>Ga0335069_10005046_pt1 | contig 19412 bp, 16 predicted proteins | sample Lox_Sample_11_FD_206714 | JGI IMG/M metagenome (GOLD analysis project Ga0335069, IMG submission 206714) | Soil microbial communities from Loxahatchee National Wildlife Refuge, Florida, United States - Lox_Sample_1.1 | ecosystem: Environmental > Terrestrial > Soil > Wetlands | place: USA... | reverse complement strand
CCTACATCGAGCATGCGGAGCGCGAGCTCCAGCGACTCGAGGCGCTGCGCGAGCTACCCGACGTGAGCGCACCGTGACGCGCGCGCGAACGAAGCGGGCGCTGCGCCGCTCGCTCGCGATCGTCCTGGCGCTGGCGGCCGGCGCGACGCAGGCCGGCTGCGCGAGCTGGCGGCTGCACTGGCCGAGCCTGCGGGCGCCGACGGCGCTGCCTCCGGAGGCGACGCCGCTGGTCGCCTCGCCGCCCGCCGATCTGCCGCTGCCCGAGCACGTGCGCGCGGGCGACGACGGCTACCGCGTGATCGCGCTGCAGTGGGAGCCGGTGCTGCGGAGCGCGGTCGCGGGCTACGTGGTCGAGCGCGCCGCGGCGCAAGACGGTCGCTTCGAGCCGATCGCGACCTTGTGGGGGCGCGGGCAATCCGTCTACGTCGACGACGGCGGCGCGAAGAAGCTCGCCGACGGCGTCACCGCCTGGTATCGGCTGCGGCCCTTCGCGAGCGACGGCCATCTCGCGGGGGAGACCTCGATGGTCGTCGCGGGCAGCACAGCGCCGCTGCCGGATCCTCCGCCCGCGCTGCGCGCCTTCAGCCGGCAGCCGCGCGAGATCCCGCTCGCCTGGCACCCGTCGCACAGCGAGACCGCCGCGGGCTACGTGGTCGAGCGAAGCCCCGCCGAGGACGGACCCTACGAGGTGGTGGCGAGCATCCCCGGCCGCCTCTCGACCTCCTACGTCGACCGCGGGCTCGGCAATCTGCGCGTGCTCTACTACCGCGTCTCGACCACGACGCCGTCGGGCGCGAGCGGTCCGCCCGGCGATCCCGTGCGCGCCGTGACGAAGCCGGAGCCGCTGCCGCCGATCGGACTCCACGTGGCCGAGTCGTCGCTCGGCCGCAACGTGCTCGCCTGGGATCCGAACATCGAGGCCGACATCGCGAGCTATCGGCTGCTCCGGCTGCACAAGAACGGACGGCCGACGCTCATCGCGTCCGTGACGGCCGACGTCACTCGAGCCGAGGACCGCACCGTCAACGCCGGGGAGAACGCGCGCTACGCGGTGGTGGCGATCGATCGCGACGGGCTCGAGAGCCGGGCGTCGGAGCCGATCCGCGTGCAGAGCCTCGACTACGACCTCGAGGCCTCGTCGAGCCCGCACGAGGTCGCGCTGCACTGGACTCCGCATGCCGAGGAGTTTCCGCAGGCGCGCGTCTCGCGCACGAACTGGCTCGGAGCGCGCGAGATCGGCCGCACCAGCGACGGCCGCTTCGTCGACGCGGAGGTCGTGCCGGGGCGCTCGTATCACTACATCGTCGTGCTGATCCGCTCCGACGGCAGCGAGGCGCCGCCCTCCGAGCCGCTCGAGGTCCACGTCCCGGAAGACGGCGAGATTCGTTGATTTTCGGGACGAGCCTCGTAGAATCCCGCCCTCGGTTTTTCTTCCCCGGTAGCTCAGCTGGCAGAGCAGGCGGCTGTTAACCGCCGGGTCGTAGGTTCGAGTCCTACCCGGGGAGCCACCGCGCAGAGTCGATCCGTCCCCCCGACAGACTTGGCTCGACGCCGGAACGGGCGGCGTCGAGCGGGGAGACGAGATGACCTCGATGCAAGCGGGAGATTTCGCGGGTCCCGCCCGCGCACTCGTGTGCGCGCTGGCGATCGGGCTCGCGGGGCTGACGGCGGAGTCGGCGCACGCCGCCTCCGCGTGGGTGAAGGGCGAGGTGCGCCTCAACGTGCGGACCGGTCCGAGCAACGAGTACCGGATCCTCGACGAGCTCCACACCGGCGACAAGGTCGACGTGCTCGAGAACGGCGAGGGCTGGACCCGCATCCGCTCGGGCGATCGCGAGGGCTGGGTGCCGGAGGGCTTTCTCCAGAACGAGCCGCCGGCCAGCGCGCTGCTCGCCGATGCGCAGGGCAAGGCGTCGGAGCTCTCGGGGCGCGTCAACGCGCTCGAGGCGCAGACCGCGAAGCTCGGCGAGGAGAACCAGTCGTTCGGCCAGCGCGACGCCTCGCAGCGCAAGGAGATCGAGGCGCTGACGCGCGAGAACCTCGAGCTGAAGGCCGGCGCGGCGTGGCCGGAGCGCATCGTCGGCGCCGGGATCCTCGGGACGGGCATGCTGATCGGCTGGCTGATCCACGTGATCTCGTCGCGACGCCAGCGCACGCCGAGGATTCGGCTTTAAATGATGGCGAGCGCGTCGCCTTCGCCGCGGCGCGACGCCTCGACCACCGCCGCGGCGAAGTCGGCCGCGCGCACGACGCACGCGATGTCGACGTTCTCGGGCGGATCGATCGGCCGATGGTCGTTGCGCGGCAGGCCGTCGGGGTCGGTCGACACCAGCGCGAGCACCGGCAGGCCGCGCGCGGCGAGCGCCGCGACGCCGGTCGCGCCGATCCAGTCGACCGCGCCGATCTCGCCGAAGGCGCCGCTCTCCGCGAGCCGGCGCGCGAGCTCGGCGAGGCGCGGCGGGTGGACGCAGCGCTCGAGCCCGACCTCCGCCGCGACGCGCGCGAGCGCGTCGCTGCCGAGCCGCTCGAAGTGGACGACGAGCGTGTCGCGCGCGGCCGGCCCGGCCCGCGTGTCGAGGGAGTCGGCGAGGCCGCCGGCGCCCGTCTCCTGCGCACCCGTCGCGACCAGCCAGAGCTCCTCGTCGTCGCGGAGCTGCGCGAGCAGCTGCTCGGCGCACGTCAGCATCGCCGCGACGCCGGACGCGCTCGAGCACGCGCCCGGACACGCGGGCGCGCGCGCCCACTCGAGACCCGCGAGCGCGACCCCGGCGGCGAGCAGCGCGACGACGACTCGAGCGAGCCAGAGCGCGGTCGAGCCTCCGCCGACTGCGGAAGCCGCGGTGACGACCGCGGCCGCCGCGAGCAGGCGCAGCAGCCAGGCGTCGAGACCGGCCGGCGCCGTGACCCGTGAAGCGGCCGCCGGTCCGAGCCAGCGCCGCCGCCACGGCGACGCGAAGAGGAGTCCCGCGCGCGGCGCGTCGAGCGGCGCCGAGAGCACGATGCGCCGCCGCGGTCGCGTCGATCCGGCGCGCGCGCGGACCTGCGTGGCGTCGGGCGCTGGCAGCCAACGCGAGAGGAGCGGCGCGGCGCGTGTGCGCTCGCGCCGGAGCGAGAGCGCCGAGAGCGCCGCCACGGCGAAGCCCGAGTAGCCGCCGATCGCGCAAGCGAGCGCGGCGAGCCCGGCGTGGAGCGCCACCACGCCGCCGCGCTCCGGTCGCGAGGCGACGAGTCCAGGGGCGACCTCGGCAAAACCGATCTCGCGCATCCAGGCCTCGACGCGCGTCGCGGCCTCTCGCTCGCCCTCCCCGCCCGCGCAGCGCGCCGGCAGCTCGGAGAGCAGCCTCACCCAGTGGAAGGCGCGGATCCGCCGCTCGAGGCTCTTCTCGCGCTCTTCGCGCCCGCCCGCAGCCTCCACCGGCGCGCCCTCCTCACCTCGGTGTGTAGCGCGCCTTCGTCTCTTCCGGAGAGAGCTTCGCGGCGCGCGCCAGGCCGGCGAGAGTCGCCGGATCGGCCAGGTCCTCGCTGCGGATCCGCTCCTGGAGGGCGAGCGCGTTCCGGTAGGAGTCCGACTCGACGTCGACGCCGCGCACGCGCGACTTGTTGGTCTTCGGATCGATGATCTCGGCGAAGGGGATCGGCACGATGCGGCCCTCCTGGCGCGTGATCAGCACGGCCGAGCGGCCCGAGAGCAGCGCGTCCACCGCGCCGACGCCGAGGTCGCGCGTGTAGTCGCGGTCGAAGGCGGTCGGGTACCCGCAGCGCAGCTCGTAGCCGACGTCCTTGTCGCCGGTCGCGACCTTGATCCCGCGCTTCTCGAGCGACGCCGACACCGCCTGGCGCAGCACGCGCCCGATCGGCACCTCTGCGAGCCGGATGTGACCGTGCTCGTCGCGCGGGGTGTCGCGCAGCAGCGGGTCGTTCTCGTCCATGTACTCGGCGATGCCCTCGGCGATCACCGCCACGCCGTCGGGACGCCCGTTCGCCAGCCGCTTCACGATCGCGCCCTCGATCACGCGCACGACGTCCTCGAGCTCGATCGGCCGCTTGTGGAACTCCTCGGGGATCACCATCACCGGCGCGCCGGCCGACTTGCCCGTGCCGAGCGCGAGATGGCCGGCCGAGCGCCCCATCATCACGACGAAGAACCAGCGGTTCGTGGTCTGGCAATCGACGAGCAGGCGTTCGACCACGGCGCTGCCGAGCTCGCGCGCGGTCTCGAAGCCGAAGGTCGGGATGCCCTTCGGCAGCGGGAGATCGTTGTCGATCGTCTTCGGCACGTGCGCGACCTTGATGCGGCCCTGCACCTCGCCGGCGATTCGGTTGGCGGAGGATGCGGTGTCGTCGCCGCCGATCGTGATCAGGTACTCGACACCGAGCGAGCCGAGCGACTTCACCACGGCGGCGAGGTCCTCGGGCTTCTTCGTCGGGTTCGCGCGCGAGGTGCGCAGGATCGAGCCGCCCTCGAGGTGGATGCGTGCGACGCGCGCCTCGTCGAGCTCCAGCACCTGGCTGGTGTCGCCCTTCATGATGTGCGAGAAGCCGTCGAGGATGCCGAGCACGCGGTGTCCGCGGCGACAGGCCAGGGTGGCCGCCGCGCCGATCACGCCGTTGATGCCGGGCGCCGGGCCGCCCCCGACGGAGATCGCGAACGTGCTCATCACTCCTCCGTGTTCATGAACGCCGCCACCAGCTGGTGCGCTGCAGCGGGGTCACGGTGCCGATGCGCGCGCCCCAGTGCTCCCCGTCGCCGGGCGCGGCCCGCCGACCCGAGAGCGTGGGCGCGAGGTCGCGCAGCAGCTCGCGGCAGAGCGCGCCCATCTCGGCGTGGATCGCGGTCCCGCGCGCGTGGTGCAGGATCGAGCGCGGCTTCTCGCTGCCCGAGTTGAGCGACTCGACGCGCGGGCTGCGCGAGAGGGTCGTCTCGCAGCGCGGCCAGCCGCGCCGGTGCACCTCCGCGACCAGCCGCTCGAAGAGCGCGCCGCCGCCGCCCTCGTCGCGCGTGCGCCGGTCGACGAGCGTGAAGACCACGCGCGCGCGCGACGCGTCGAGGCCGGCGCGCTCGAGCCCGCGAAAGATCTTGCCGGCCTCTTCGAGCGACGCGCGGTCCGCCACGGGCACCAGGATGCGATCCGCCGCGTGCCAGGCGTTCTGCGTCAGCGCCTCGAGGTCGCTCTTCGTGTCGAGGATCAGGAGCCCCGGCCACTCCGACGCGCGCAGGATGCGCGCGAGCGCGCGCGGATCCTCGGCGCGCGCCTTCAGCAGGGCGACGTCGCTCGGCGACGGCACGAAGTGGACGCCGTACTCGCCGAGCTGGATCGCGCCCGCGAGGCTGCGCTCCGCCCACGCGTGCTTGAGATTCGCCTCGCCCGGCTGCGGCGCGCGCAGGCCGAACATGCGATCGATCGTGCGCTGGTCGTCGAGTCCGACGACGAGCACCGGCAGGTCCTCGCGCAGCGCGCGCGCATACACCGCGAGGTTCGTGGCGAGCGTGGTCTTGCCGACGCCGCCCTTGTTCGACGAGACCGCGACGACGGGGCCGATCGCCGGGGCATCGGGCCCGTTCTGGGGATCATCCATGCCGGCGGGAAAAATACCGATCGAGTACGATGCCGCCATGACAGCGGTCGGCCTGATCCCGGCGCGTTTCGCGGCCTCGCGCTTCCCGGGAAAACCGCTCGCGCCGATTGCGGGCCGCAGCATGATTCAGCGGGTGTACGAAGGGGCGCGCGAGGCCAAGAGCCTGCGCGCGGTGATCGTCGCGACCGACGACCCGCGCATCGCGGACGCCTGTCGCGCGTTCGGCGCCGAGGTCGCGATGACGCGCGGCGATCACCAGAGCGGCAGCGACCGCATCGGCGAGGTCGCCGCGAAGCTCGAGGACGACATCGTGGTCAACATCCAGGGCGACGAGCCGCTGATGCGGGGCTTCGTGGTCGACGCCGCGGTGGACGCGCTGCGCGAGGACGCCGAGGTCCCGATCGCGACAGTCGTGCACCCGCTCGATCCGGCCGATCGCGACGACCCGAACCGGGTCAAAGTGGTGCTCGACCACCGCGGCCGCGCGCTCTACTTCTCGCGCTCCGCGATTCCGTATCCGCGCGACCCGTCCGTGCGCGGGCCGCTCTGGCAGCACGTCGGGCTCTACGCCTATCGGCGCGACTTCCTGTTGCGCTTCATCCGCATGGCGCCGACCTTCGCCGAGCGCAGCGAGTGCCTCGAGCAGCTGCGCGCGCTCGAGCACGGCCACGAGATCCGCTGCGCGATCGTCGAGGGCTGGCGCAGCGTCGCGGTCGACGTGCCGGGCGACGTGGCGCTGGTCGAAGCGGCGCTGCGCGAGCGCCGCTGAGCTCCGGACCTCGCGAGGCGCGCGGTGTCGGAGATCGATGCACGGCAGGTACGCGAGTGGGGCGAGCTCTACTCGAACTGGGGCCGCTGGGGCGAGGACGACGAGCGCGGCACCTTGAACTTCATCACGAAGGAGCGCGTGCTCGGCGCCTGCGCCCTGCCCCGCCGCGGACTCGTCATCTCGTGCGCGCTGCCCTTCGACGCGAAGGGCCCGCAGAGCGGCGTCGGCGGCCGCCACAACCCGATCCACAGCATGCTGGCGACGGGCGCGGACGCGCTGGCCGGCGCGCAGGACTTCCTGCCGGGCGGGTTCAACTACGCGGACGACGCGGTCACGATGCCGCTCCAGTGCGGCACGCAGTGGGATTCGCTCGCGCACGTCTTCTACGACGGGCGCATGTACGGCGGCCGCGACGTCCGCCTCGTGACCAGCCGCGGCGCGCGCGCGAACTCGATCGATCGCATCGCGAACGGCGTGGTCGGCCGCGGCGTGCTGCTCGATCTGCCGCGCGTGACGCAGCAGCGCTGGCTCGACGACGGCACGCGCATCCTGCCGCAGCACCTCGACGCCTGCGCCGAGTCGTGCGGCGTCGCGATCGAGCCGGGCGACATCCTGCTCGTCCGCACCGGCATGATGACCCGCTGCCTCGAGCAGAAGTCGTGGAAGGGCTACTGCGGCGGCCCCGCGCCAGGGCTCTCCGTCCACTGCGCGCGCTGGCTCTACGAGCGCGAGGTCGCGGCGGTCGCGACCGACACCTGGGGCGTCGAGGTGATCCCCAACGAGACGCGCGACTGCTTCCAGCCGCTGCACATGATCTCGCTCCGCAACACGGGGCTGCTCTTCGGCGAGATCTTCCACCTCGACGCGCTCGCCGCCGCCTGCGCCGAGGACGGGCGCTACGCCTTCCTGTTCTGCGCGCCGCCGCTGCCGATCACCGGCGCGGTCGGCTCGCCGATCAACCCGCTGGCGATCAAGTAGGCGAGCACGATCGGTCGGGGGGCGACCTCCGCCCGCTAGAGCGCCTGGCGCAGCACCTCGACGATGCGCGCCGACGCGCTGCCGTCCCAGAGCGGCGGCGTGCGACCCGGCGCGCCGCGGCCCGCCATGACGTCGCGGTAGGCCGCGAGGATCCGCTCGGGCTGCTGGCCGACCAGCCGATTGGTGCCGACCTCGACCGTCACCGGTCGCTCGGTGTTCTCGCGCAAGGTGAGGCACGGGACGCCGAGGATCGTCGTCTCCTCCTGGATGCCGCCCGAGTCCGTCAGCACGACGCGCGCGTGCGCCATCAGCTTCAAGAAGTCGAGGTAGCCGAGCGGGTCGACGAGCCGCAGCCGCGGGTTCCCGGCGATGCGCGCCGAGAGCCCGTGGTGCGCGAGCTTCGCGCGCGTGCGCGGGTGCACGGGAAAGACCAGGACCTGATCCGCGAGCACTCCCTCCACCACGTCGAGGAGCTTCGCGAGCACGGCGGGATCGTCGACGTTCGAGGGCCGGTGCAAGGTCAGCACCGCGTAGCCGCGCGCCTCGAGTCGCAGGCTCTCGAGGATCGGAGACGCCTCCGCGCGCTCGCGGTGTCGCATCAAGGTGTCGATCATCACGTTGCCGACCAGGTGGATCTTCCGCTCCGCGACGCCCTCGCGGCGCAGATTGTCGACGCCGCTCTGCTCCGTGCAGAAGAGCAGATCGCTGATCGCGTCGGTCAGCACGCGGTTGATCTCCTCCGGCATGTCGCGGTCGAAGCTCCGCAGGCCGGCCTCGACGTGCACCAGCCGGACGCCGAGCTTCACGGCCACGAGCCCGCAGGCGATCGTGCTGTTCACGTCGCCGACCACCAGCACCGCGTCGGGACGCCGCTCGAGCACGACCGGCTCGAAGGCCTTCATGATCTCGGCGGTCTGCACGGCGTGCGAGGCGCTGCCGACTTCGAGGTTGAGGTGGGGCTCCGGGATGCCGAGCTGTCGGAAGAAGAGCTCGCTCATGTTGGCGTCGTAGTGCTGCCCGGTGTGGACGAGCAGCGGCTCGATCTCGGGTGCGCGCGCGTAGGCGTCCATCAGGGGCGCGATCTTCATCAGGTTCGGGCGCGCGCCCACCACGTTGACGATCCGCACCCGGACCTCCTCGTTCGTCCGACCCCGCGAGCGGAGGGCGCTACTGGATGCGCCGACCCGTCCCGGCCCAGGCCTTCTCGCGCAGCACGAACTTCTGGATCTTGCCGGTGGACGTCTTCGGCAGCTCGCCGAACTCGATTGACTTCGGGCACTTGAAGTGCGCGAGCCGGCCGCGGCAGAAGTCGATCAGCTCCTGCTCGCTGGCGCTCCGGCCGGAGCGCAGCGAGACGAAGGCCTTCGGCACCTCGCCCCACTTCTCGTGCGGCATCGAGACCACCGCGCATTCGAGCACGGCCGGATGCTGGACCAGCGTGTGCTCCACCTCGATGGTCGAGATGTTCTCGCCGCCGCTGATGATGATGTCCTTCTTGCGGTCGCGCAGCTCGATGTAGCCGTCCGCATGCATCACGCCGAGGTCGCCGGAGTGGAACCAGCCGCCGGCGAAGGCCTGCGCGGTCGCCTCCGGATCCTCGTAGTAGCCCTTCATCACGTTGTTCCCGCGCATGACCACCTCGCCCATGGTCTCGCCGTCGGCGGGGACGTCGCGCAGCTCGGCGTCGACGACGCGACAATGCGTCGTCACGTGCATCGGCACGCCCTGGCGCGCCATCACGCGCGCGCGCTGCTCGGGCGGGAGCCCCTCCCAGCCGCGCTGGAGCTCGCAGATCACGTGCGGGCCGTAGGTCTCGGTGAGCCCGTAGAGGTGCGTGACCTCGACCCCCATCGCGTCCATGCGCGCGAGGATCGTCGGCGAGGGCGGCGAGCCGCCGGTCGCGACGCGCACGCGCGGGTCGAAGCGGACGCCGCGCGCCTCGGGCGCCTCGGCGATCATCAGGAGCACGGTCGGCGCGCCGTTGAAGTGCGTAACGCGGTGCTCGCGGATCAGCGCGATGATGCGCGCCGGGTCGAGCGCGCGCAGCATCACGTGCGCGCCGCCGGTCGCGGTCACAGCCCACGGGAAGCACCAGCCGTTGCAGTGGAAGAGCGGCAAGGTCCACAGAAAGACCGAGTCGCGCGTCAGCCGGTGGACGATGATCTCGCCGAGCGCGTTGAGCGTCGCGCCGCGGTGCGTGTACATCACGCCCTTCGGGCGGCCGGTCGTGCCCGACGTGTAGTTGATCGCGAGCACGCGCTCTTCGTCGTCGACGCCGGCCTGCATCGAGAGCGGGGTCGCGCCGCCGATCAGCTCCGCGAACGAGGGGCCCGCGAGCGGGCGCCCGACCACTCCGGACTCCGGATCCTCGAGGTTCACCAGCAGCGGCCGCGCGGCGAGGCCGCCCGGCGCCTCGGCCACGCGCGGCGCGAGCTCCGGGTCGACGAGCACGACCTCCGCCCCGCAGTGATCGAGGATGTAGCCGACCTCCGCGGGCGAGAGCCGCGTGTTGATCGCGACGAGCGCCGCGCGCAGGCGCGGGACGGCGAAGTGCGCGGCGAGCAGCGCGGGGACGTTCGGCGCGAGCACCGCGACGCGATCCCCCGGACCTACGCCTGCGCGTGCCAGACCCGCAGCGAATCGCCCGCAGAGCTCCGAGAACTCGCGCCAGGTCCAGCGCGCGTCGCCGTGGACGACGGCCGTCTGGTCGGGGAAGACGCGCAGGGTGCGCTCGAGCAGCGCGAGCGGGGTCAGCGGGTCGCGATTCGCGGTGGGCGCGCTCATCCGGCGCCCCATTCTATGGGTGAGCCCTGGGGGCGACCACCGCGACGCAGCCGCGAGACGGCCCTTCGGCGTGCGAAGATCGGCGAGAGGCGGGCGACCGCGCGGACCCGCCGCGAGCTCGGACGGGATGACGTCCGCGGACCCTCCGCTGGACGGGAGCTCGCGGCGCGGCCCGCGCGGCATGCGGAGACTGACGCGACCCGCCCGGCGCGTCCGTGCGCCCGGTCACAGTCGCGGCTCGCTTGCGCCTCGAAGAGGTTTGATAACTTGCTCGGCGAGGGGGCTTCACTCGCCCCCGAGTCCTGCGACGGTTTCCACGTCGGGACCGACCGTGGGGCGACCCGATAGGGGCGGGATCGGCGACCACCCTGAGACGGGCCGAAGCGGGGTCTGGGCCTCGCTGGATGTACTCCACGCCGGGACGGAGGTGATTCGGTGCAACATGCATGTACTACGGCGAGTGAGGTGGCGGCGTCCTAGCGCCACGCCGAATCGATTCTTCTCGGCGTGATCCGGGACGCGATTTGGTCCCCAGCGCCACCGCCCCGAGAGCGCGGTTGCCGTAGCCGCGAAAGGGCGAATCGCCCGCTCTCGGGGCCTCTTTTTTCTAGAATCGCGCGTCCATGCCGGCGCCCCGGACCGCCACCCTGCTCGTCTCGTGCCCCGATCAGCGCGGGATCGTCGCGGCGCTCGCGCAACTGCTCTACGGCCACGGCGCGAACATCCTCGACGCCGACCAGCACACCGACGCGCGCGCGGGCGTCTTCTTCCAGCGCATCCGCTTCGACCTCGCGGAGCTGCGCACCGATCGCACTGCGCTCGAGCAGGCGATCCGCGAGGTGGCGGAGAGGCTGCGCATGGACTGGCGCCTCGCGTACGCCGACGCGCGCAAGCGCATGGCGATCTTCGTCTCGAAGACCGACCACTGTCTGTACGACCTGCTGCTCCGCCACCGCGCGGGTGAGCTCGACTGCGACATCCCGCTGGTCGTGAGCAACCACCCGGAGCTCGAGCCGGTCGCGCGCCATTTCGGAATCGCGTACCGCGTCTTCGAGATCACCACCGAGAGCAAGCGACGCCAGGAGGAGGCGGAGCAGGCGCTGCTCGACGAGCTGCGCGTCGACCTCGTCGTGCTCGCCCGCTACATGCAGGTGCTCTCGCCGCAGTTCGTGGAGCGCTACCACGGCCGCATCATCAACATCCACCACTCCTTCCTGCCGGCCTTCAGCGGCGGTCGGCCCTACCACCAGGCGCACGCGCGCGGCGTCAAGCTGATCGGCGCGACCGCGCACTACGCGACGAAGGACCTCGACGAGGGCCCGATCATCGAGCAGGACGTGATCCGCGCCTCGCACCGCGACACCGTCGACGACCTGGTGCGCCTGGGCCGCGACGTCGAGCGCGCGGTGCTCTCGCGCGCGGTGCGTTGGCACCTCGACGACCGCGTGCTCGTCTACGGCAACAAGACCGTCGTCTTCTCGTGACTTCCGGCCCGTCGAGCGTCCGCCTGGTCGGGATCGGGATCGCCTTCGCCGTCGTGGCGGCGTGCTGGGCGCTGACCTGCGCGGCCTGGCGCTTCGACCGCGTCGCCGCGGGCGTCGTGCCGCTCGACCCGCGCGAGTTCGAGCGCCTGACCGTCATCGTGCTCGGCAGCGGCGGCCCGCACCCGGACCCGAATCGGCGCGGACCCGCGGTGGCGCTGGCGGCCGGAAAGGACGTCGTGCTGGTCGACGCCGGCCGCGGCGTCGCCGAAGGGCTGCGCGCCGCGAAGCTCCCGGTGACACAGCCGGGGATCGTGCTGCTCTCGAGCGGGCTCCCCGAGAACGCGGTCGGACTCGACGACTTGCTCGCGGCGCGCTGGCAGACGGGCGAGACGACACCGCTGCGGCTCTACGGTCCGCCGGGCACGGCCGCGCTCACGCGCGAGCTCGAGTCGGCGCTCCGAAGCTCCGGCCGCTCGCTCTGGGGCGCGCTCGGCATCGCGGGCGAGCCGCCGGGCCTCGAGGCCCACGACGTCGACGACGGCTTCACGCTCGCGCAGGACGAGCTGACGCTGCGCGCGGGCGCGTTGCCCGGCGGGCCGGTGCCGGCGCTCGCGTGGCGCGCGGAGTGGCGCGGTCGCAGCGCGCTCGTCTCGAGCGTCGGCTTCGCCCCGGACGCGCTCGCGCGCGAGGCGCGCGGCGCGCAGCTCTGGCTCCACGAGGCGGTGATGCTGCCGACACCGGAGCAGGTGAAGGAGTTCGGTGTCGAGGCCGATCCCGAGAGATTGCGCCACGAGGCGGCGCTCTGGACCTCCGTCGCGCAGTCGGGCGTGCTGGCGCATCGCGCCGGCACCGAGACCCTGGTGCTCGTGCGGCTGTGGCCGCCTCCCGTTTTCGCCTTCCAGATCACCTCGCAGGTCGACGATGCCTTCGCGGGGCGGATCGTCGTCCCGGACGATGGGGAGGAGATCACGCCGTGACCTCGTTGCCCTGCGCGGGCGCGGGCGGCTGCGGCGCGCGCGGGTACGGGTCCGTGTACTCCGGCCGGTCCTTCCGCTCGCCGAGGAAGCGCCGTCGCTGCTCGGCGTAGTAGGGCTCGCTCGGCGCGAGCGCCATCGCCTCCTCGATCGTCGCGACGGCGGCGTCCTTCTCGCCCGTCAGGAACTGGAGCTCGGCCAGGGTGTCGAGGATGGTCGGCTCGCGGCGGTCGGTCTCGCGCACGGCGCGCTCGGCCAGCGACAATGCCGCGAGGAGCTTCTCGCGCGAGGAAGCGTCGTCGATCGCGACGAACCAGGCCTGGTTGTTCAGCTCTTCCGGCGAGATCCCGCGCAAGGTGGCGATGCGCGCGAGGTGACGCGCGCCGAAGTCACCGGGCGCCATCAGCTGCGACGCCGCCGCCGCGATTCCCGCCACGGTCGCGGCGATGACGAGCGCTGCGAGCGCGCGCACCGGCGCCGGCGCGCTGCGGACCCGCAGATCCCGATCCGACAGCAGCGCCGCGACGAGCGCGCCGGCGGCGAAGCCCGCCACGTGCGCCGCGCCCGCGATGAAGGGGATCAGTGCGCCGAGCAGGAACGAGACCGCGAGCATCGTGTAGAGCGGGCGCCGCGGGACGCGCCACCACGCGGGCAGCGACCCGGCGCGGAAGAGCTCGAGCCAGGTGACCGCGCCGACGAGGCCGAAGACTACCCCCGAGACACCGACGACGGGCAGCGACTGCCAGGCGCACGCGGTCATCGCCGCGAGGCCCGAGACTCCCATCACGGCGAGCGTGCGTGCGGCGCCGAGCGGTCGCTCGCAGAGCGACCCGAAGGTCAGCAGCCCGAGCAGGTTCATCACGATGTGGATGTGGAACGGCAGCATGGTGTCGTCGTGCAGCAGGTTCGCGGTCACGAGCCGCCAGGCGTCGCCGTCGGCCACGAGCGGAGGGCTCATGTGCCCGACGATGTAGACGTCGTGGCCGAGCGAGAGCTGGAGCGCGTACACGACGACGCACAGGATCGCGAGCCCCCAGGTCGCGTACGACGGAGGGCAGGCGCGCGCGCGCTCCTCGATCTCCGCCATGCGCGCGAGCTGCGCGCGCGAGCCGGGCCGATCCGTCAGCTTCTCGAGCAGCGCGTGCGCGAGCGCCTCGGGCGCGTCGGCGCGCACGAAGGCCTTGCGCGGCAGTACGGCCACGTCGCGGCGCGCTCCGATCCAGAGCGCGCGGCGCGAGAGCGTCAGGTGGACGAGGTCCTCGTAGGGCGTGAAGGTGCGCCCCCCGCGCGCCGACAGCGGGTGGTGCACGCCGCGCGCGTCGAGCACGACGGGCCCCGCGTGACCGCGCAGGGGAAACGACAGCGCCTGGTGCGCGGCGTCCACGTCTTCCACGAACGCGAGGCTAGCGGACGGCGCTAGTGACGCGGGAGCGGCAGCGACGGGAATACGCGGCTGAAGATCAGGAAGACCAGCGCGAAGGCGCCGAGGAAGCCCGCGCCGATGCCGAGCTGCACGAGGCCGAGCCAGGCCATTCCGTTCGCCGGCACGAGCGACGGCCAGACCAGCGCGTTGCGCTCGAGCCAGAAGCCCGTCAGCACCGCGGCCGCGACGCCGCCGAGGATCGCCGGGGTCTTCTTCGGCGTCTGCCCGAGGAGCACCCAGAAGGGAATCCACCAGCAGCCGATCCAGGCGGTGAGCGAGAGCCTCACATACGGCTCGTCGAAGCGGGAGAGCACGAAGGTCCAGGTGTCCTGCAGGAAGCCCGTGCCGAGGCGCATGCGGAAGAACTGCGTCTCCTCGGGCAGGTTGCCGTACCAGATCACGATGTACTGCGCGAAGAACAGGTACATCCAGAAGATCGAGAACGCGAAGATCATCTTCCCGAGGTCGTGCATGCGCGCCCGCGTGATCTGCGCGTCCCAGCCCGGCGACGTCGCGCGCAGCAGCACGCTGATCAGCGCCGTCGCGGCGACGGCCGACAGGAAGCCGCCCCACAGGTAGTACCAGCCGAAGATGTTCGAGAACCAGGTCGGCGTCAGCGACATCACCTGGTCGAAGGCGATGAAGCTCAAGCCGAAGGCGTAGAAGAGGCAGATGATCGGGGCCAGCACCTTGATGCGGCGCTCCGACTCCGCGCGCTCGACCTCGTCGCCGCGCCAGCCCGCGGTCCAGCTCTCGAACAGGCCCTTCGCGCGCGGGGCCCGCTCCGCGGCGCCGGCAAGCGTCGGGCGGAACGAGGCGCGCAGGTAGACGAGGGTCAGCAGCGCGCCGACGACGAGCAGCGCGAGGTCGGTCCAGAACACGCGCGGGAAGGACAGCCAGAACTCCTTGCCGGGCGGCGGGTTGTGCAACCAATTGGTGTAGATGTACTCGCGGCCGAAGAGACTGTCGACGAGGAAGAGCACGACCGAGATCGGCACCCAGGCGCCGAGCCCCTCGGCGATGTGCCGGATCGGACCGGCCCAGCGCGCGCCGACGATGACGAGCGCACAGGCCACCACCACGGCCGCCTGCGCGATGTTGCCGAAGTAGAGGAAGTTCACGTGGAAGGCGCGCCAGGCCGTCGCCGGGTCGCTCGAGAGGCCGAGCGCGAAGCAGGCCGCGCCCACCAGCATCAGCGCGATGCAGACCGCGACGAGCGCGCCCGGCAGCTCGCGCGGGTTCGCCACGAGTCGGGGGGCCTCGGCGCTCACTGCGCGACTCCCTTCTGGCCGTTCAGGTATCGGACGTAGTTGATGATGTCCCAGCGGCCCTCCTCGGGGATGCGCTGGTAGGACGGCATGCGGCGGCGTCCGTAGCGGATCGTCGCAAAGATGTGTCCGTCGCTGCGGATCTTCGCGATGCTCGCGGGCCCCGCGATCGGGAGCACGCCGGCGAAGGGACCCTGCTGCGGGCTCGTCATCGAGACCGGCCCGTCGCCGAGCCCCTGCTTGCCGTGGCAGGCGGCGCAGTAGCGGTTGAAGAGCAGGCGGCCGTCCTCGAGCGAGGCGAGCGACATCGGCACCGGGTTCTGCACCGCGTCCGCGGCGGCCTCGTCGGTCGGCGTGATCGGCGCCTGGCCCGCGTTCACCGGCACAGCGCCCTCGGGCGGCGACATCGGCGCGACCTGGCCCTGGAAGTCCAGCGCCTCGAACGCCTGGATCGACTTCTGCTTCTTCATCTGCGGGAACCAGGTGTCGGACCACTGCTCCCAGCAGCCCACGCTGCCGCAGAGCAGGAAGGCCGTCAGCGTGAAGAGCGAGTGGCCGAGCCTATGCCTCGACAAGGCTGACCTCCGTCGCGTGGTGCTCGCGCAGGAGCCCGTCGATCTCCGCCACGTCGCGCTCGCGGCAGCGCACCACGAGGCCGAAGTCCTCCGCCGAAAAGCGCGCGCTGTAGCCCTTGTGCGAGCGGAACGACGGCAGGCGGCCGACGACCAGCAGGCCGAAGAACGTCATCAGGCCGCCGAAGAGGATGGTCAGCTCGAAGGCGATGATCGTGTACGGCGGGATCGACGAGAAGGGCTTGCCGCCGAGCATGATCTGCCAGTTGTTGGCCATCCACAGGGTCAGCGCGTAGCCGGTGACGACGCCCGTGAGTCCGCCGACCAGGGTCCAGCCGCGCACACCCGAGGGCTTCGGCAGCATCGCGTCATCGATCTCCGCGAAGGGTGCCGGCGAGAAGGTCTCGAGGTCGGTGAAGCCGCGGCCGCGCAATCGGTGCACCGCCGCCGCGACGTGCGCGGGCTCCGTGAAGACGCCGAGGAGCTGCGGCATCAGTGTCCCTCTCCGTGCGCCCTGGCGTGGATCTCGATCTCCTTCACCTCCGCGATCGCCACGACCGGGAAGACCTTCAGGAACATCAGGAAGAACTGGCAGAAGAAGCCGAAGGAGCCGGCAACGATGATCAGCTCGGTCCACTGCGGCGTGTAGGTGCCCCAGACGGCCGGGTCGTACTCGCGCGAAAGCCCGCCGATGATGATCACGTAGCGCTCGAACCACATGCCGATGTTGATCAGCACCGAGAGCACGAAGAGCGTCGGCACGTGCGTGCGCGCCTTCTTGAACCACAGGATCTGCGGGAAGATCGCGTTGCACGAGATCATGACCCAGGTCGAGATCCAGTAGGGTCCGAAGGCGCGGCTCCAGAACGACGTCTGCTCCGCCTCGACGCCGCTGTACCAGGCGATGAAGTACTCGGCGCAGTAGGCGTAGCCGACGATCAGCGAGGTCAGCAGCAGGAACCTCGACATGTTCTCGAAGTGGTAGTCGGTGATGATGTGCTCGAGGCCGTAGATCCGGCGCACCGGGATCATCATCGTCAGCACCATCGCGAAGCCCGAGAAGATCGCGCCGGCCACGAAGTACGGGGCGAAGATCGTCGCGTGCCAGGTCGGGACGATCGACATCGCGAAGTCCCAGGACACCACGCTGTGGACCGAGAGCACGAGCGGCGTGGCCAGCCCCGAGAGGTGGAGCACGGTGCGGTTGTGCGACTTCCACTGCCGCGACGTGCCCTCCCAGCCGAGCGAGAGCACCGTGTAGAGCGCGCGGCGCCAGCCGGTAGAGCGGTCGCGCGCGATCGCGAGGTCGGGGATCAGGCCGACGTAGAAGAACACGATCGAGATCGTCGCGTAGGTCGTGATCGCGAAGGTGTCCCAGAGCAGCGGACTCTTGAAGTTGACCCACAGCGCGCGCTGATTCGGGTACGGCAGGATGAAGTAGGACTTCCAGATGCGGCCGACGTGGATGCCGAGGAACTGCGCGGCCGTCAGCACCGCGAACACCGTCATCGCCTCGGCGCTGCGGTTGATGGCGTTGCGCCACTTCGCGCGAAAGAGATAGAGGATGGCCGAGATCAGGGTGCCCGCGTGCGCGATGCCGACCCAGAACACGAAGGTGACGATGTAGGAGCCCCAGAAGATCGGGTGCGCGTAGCCCGCGATGCCGAGGCCCTTGTAGACCTGGTAGATCCAGACGCCTCCGGCCGCGAACATGAAGCCGAGCGCCAGCGCGAGCACGCCGAAGTAGCCGACCGACACGCCGTCCATCACGCGCAGCAGGTCGCGGTTGACCTGCGAGTCGCGGGCCACGGGCGGGGGGCGGATCAGCGCGGCGACGGGTTCGGCGGGCGGCGGCGTCATGCGGTCCTCACGCGGAGTGGTCCTCGCCCTCGCGCCGGACGCGGGCGAGATAGGTGATGGCCGGACGCGTGTTGAGATCGTGGAGCGCGTGGTAGGCGCGTCCCGCGCCCTGCGCGGCGGCTTCGCGCACCTCGCTCTTCTCGTCCTTCAGGTTCCCGAAGTGGATGGCGCCGGTCGGACAGGTCTGCTGGCAGGCCGTCTTCACGGCGCCGTCGGCGGGCGTCGCGTTGCCCTCGGTCTTCGCCAGCAGGCGACCGGCCTGGATGCGCTGGATGCAGAAGGTGCACTTCTCCATCACGCCCTGCGCGCGCACCGTGACGTCCGGATTCAGCATCAGCGGCTGCGGCTGCGGCCAGGTCTCGATCTGGTAGTCGTACCAGTTGAAGCGCCGCACCTTGTAGGGACAGTTGTTCGAACAGTACCGCGTGCCGATGCAGCGGTTGTAGATCATGCCGTTCAGGCCGGACGGCGAGTGATAGGTCGCGAGCACGGGGCAGACCGGCTCGCAGGGCGCCGCGCCGCAGTGCTGACACAGCATCGGCGAGTTGCGCACATCGGTCTTGCCGAGCTCTTCGTGGTTCTGCGGTCCCGGGCGGGCAGGCTGTAGCGTCGGCTCGCCGGTACCGACGTAGCGCTCGATGCGCAGCCACGACATGATGCGCGCGCGCTTCACCTGCGTCTCGCCGACGATCGGGACGTTGTTCTCGATCGAGCACGCGACCACGCAGGCGCTGCAGCCGGTGCAGCGGTCGACGTCGATCGTCATGCCCCATCGGAAGGGATCGGTCGGCAGCGAGTCGGCGACGGCGTCGTAGGCGCGCAGGATCTCGGGCTCGTGATGTTTGTCGCCCTCGCCCGCGTGCTCTCCGGGTGCGACCTCGCCCAGAGGGGTAGCGGCGGCCGCGGCGCCTGTGATCGGCGTGCCGTGATCGACCACCGCCGCGGCCTGGTTCGGCGCCCACGGCGACGGTCCGCCCTCGGCGAGCGCGACCAGGGAAATCGCCTCGCCGAGCATGCGGCCGCGCTTGTCGTCGGTCTCCTGCGTGAAGGGCAGGCGCTCGAAGCGGCCGGCGGCGCGGACGCGCGCCTTCGCGGCGAGCCAGGCGCGCCCGCCGGCCTCGTCGGTCAGCGACGGCAGCACCGAGATCACGTTCACGCCGCGCGGCGCGCTGGACCCGTCCGGCGTCTGCACCGCGGCGTAACGCCCGACGGTGTGGCCCTGCCCGATCGCCACCGCGATCACGTCGTCGCGGATGCCGCCGCGCGGCCAGACCGGCACCTCGAGCGAGCCGAAGGGCGTCTCGACCTTCAGCACGTCGCCCGGCCGCACGCCGAGCGATGCGGCCGCGCGCTCGCTGATCTCGGCCCACGACTGCCAGGTGATCTTCGTGATCGGATCGGGCGTCTCCTGGAGCCAGGGAAGGTGCGCGCCGCTGCCGTCGCCGAGCAGCGGAGACGGAACCGGCAGCAGCACGAACTCGCCCTCGCCCTCGAGCTGCGGCTCGCGCCACTCGATGCGTGCGAGGCTCGCGGAGAGCGACGGCGACGCGTAGCTGCCCTCGCCGAACTCGCCGCCGCGCTCGAGCGCCGCGCGCAACGACGTCCCCGACCAGGCCGATTCGACCACGCCGCGGAACGAGCCGGCCGGCAGCGAGCCGGCCACGCCGTCGCCCATCGCGCGTGCGATGCCGAGCAGGCTGTCGCCGAGCGCCTGCGTGTCGAA
>Ga0335069_10005045_pt1 | contig 19417 bp, 19 predicted proteins | sample Lox_Sample_11_FD_206714 | JGI IMG/M metagenome (GOLD analysis project Ga0335069, IMG submission 206714) | Soil microbial communities from Loxahatchee National Wildlife Refuge, Florida, United States - Lox_Sample_1.1 | ecosystem: Environmental > Terrestrial > Soil > Wetlands | place: USA... | reverse complement strand
TGTCGATCGCGGCACCGGGCACCGACGTCGAAAGCCTCTCGCCGCGCGATGACGGGCTGATGAACGCCGTCGAGGGGACCAAGAACACGCTGGTGGCCCCCGCGGGCACCTCCTTTTCGGCCGCGATTGTCTCGGGTGTGGCCGCGCTGGTGCGCGCGAAGTACCCGCAGTTGACGGCCCATCAGGTGATCAACCGGCTGCTGGCCACCGCACGGGCACCGGCACGCGGGGTGGATAACCAGGTCGGGCACGGCATCGTCGACCCGGTGGCCGCCCTGACCTATGACCTGCCGCCCGGGGAACCTGTTGGGCCGCAACGCTTAGCGGCCCCGCTGGTACTGGCACCGCCGAAAGTAGGCCGCGACATGACCCCGGTGTGGGTGGCCTGCGCCGGTGTGGGCGGGCTGGCGCTGCTGGGTTCGGTGGTACTGGGCTCGGCAACATTGATGCGCCGGCGGGGGGCCCGGTCATGAAGTCAACCTTCCCGTTGAGCGTGGCGGCCGGCTGGGCGCGGCTGGTGGCGTTGTTCGTCGTCGATGTCGCGGTGGTGGCCGCGGGCGCGGCCGTCGGCGGCCGGCCGGGCTGGTGGGCCGGTGCCGGGGCGGGGGTGGCGGTGTCGTTGCTGGCGGTGCTGTGTTGGCGCGGTGCGCCGCTGTTGACACTGGCGTGGCGAGCACTGGGCGCTCGACGCTCAGGGCTGGGGGAGCCGGGCGGCGAGCTAGCCGATTACGAGCGCAGCTTCGGGTCTGGCCCGGTCGGAATCCGTGCGGTGGGCCCGCATTTGGTGGCGGTGGTCGCTGTCGACGGGCCCCCGCATAGCCCCTCGGTGTTGGATTACCCGCGGGTGGAGTCCTTGGCGAAGCTGCCCCTAGAGGCGGTGGCCGCCGGGCTGAGCCAGTTCGATGTGAGCCTGCAGGGCATCGACATCGTCTCCGCGGGCGCGCGGCGGGCCCCCAAAACACATCACCCGTATGCGCCGGTGTATTCGGCCGAGGTGGGTGATCATCCCGCGGTCGGGCAGCGCCGCACCTGGCTGGTGGTGCGGCTGGACGCGCTGGCCAGTGCCCGCGCGATTGTGTGGCGCGAGTCGGTGGCGGCCACGATGAGCGCGGCGGCCGAATGGCTGGCCGCGGAGCTGACCAGTTTGCGTATCCCGGCGCGGGTGTTGACCGCGGCCCAGATCAGCGCCGCCGATGAGGCGCTGCTGGCCGGTATCGACCCGAAGGGCTTGACACCAGGGTGGGGCCGGCTGCGCCACGCCGGCGGTTATGTGCAGACCTATTGGATGTCGCCGGGCGACATTTCCAGCACCGCGATTGACCGGCTGTGGGCGCCGGACACCCATGCCACCGTGGTGTCGGTGCAGCTGCGCCGCGCCGACACCGGGGCCACCACAGCGGGGGTGATGGTGCGCTATCACACCGGCGGGCCGCTGGCCGAGCCGCCGCTGACCGGGCTGAACCCGTTCGCGGGTCGTCACGACGCCGCGCTGCGCGCCGGGCTGTTGAGCGCAAGCGGCGGGCTGGCGGTACCGGCGCGCGAGCTGGGGCCCGGTGAAAAGGTGGCGGTGCCGATCGGGGCGACGGGCATCATCGTCGGCACCACTGCCAGCGGCCACCCGCTGCTGGTTGATCTGCGTGACCCGACCGAGCTGGCCACGGTGACGATCTCCGGGGAGTTCGCACTGCCGGTGCAGGTGGCGCTGCGCGCGGCCGCAACCGGATACCAGGTCCTGGTGTGCACCAATCGCCCCCAACGCTGGCAGCCGGTCACCGGGGCCGGGCTACAGGTGGTCGGCGCGGCAGGGCTGGCCGAGCAGTTGCCGGCCTCGCAGTACCCGTATGTGATCGTCTACGACGGGGTGGGCGGGCAGGCGCCGGCGGGGGCGGCGGTCACGGTGCGCACGGTCGCCAGACACTCGGCCAGCGGCGCCGATATTCATATCGAGCAGGAGAGCACCGGCGCGGCGGTGATCCGCACGTGGGCGTTTCAATATCGGCTACGCATCAACCTCGATTATGAGCGCCGCCTGACCGACGCCGGCCCACGCCGGGCAGCCTAACGGGCTAGCATTCGAAGCTAACCATGACAGGCATTGACGCAGAAACCCCGGCCCGCAGCGCCTTTCGCCGCGGGCTGCTGGCATCGGGCATCGGTGTGGGCGGCTTGGTGCCTAGCCATAACCGGCAGGTGGCCGTGGAGATGTTTGCCACGGTCACCCGCGCCGAACCGAGCGTGTGTGACGGCTGGATGGGCCGGGTGCTGGCCGGTGAGGACACCTTGGAGGTGCTGGCCGGGGCCTGGGCGGCCGCAGAAACCTTCGGCTGGGAGATCCGCCGGCTGCAGGTGCTGGGCGCGGACTTTCGCCCGTTGGTGTTCGACGGACTGTTTTTGCAGCTGCCGATCAGCTCGGTGGATGCGCTGCGCTGCGCGTACGCGACAGTGTTGATCCGCGAAGCCAACTACAGCCAAGCTGATGAGCTGCTCAGCTCGGCTGCCACGCCCTCTGATCCTTTTGACGCCGACATGGCCTGCTACGTGTTCGGGCTGCTGCATTTCCGCACCCAGCGCTGGACGGATGTGCTGCGCCTGTTCCCGGTTGACAAGCGTTGGTATCGGGCCGAATACGAGTGCGCGGCCACCGCGATGGCCACCACAGCGCTGGCGTCGCTGGGGGTGTTCGAGGATGCGTTTCGCCGCGGGGAGAAAGCCGCCGGCGATGACCGCGTGCCCCAGGCCGCCACCGTGATCCTCTACACCCAGGCGATGTGTCTTCGCCATCTGGGCCGCGAAGATGAGGCCGCCCAGCTGCTGCGCCGGGTGTATTCGCGCGACCCGAAATTCACCCCGGCCCGCGAGGCGATGGACGACCCGAGTCGGCGCCTGGTGCTGACCGACCCAGAAACCATTGAGGCCCGCACCGACCCGTGGGACCCGGCAAGCGCCCCGAGCCGACTCGAGACCCAGACGGCCCGCGACGCCGAGAAGGCCTCGGAGTATTTGGCCGAGGGGCAAGCCGAGCTGGACGCCATGCTGGGCATGCAGACGGCCAAGCGGGAAATCAAGCGCATCCGCTCGACCACGAAGGTCAACTTGGCGCGCTCCAAGGTGGGATTGCGGGTGCCGGTGACCTCTCGTCACACGTTGTTGCTGGGTCCGCCTGGGACCGGGAAGACGTCGGTGGCAAGGGCTTTCACCAAGCAGCTGTGCGGGCTTAAGGTGCTGCGTAAACCGCTGGTGGTGGAGACCAGCCGCGCCAAGTTGTTGGGCCGCTACATGGCTGATGCGGAGAAGAACACCGAAGAGATGCTCGAAGGGGCTCTGGGTGGGGCGGTGTTTTTCGACGAGATGCACACGCTGCACGAGCGCGGCTATTCCACCGGCGACCCGTACGGTAACGCGATCATCAACACGCTGCTGCTGTATATGGAGAATCACCGCGACGAGCTGGTGGTGTTCGGCGCCGGCTACGCCAAGGCCACCGCGCGGATGCTGGAAGTCAATCAGGGTCTGCGGCGGCGGTTTTCGACGGTGATCGAGTTTCACAGCTACACCCCGCCCGAGCTGATCGAGCTGACCAAGCTGATGGTGGGCGAAGACGAAGACGTGACCACCGATGAGGCCGTTGAGGTGCTGCGCCCGGATTTCGAAAGGTTCTACGCCGACGAAAACGTCACCGACGAAGGCGATTTGATCCGCGGCATCGACGTGTTAGGCAACGCCGGGTTCGTGCGCAACGTGGTCGAAAAGGCCCGCGATCACCGCAATGACCGCCTGGACACCACCGAGCTCGATGACCTGCTGGCCAGCGACGACGTCGAGGTCACCGACGAGCAGCTGCAACGGCTGCGTGAGCTCACCCGCGAGGACCTGGCCGAGGGTTTACGCGCAGCAGTTTCCGAAAAGCGCTCTGAGTAGCCGCTGTCTCGACGTCAGTCCGGGCCTTGTTCAGTGTCTTTGAGCGCTTGGAGTAGCTCGTTGTCGAGCTCCTCCTGGTAGGCAGGCACCCACTGGCCCAGTACCACTGAGCGTGTGAGATGTGTGGTTGCGGCAAGCAGTCTGCGGCGCGCACGGGCATCGGTGGCTGCCCCCGCCTCGTCGATGATCGCGGCGGCCCGCCGACACAGCTCGCAGGCAATATTCCAGACTTCGGCAATTTCTGGGGGCGGTTTCTGCTTTGTCTTGGCGGTGATTTGGCGCGCAAGCACCGCGATCCGTGCCGCGTCAGCATCCAGCTCTTCGAGGAGCAGCCGCGCGTAGAGATCGCGGAACGCCTCGGCGCGGGATACGCACATCGGCTCGATACGTGAGGCGATGTTGAGTTCGGCTGGGCCAGGGTCGTTTTCGTAGAGGCGGCAGTTGGCGGCGTAAACCCACGCGTCGGTGAGGTCAGCGTCTGGCTGCCGGTCTGGCTGGTCGTCGACGTTCATGTGTTCTTAGCGTCCTTTCACCGGGATTTCGGCGTCAGGGAGTGGGTCGCCTGGGTCAGGCGCAGTCGACGCCGTGGGGTGTCGGCGCTGCGCGCCGGGCGCAGGGTTGGAGGGTTGGGTGGTGGTGGGGTTGGTGGCGCCAGCACGGCCGGCGACTGGTGCTGCGGGCGGCTGGTCAACGTTAGGTGTTGTGGCAGCGGGTGTTTGGGTAGCGCGGCCTGCACCGGTCGGGGTAGGCCCGCCGCCACCGGCACGGTTGTGGTCGCGGTGTAGGCGTTGGGTGACGTGGGCGGCGACGGCGGCGCCGGCGACAGCTTCGGGCGCTACGACGGTGGTGGCGGCTTCTCCGGCTATTACTGCCCCGTCTGCAGCGGCTGTGCCGGCAACCGGGGCGCTCGCCTCGGCCGCCGCTCCGCCGGGAGCGGGGGTGGGGGGTGGGGGGCCTGGGGTGTGGTGGCGGGCTTGGCCGGGGGAGGGTGGTCGCCCGCCGGGTGGGCGGCCGTTGACCGGGGGCCCGGTAAGGGGCTGCTCGGGGTCGTCAGGGGTATCGGAGTCGTCGTCGGGCTTTTTGGCCCACGGGGCGCGCGAGTTGAGATCGCGGGCGCGGTCGTAGGCGTGTTGTCCGCGCTGGTAGCCTTCGCGGCCTCGCCGGACGAGGTCGGTGACCGCGTGGGTGAATTCTTGGCGGGTGTGATCGCCGAGTTCGTGTTTGAGCCAGCGGAATACTCCGATGGCTACTGCGGAAACGATGCCGATCATGAACAGGCGGGCCAGCGGGTGGGTCATGCCGACTTGGTCGGCGTAGCCGCCGCGTGCCCCCATTTGGAGCACGATCATTGCCGCCATGGAGATGTAGGTGGTGTAGGCGAAGACCAGGGCGGCGTGTTTGAAGAACATTTTGATGCGCCGAGCGGCGCGTCGACGTGGGTGGCCGTGGATCATGGCGGGCGCGGCGACCACGATGGACAGCAGGGCGTTGACGAAGGCTGCGCAGCAGACCATGACGTAGCTGTAGGTGACGTAGCAGACGAAGAAGGCGAAGACGGCCCCGAGCAGACCGTAGCAGGTGCCGAGGGCGAGGTTGGCGCCGCTGAGATGCTGGGCAAACGATAACGCTTGAGGTGCGCCGCAGGTGGCCATGGCGTGTGCGGGCCCGGACAGGTCGCTGCCATCGTGAGGGGTGAGCATGGCTGCGGTGTAGGCGCCTTGGCAGGTTCCGATGTCATCGACGGTGGTGCCGAAGTTCATCAGCTGCAACGGCATTCGCACGGTGGCGTCGGCGATGAGGCCGGTGAGGTGTTGGAGTTGGGCTTGGCCGCCGCCGGTGGTGATGGAACCGTTGTTGAAAGCGGCTTGGGAGATGCTGAATCCGAGGTTGCGTCCTTGGGTTAGTAGTCCGTTTTCGCTGTAGAGGTCGGTGAGTGGGTCACGGGTGAGCACGATGCCCAGTACCCCGACGGCGAAGGTGGACACGATGATTCCGGATCCGAAGCCTTTGCGGCCGTGCCACAGAATGTGGTAGGCGCCCACCCCAAGCCCGAGTGCCAGGCAGAGGGGAAAGACCCATAGATCGGCCAGGATCACTCGAATTGTCTCGAAGACGGGGCGAAACCAGGTGGCCAGCCAGAACAGCCAGGTGTTGGAGATGGCGAACCGCAACAGCCACAGCGACATGGCGATCATGAAGATGTAGACAGCGGCTTGGGCTTGCAGTAGTTCAACGATGGATTCGTGGGACAACCCGACGGTGACGGCGTTGGCCAGCCAGCGGGCCCAGCTCGAGGGGTCGGCGCTGAGGCCAGGTCCTGCTTTGGTGATGGCCTCGGTGGTGCTGACCACCGACAGGTAGTAGTTGCCCACGGGGACGCTGTGGCTGTCGGTGACGCCGGTCCAGTTCAGCGCCCCGGCGACGGTGGAGGCGGCGGCGGGTGGGGCGGTGCCGAGTGCGGCCGCGGCCAGGGTGTGGGTGATGAGCCAGAAGGTGGTCAAGCGGCGTAGCCGCGCCCGGGTGGCCATCTGGTAGCCGAGGTATTCGGCGGCACGTTGGGCGAAAGTGGTTGACGCGGTGATCATGCCGCATGCCCCGGGGTGGTGTCGTAGGCGTGGTGCAGCGCGGCGTCGGGCTCGCTGGCCACCCAGATGGGTGATTTGCGGCGGAACTCGTCGACGAAGAATCCGTAGCCTTGCCGGGCGCCTCTCTTCGGGCCGGCGCCGGCTTCGACGTCGTCGCAGGCGGTGGGGTCGCGCATTTCCTCGGTGGAGGGCTGGGCGAGGAAGAATTCTTCGATGTCGGGGTAGTCGTCGAGGCGGATGCCGACTTTGGCGGCGACTTGGCGGGCGAGGTCTTCGTTTTCAAACGGCATGATCAACTGCTGGGTGATGAATTCATCACCCATGAGCGCCAGGTCTTTGATGGGGTTTTGGGTGATGATCAGCAACCCCGTGTAGTGCTTGCGAGCCCGCCGGCTGATCAGGTGTGCGTCGTCGGCGCCGGCGCGGGAGTTGAGAAGGGCGGCGGCTTCTTCGAGGACGATGAGCCCAAAACGCGTGCTGTCGGCGAAGAAGGTCACCCGGGCCAGCCGCACGAGCATGCCGTAGATGGCCACCGAGGCGCGTTTGCGATCGGAGAGTCGCTCGTAGAGGTGGGGGGTGTTCATTTCGTCGGCGGTGGGCAGATCCAGGCTGCCGGTCAGCCAGATCGTGACGTCGAGGCTGGTCAGGTCGGGGACGGGCAGGGCGGCGTCGAAGATGGCTTGGGTGAAGTCGTAGGTGGCCCACGATTGCAGGGCGGCGCCGATGGGGGCCAGGTCGTCGGCGAGCTTGGCGACTTGCGGTGAGCGGGTGTCGGGCCCGGCGGCGGGGGCTTGGATGTGACCGATGTAGGTCATGAGCTCAGCGGTGCTGGTGATGCCGAGCCGCTGGCGGGCGTCGGCTTGCAAGATGGTGCGCAAGCGGCGCACGGCGATGCTTTGCGGGTCGAGGCTCATCATGGGAACCATGTAGTCCAGCCAGTAGCCGCCGGCGACGCTGGGGGGGAAGGTGCGCAGCGGATCGCAGCTGAAGTGGTTGCCGGCCATGTCGATGACCGCTTTGTTGTCGACATCGGAGAGTGCTTTTTGCCATTCGGTGCCGGGGTCGACGATGAAGGCCTGTGTGCCGCGCTGGATTTCACCGCGGGTGATGCGTTTGCCGGCATAGGATTTGCCGTAGCCCAGCGCCCCGCTGAGCACCAGGCACGGGTTGCGGTTGCGGCGCGCGGCAGCGGGCAGGTCGAGCAGCACTGCGCTGCCTAGGGCGTTGTTTGTGTTGAAGCCCAGCAGGATTCCGGTGCTGTTGCCGACCATTGAGGAGGTGAACGGCACGAAGCGTGACCACTTTTTGGTGGTGGTGGGTTGGGCGAATTGGTCGACGGTGGTCTTGTGGGCGGGCGCGGCGGGGTTGAAGGCCGCCCACAGCTTGGTTTGGGCGCCGCGGTAGTGGCGGATGGCGATTTGGCCCGATTGGGTGAGTTCTTCGCGCAGGCGTTTGACGCTGTAGTCCAGCGTGTGTTGGTCGGGCGCGCCGACGGCGATGATGAAGGCGGCGTGTAGGGGCCGTTCGTCGATGTTGGCTTGCAGCTGGCGGTTGTACTCGGCGAGTTGGCGCCAGGTGGCGATGAGTTCGGCGTCTCCGTTGCGGACGTCGCGGCGCTGGGTGAACTGGTCGTCGATGTTGCCTTTGGCGCGGTCGTTGCGCACGAATTCCATTTCGCGGCTTACGGTTACGAGGTTGACGGCGAAGTCGAAGGTGGCGCCGGTGTCGAGGTCGTCGAGGGCTTGCAGAAATTCTGAGCCGGGAAACACGATGCCGGCCTTGGGCATGTCGACCACAGGCAGGATGGCTTGGTAGCTGTCGGGATAGCTGCCCTGCGGGCTGGTGACCCGCAGGGTTTTGCTCCAGGAGGGGATGCGGCGGATGCCGGTGGTCCAGGCCAGCAGCGTGACCGCGGCCAGGGCGGCGGGTGGTGCGGCGGACAGGGGTCCGGCCAGGGCGCCGGCCGCGGCGGCGACGCCGGCCAGGCCGGCAGCGATGAGGCGCAGCGGCAGTATGCGTCCGCCGTGGTGGTGTTGGTCGCCGTCGTCGAAGACAGCGACCGGCAGTGTGTTGATGTCGAGCTGGCCGGGGCTGGCGCGGCGGGGTAGCGGGTTGTTGAACACTCCGCGCCAGGCGTTGTGGCGCCAGAACCAGTCAATCATGTCCGCGCTGACGGGTATCGGTCCGAATTCTTCGGGGATGGCGGTGATGATGTCGTGGGCCAGGCGCTGGTAGGCGGCCACGGAGTCCTCAGAGTCTTTGTCGCGACCGATCACCCAGTCGCGCAGTTTGGCGACTTGGCCCACAGGGCTGTGCCCGGCGCGGCCGGCGTCGACGGGCATGGCCAGCCAGTAGATGCGGGTGTGGGGGTGTTGTTGGGCGATGACGGGCGCCATTTGCCGGCAGGCGTTGATCCAGCGGGGCTTGTCACGGTGGCCATCGAGCATGGACCGCAGCAGCTGGCGCTGGTTTTGGGGTACCGACAGCCCGAAAATCCATGTGCCGGCGGGGATTTCGCGGGCCAGGGCTTGGTGGCGGTCCGCCACGCCGATGCGGCGTTTGATGGATTGCAGGTAGTAGGGCAAGCCGCTGATCAGATAGTGAGCATAGACGCCGTGGGCGGTGAAGCTCAGGTTGCCGATGACGGCGCGCGGCACTGCCAGCAGCGGGTCGCTGGTGCTGCTAGCCAGGGCGGGACGCAGGGCGCGCCAGGTGCTGGCGATGCGGAAGGCCAGGCTGGGCCGCCCGCGGGGCATCAGTGCTGCTAGGCCGGCGGCGGCGCCGGTAGCTAGCAGCCCGCAGATCAAGATGGCGCGGGCGTGCCCGGAATCCAGCGCCAAGATCGTCAGCGCCACGGTCAGGGCTGTGCCCGCGTAGAGGCTGATCGCCACCCACAGCCGCAGCGGCTTTTTGAAGAGGATATCGGTATAGACCGGGGTGTCGTGGACGCCTTTGAACAGCTGCGCTGACTCAATCACGGGTGGGTTTCCTCAAGTTTTGTGCCCGCCCCACTGGGAGATACCCACCGGGAGACGGTCGCGGGGAACGGCAAGCCGGTGTGGGTTACTGGCCGAATTGGCCGGTGGTGATGCCGGTGCGGTCGACGGTGTGTTTGGTCGAGACGTAGATGGCGTAGCCGGAGCCGACGATGACCGCGACGATGACCGCGGTCAAGGCCCAGCCCACGGTGGAGCCGATGCGCCCGCCGAAGAAGGCGCCGGCCGCGCGTGTCCCGCCGGCGAGCAGGATCAGCACGACCAGCACACCCACGCCGATGGTGTAGAGGGAATGGCTGCCCGAAACCAGGTCGGCGGCTGCCAAAACCGTTGGGGTCGAAGCGATATTCATGTCAGGTTTCCTTTCGTGGTCAGTGCAATGACAGCGAGTGGACGCCAAGGACGGGGCCGATGGTGATGCCGTGGCCGGACGCGGCCAGTAGTGCGCCTGCGGTGAGCAGACTGGTTCGGGTGAGCACACGCAGGTGGCGGCGGCGCACGAGTCGAGCCGTCCGCAGCAACACTGTGACAGTGAGGATCGCTGAGGGAATGTGCTCGAGACTCATGGTGGGTCGTCCTAGCGCGGCGCGGCGTCGGTGGGGATGACAGGGGTCAGTTCGGCGCCCTCGGCGAGCAGGGGCGCATAGTCGAGGCTCGCGACGCTCCAGCGGCCGCTGGTGACGGTCAACACGATGGGGTAGTCCAGTTGCAGCGGGGCGTACTGGCTGGTGACGGCGTTGACGGTGGCTAACACGTGCACGGTGGTGCCCTCGGGGGGCACGTCGTGATCCCCGGCGGCGTGGTTGGCCAGCAGCTTGGTGACTTGGGCGGATCGGTAGTCGGCGGCAGGCAACAGCCCGGAGCTGGTGGTGACGTAGCGTTCCAGCCCGCCGACCCCGGTCAAAAAACTGGTGATGAAGCCGCTGACCGTGGCGAAAGCGGGCGAGGTGTCAGCGACGGCGGTGGGGTAGCCCAACGGCGCATCAGCGCCGGCGCCGGGCCCGTTGACCCGGGCGGGCAGCGCGCTGGCCCGCAGGCCGTAGTTGCTGTAGACGACGGGCAGCCGGTAGTAGGCGGTGCGGGGGGTGGCGGCCTCAAACGCCCGCTCAGAGACGGTGATGACCACGCTCCACTGCTGGACGCTACCGGTGTCGTTGACCAGGGTGACCGCCGAGACCGACGGGGCAGTGACGATGAGCGCCGGGGTTGTCGGCAGCCGAATCGGGTCGCGCAGCGACCAGCAGTCGTGCAGCACCTGTTGGTGGGAGGCGGTCGCGGTAAGCCAGCGGGTCACACAGTCTTGGCTGTAGGCGCCGACCAGGGCGGTGCGGTTGACCGCGCTGCGGGCCGGGCCGGCCACGTCGATGGGGTCGTTGAAGATCCACCCCCAGATGGTGGCGGTGGCCACGACGCTGCAGGAGGCCAGGCCGACGATGAGTCCGACGCGGCGAAGCGCGCTGTGGGTGCCGCTGAGGCGGTGGCGCCAGGTGTTGGTCAACATGAGCGCGAGACGTCCTTACTGGGGTGGGTGGCCGAAGATTTTGATCGAGGACACCGCAAAGGTGTTGTCGGCGGGGTCGGTGTGGCTGGAGTCGGGGGGCAGCCCGGGTAGCGCGGGGGTGCTGCTGGTCGGCGCCGGGTCGGCCGGGGCGGCCGGGGGGCCCAGGACCTCGTCGATGAGACCACCACCTCCACCGCCGGGAACAGCAGTGCTGGTGGGTGTGATGTCGGCGGGCGCGCGCCCGGTTTCCTGGACGAGCATGATGATGCGGGAGGCCAGCACGCCGCGGGCGGGCATGGGTTTGGTGGCTTCGCCGTGCACGCTGGCGGTCTCTTGGGGCACCACGGTGGGTGGGCTGTCGTTGAAGCTCCACTGCACCCGGGTCAGCACGCGGTGCTGGTGCCATTGGTCGGCGCCTGAGGCGTCGGCACCGACCCAGCCGGGGGTGATCGACACGGCGGTGATGAGCATGCTGCGGCCGAGATTGAGCACGAGGTATTGGCCGACGTTGCCGCCGGTGACACACACCCAGGCTTGGGTGGAGTCGGGCCCGGCGACCGATTGCGCGGCGGTCGAGCCGGGCAGGCATCCCACCGACGTGGCGGTGTAGGGGATCGCTGAGTCTTGGTTGCCAGGCGCGGCAGTGGTAGTCGACGGTGCGGCAAGAACGCTGAGCCGGGTGCTGGGATGCGCGGGCTGGGATGAGTCGCTGGTGTGCGGGTCGCTGCGCATGGCCAGCAGCGCACCACTGACCAGCAGGGTGGCCACCACAGTGGCGGCAGCGAACCCGGCGGCGATCTTCTTGTTGTAGCGGGGCGCGCGCTTGGATTGGGCGGCGCGGTCGGCGGCATCGCCAGCTGCGGTGATGGAAGTGAGCTGGTCGACGAGATCAGCGCCTGGCTGCGGGGTTTCGGCGCCGTCCGGTGGCGCGCCGGGGTCACTTGTGTCGGCGCCCTGAGTGCTCAGCTGCTCACCGCAGTCGCTGGAGCCGTCAAGATCAATGGGTGAGTCATCGGTGGGCCGACGCGCACCAAGATGGTCGGCACTCTCGTCGGCGCTGTCGCCGACGTCGATGGTGTCCTCGGCAGCCGCAGCACCCGGACTGATCGGGGCGTCATACTCAGCGCCGAACTCGGCGGGACCCTCACTCTCGCCCGAAGCCTTGATCTCGGTCGGGCCGGGGCCCTCCCTGTCGAGATCGTCCAACATCGCTTGGGTGCTCTCCCAATAGAGCTCCTGATTGATCGGGGGGTTGCTCATGGCAGGCACCGCCCCGGCAGGGTTGGCATGCAGCGGCGAGGCGAGACCGCTGACGACATCTCCGGTGCCGCCCACCGGCTCACCGGCAGCGGCTGAACGCCCACTGTGGCGGCGGGATATCCCAACCTAGGCTGTGACCGCCGGGGCTTGCGTCGGCGCACCGCGGCCATCACGGCAGCGGCAAGCAGCCCGGCCGCCACTACGCTGGCAAACAGGTGCTGGGTCACGAAGATCACCGCCGTGACCAGGGTGAAAACACATCCCATGACGGCTATGAGAACAGCGCCGATCACAACCCGAATCTGCTGACCTCCTGTCCTTGGGCTCAGCTTAAGGCGTGCAATAACCGATATTCCACGGCCGTAGCGAAATAACTTGATCGGTTGTTACCGTCTTTTATGTGAATGCATTCCCCGCCGACGGAGTAAGGCGGCTGCTATTTTTCGTCGAGGACCGCCTGGCGCAGCTGCGCTGGACCCGCGAGGACCTGGCAGCCGCGGGCGGCCCGCACCCCTCGACGCTGTATAAGGCCGCCGAGCGCGAAGGCGGGCTGGCGCTGAAAACACTGGCGCGTCTGGATGTCGCGCTGGGCTGGCAAGAGGGCTCCGCGCAGCGGGTGCTGGCCGGTGAAAGCCCCGCCGTGCGGATATCAGAGCAGGTCAACCTATGCGCAACGGCGATCAACGCGGCCCGCCGCGACGCCGAATGCGCCGGGGTGTCACGCTGTGCGACCGAGCTGAGGAACTTTTTGCTGGACGTCGCGCAACGCCTGGACGACTTTTACACTGAGCCTGTACGAGCCGTAGAGGATGCTGCTGATGCCAGTGCCTGCTGACCGGTTCGACGAGATCCGCCGCAAGTGGATCGCCCGTAACCAACGCACTTTCATATTCCAGAAAAAACGTGCAGAAGAACTTGCGCGCCAAATACGAGACCGCGACACCGTACTGACCGGGGCGCGGGTTGATCCCGCCGACGACGACGTTATTCACCCCTGGTATGCGCGGCCAATTAAAACGCCGTATGCAATGTTTGACTGGGTCATTCTTATGACCGCGGCAGTGCTGGCGCCGCTGGGCTGGCCAGCGGGGAAAGCACTGTCGGTAAGCGTGACCCAGCTAATCCCCAGCGAACTACGCTCGTATCCGATCGCAGCGTTCATGTGGTCGGCGGCCGTGGTCGGTCTGCCGTTGCCGCTGCTGTATGAGCCCGGCGATTCCTTGGTGTCAGCGGCAGCGGTGCCGTGGCTGGTGGCCCAAATCCCGGCCGCGCTGCTCACCGCCGGCGTCTACGGCATCTTGGCCGGCTGGCTGGCCGTCGACGGGGCCCGCGACTGGTGGCCGATGCGCCCACCGGAAGAGGTCGACGACGTCGATTTCGGCTTCTTGCAACCCGACGACCTCACCGGCCCGGGGGTGTTCCCCACCCGCCGCGATGACCCGCCCGGCGATCCCAGCCCACTCAGGAGGTTCTAGCGATGTATCGTCCACCGTCCTCGCCGTACTGCGGGTTCAGCCGCGATGGCTCCAACCATAAGCTGTCCGTGGCAGACGGCGCGTGCCACCTGCTGGTGTCCGCGCCCACCGAGACCGGCAAAACCCGAGGAGTCTTGGCGCCGGCCACGGTGTTGTGGGGCGGGCCGGCAGTATGCGTGTCGTCCAAAGACGACCTGATGTGGCTGGTGTGCCAACGCCGTTGGGGCCCAAAGCAAGTGATCGACTTGCGGCCGGACTACTCACCGGTGTACCCAACCGATGCGCAGGTGCGTTCGTTTGATCCGACTGCCCTGATCAGCACACCGGATCAGGCGGTGACTGCGGCCGACACGATGATGCAGATGTCGGCTGTTGGGCTGGGCTCGGGCATTGATCAGGTCTCCGACGCCGGGATTTGGGAAGGCAACACTGAGGCCCCGTTGGCGGCGATGCTGTATGCGGCCTCGCCGCGCGGCAACGGCAGGGGCATCGAGTGGGTGCTGCTGGCCGTGGACAACTTGGCCAAAGACGACAAGGACCCTAACGCGCCGGGCTGGCATAGCGCCGCGCGGTACGTGGCCGACCAGCCGTTGTTTCGCAACGCGCTGATGCGCACCTTGGCCATGGACCCGCGCCAGCGCGACAGCATCGCGTTGACGATGCGCAAGGCGGTCACCCCGTGGATGCGGTTGGCGCTGCGCGGCATCAACGATCCCTGCTTCGATGACTCGTTTCTGTCCGAGCCGGATGCGACGCTGTTCATCCTGGCCCCCGCCGAAGGGTCGATCGCCGGCGCGGCCGTCACCTTGCTCGAACATCTCGTGCGCAGCTGGCGCGGCAAGACTGCCCGCAAGGAAATGCTGCACCGGCTGCTGATGGTCATCGACGAGGCCGCCAACGTGGCCCCGATGCCGGCACTGCGCCGTCACGTTTCCGAGGGCCGCGGGCTGGGGGTCAACTTGCTGCTCTCAGTGCAGGCCTCCTGCCAGTTCGACACGGTCTACGGCAGCGCTTATGCCCGCGAGCTGCGCGCCACCTTCCCGGCCGCGCTGATCATGTACGGGGCTGACGAGATGGAGATGCTGCAGCGCGGCGAGCAGTGGTCACGCGAGACCACCCGCCGCCAAGAGAGCTTCGATCAGGCCACCGGCGCTAAGACGCTGTCCTCCCATTTGGGCCCCAGCCTCGACTACCGGCGACTACTGCCGCAGAATCTCGGGCAAGCCCGGCTGCTGCGCCGCGGCACGGCCGGCATCACCACCGAACTGCCCGACTGGCCGGACTTCGTCGCCAAATACGACCACGCGGTCAAGACCCTGCTGCAGGCTGACCGCCCCGCGGTGGACGAGCCGCGCAACTTGTGGGAATGGGTGGTAGCCCGTCACCGCCGCGCCGCCGAGGCGTTCACAACGCAGTGAACGCCGAGCAGCTACGCGACCAACTCGTCGAAGTGCTGGTCGCCGCGAGTGCACCGATGTCGACAAGCCAGGTCCGCCTGGCCGTTACCGAGTACTGCCGCCGGCGCGGGCGGCCTGTCCTCGCCGAGGAGGTCTATCGCGCGCTGGTGATCCTGGCCTGGCGTGGCGTGGTGCGCCGCGTCACAGACCAGCCGGGCCGCGCGGCCCACTGGGAGCTGACAAGCCGCCACGTGCGGCGGCCGGCAGCGGGATAAGGCCGGGCCGTGAGTCCCATCGCGAGCAGGCTCCGCGCGTCCGCGCAAGCGATGGGCAGTGCACTGGCCGGCGAGCTCGTGGTGTATGTCGGCGTGCTGTTGGCCTCGTTCACGGCCGGTGGGCAGCCCGCCCAGCAGATCAACTGCTGCGGGTATGACATGGCTGGCCCGGGGCTGCCCGGGTGCGACGAGCCTCGGGTGCAGCGATCGCTTTGGGCCTCAACGGTTTTGCCATTTTCCCTGCACCGCCCATAGGTCTGCCGGTGTGTTCGCAATTCCCTAACGAGAAGGAGAAGACGATGGTCTGCCGACCCCCTAATGACGATCCCTGCTCACAGGTGACCTCCGCGGCCGACGCAGTGGAAAACGCGCAGGCACTGTTGACCGCGGCTGCCAGGCCGGGTTGTGAATTTTGGGCCGCGGCCGCTGTCGGGCCGCTGGCGGGGATGCTGTATGCGGCCTCCCCGTGCGGGAACAACGGGGGCATCGGGTGGCTGGCGCGGGCGGCGGCCGCCAACATCGATGAGGCTGTTGCCGACACGGCGCAGGCTCGCGCCGCTCGGCGCTGGGGTGCGAGTTGGCACGGCGCTATCGCGTATCTGGCCGACCAGCCGATGCTGGGCAACGCGCTGCAGGGCGCACTCGAGTTAAGACCCCGCCAGCGTGACAGTCTCTTGATGACGGTGCGCGACGCGCTCTCACCCTGGATCGACACCGAAAGGCGTGGTAGCGGTGAATGATTCGCGCAAGTTTCCGTGGCTAGGCGGTCTGATGGCGGCCGTGCTGGTAGCGGTGGTGCTGATCGCGGTGGTTGTCCACGGCACGTTGCACGTGATCAACGACTTCGCCACCGAGGTCACCGACACCAGCTACCAGCCCTAAGCCGCAAACCAGGCGTCTCAGGAGCGGGCGGGAAGTGCGACAGCTGCGCTATCAACGTCGGCCGCAACACGTTTCAACGGCGGGCGGCGCAGTCTGCCGGTGAATTGCCGGTATTCACCCTTGCCCGGTGTTCCCGTCTGGTTCGTCCCTGCCAGGCGCCATACTCCGCCAGCAATGCCGAGGCGGTAGCCGGCGCAACACCCAAAGCCTGCGCGAGACGATCGAGTGCGATGGGCGGGCAACCGACCGGGTCGTCGGGAATCCAACCCAGCCATGGCAGCGTTGACAGTTGCACGCCGAGGCGGTTGTGCTGGCGGTTGTAACCCGTCAGCCACGACAGATCATCGGTGGAGAGGGTGAAGTAGGTGACGACGTCCACGTCGGCGATCTCGTCCGGCCACCCGCTCAGCCGGGCCAGCTCCGGATCGGACAGGTAGCGGACCGGTATCTCACCTCCGAACGGCCCGCGGGTCGAGCCGCCATCGCAGAGACGCTAACCAGGGTCAACGGAGGTTGGCAAGCCCCGTGAGGCGTCGCCCGTAAGCGGATCGCTTTGCGAAGCGACGTGATCGGAGTGTCGTACCGATAGCGGCTTCGGCCGCTGCCTGAGCCGCCGTGCCGCGGCGGCCGGGCCTCACAGAGGAGGTGCGCCATGGCGGCGCTTCTCATCGGGTACGCACGCTGTTCCACCGACCAGCAAGACCTCACCGCCCAGCACAACGGCCTGATCGCACTGGGTGTCTCGCCGGCTAGGATCTACGTCGATCACGGTCTGACCGGCACGAACCGAGACCGGCCCGGCCTGCGGGAGGCGATGGCGGCCTGCCGAGAAGGCGACACCCTGGTGGTGACCAAGCTCGACCGGCTCGCCCGGTCGTTGCCCGACGCGCGGGCGATCGCCGAGGAACTCACCGTCCGGCAGGTCCGGCTCAGTCTCGGCGCCTCGGTCTACGATCCGAACGACCCGGTCGGTCGGCTGCTGTTCAACGTGTTGGCCATGGTCGCGGAGTTCGAGTCCGACCTGGTCCGGCTCCGCACCCGAGAAGGGATGAAGGTGGCGAAGGCCAAGGGTCGGCTTCGCGGCAAGCAGCCCAAGCTCAACCCGCGGCAGGAAGCACATCTGGTCGGCTTGTTTCAGGCCGGTGAGCACAGCATCGCCGAACTCGCCGACCTGTTCGGTGTCTCTCGCTCCACCGTCTACCGCGCTCAGCAACGCCACCAGGCCGCCGCCCGACGGTGACGCCGCCAGAGCCGTCCCAAAGAAATGCCAGTGCTGGGCACACCCACGGTCCAGCGTCCTCAACACCGCCACGCGGGCCCTAAACCGTTCGCTGGCGGACGGCATGAGTTGGTCAGTCAGCATCCGGCAATGACAGGTTTGCAAGCCTGTCCGCGATCTCCTGCTTGCTGTGTGCCGGATCTCTCATGTCGATAGCCAGCCGCGCGGCATCGCCTTTAGCACAGCATCCTCCGGCCGCACGTGCACCACCCGGCAGACCAGCTCCAAATGCGCTGCACCCGCTCCATGCGCCCGAGCCACATCGTGTCCAGCCCAGAATCGACCCGCCGTATGACAGCATCTAATTGCTCGTTGTGCTTGCGGGAGTCGTGTAGGGCCTGCGGTCGTGGCGGCCACTGGGAACGGCGCTGGCCCACGCCGTGCAGTACCTCGCAGCCATTGTGGTCCCGCCAACACTGATCGACGCCAGTGTTCCAGAAGGGTTTAGTCGCCCATCCTGGGTGCGATACTGGCGGCCATGATCCGGCAGCCGGAGACGCGCTACGCGGAAGGCCCGGAAGGGAAAATTGCCTATCAGGTTATCGGCGAGGGTCCGATGGACTTGGTGGTCGTTCCGGGCTGGTTCTCGCATGTCGACATGCTGTGGGGTGATCCGGGTTGGGCAAGCTTTGTCGGAGACTTCGCGTCGTTTGCACGGGTGCTTTTGTATGACAAGCGCGGCACTGGTTTGTCCGACCCCGTCGATGGGGTGCCGACACTGGAGAGCCGCGTCGATGACCTGCGTGCCGTGTTGGACGCCGCCGGCAGTGAGCGGGCGGCGTTGTTCGGGTTCTCAGAAGGTGGGCCGATCAGCGTGCTGTTCGCCGCCAGCTATCCGCAGCGAGTCAGCGCGCTAATCCTTTATGGGACCTACGCGGGTGGGTCCCCCGACGACAAGGGGTGGCCGGATCCAAAGAAGTGGATCGAGTTTCAGGCGAAAGTCTGGGCCACGATCGATCATTGGGGCGAGGGACAAACGGTTGATTGGGCGGCGCCAAGCCTGGCTCGCAGTCCGCTCTACCGGAGGGCCGTCGGCGCGCTTGAGCGGGCCGGCATGAGCCCGAGAATGGCCCTTCTGACCTGGCAAGCGTGTCTTACTCAGGTCGACGTGCGAGCGATCCTGGGCAGTGTTCGTGTTTCGACGCTCGTGCTGCACCGCAAAGACGAGGTAACCCCGGTGGAATGCGCGCGCGAGCTCGCCGCGAACATCCCCGGGGCACGGTTGGTGGAACTCGACGGCGTCGACCACTACCCCGCCGTGGGCGACATCAAGTCGATCACCGGCGAGGTCGAGGAGTTCCTCACCGGGCAGCGTCACGAGCATCCAGTTAACCGGGTCCTGGCCACGGTGCTGTTCACCGACATCGTCGATTCGACGCGACGTGCGGCCGCACTCGGCGATCGAAGTTGGCGTGCGCTGCTGAAGCGCCACGAGGAGATCAGCCGAGCCGAGATCAGCCGCTTCCAAGGGCACGTAATCAAAAACACCGGCGACGGTTTCCTGGCGACATTCGATGGACCCACCCGAGCGATCCGCTGCGCCAGCACGCTCGCCGAGCGCATACCGGAATTGGGCATCGATGTACGAAGCGGACTGCACACAGGCGAGTGTGAACTGCTGGGTGACGACATCGGTGGGATCGCCGTCCACATCGGCGCACGAATCGTCGGGCTAGGAGGGCGCTGAATAATCGGCGCGCCTCCCCGGAATATCTGCCTGAGCTGGGAAAATAGGCCCATGCAGGGTGTGGAGCGGGCGGATCGGGAACTGCTGGACGCAGAGGCATTGGTCGGTCATCTGGTACCTGAGGGCAGCATGTTCGCGTTCCTTGCCGCACATCGCCGGGAC
>Ga0335069_10005044_pt1 | contig 19418 bp, 15 predicted proteins | sample Lox_Sample_11_FD_206714 | JGI IMG/M metagenome (GOLD analysis project Ga0335069, IMG submission 206714) | Soil microbial communities from Loxahatchee National Wildlife Refuge, Florida, United States - Lox_Sample_1.1 | ecosystem: Environmental > Terrestrial > Soil > Wetlands | place: USA... | reverse complement strand
TTCACGCTCTCTATGGTTCACGCTGTCTATGGTTCACGCTCTCTCGGTGAGCGGCGCTGCTCGGCGCCGTGGTCTGACGCTTCAGCAAAGCGTTCGGCTGCGCGCGGCCGAATGTCGTCATCGCTAGCACCCAATGCCGGTTGGCGCCAGCGGTAATGGTGCCCGGCCAAACCCGAGTCCTGCCGGAGGAACCATGCCGCGTCGGATCTTCCGGCTGGCAGGCAGCGGAATGCTATAGGTGGCACCCACCGGTAATGGACGTTAGCGGTCCACAGCGCCGCTGCAGGGCAAGCCTTTGAAAGGTCATGTCCGAGAGTGACCTGGAAAAGGAGTTCCGTGATGGCCGGCAACGTGCAAGATGCGTTGGGAAAAATGTGGAAATCGATGCTCGCCCGAGGTGTGCTCACAGCCGTGGTTGGTGTGGCGGTGCTGGTCTGGCCCGGCCAATCGGTATGGGCGGCATCAATTGTGTTTGGCGTTTACCTGATCATGTCCGGCATCGCCGAGATCGCTTTCGCGTTCACGCTCGACGTGTCGGGCAGTAACCGTGCCCTGATGTTCATCACCGGCGCGCTGTCGCTGGCATTGGGCGTGTTGGCGTTCCGGCACTTCAGCGAGGGCTCAACTGTCCAGTTGCTCGCCATCTGGATCGGTGTCGTGTTCCTCTTCCAGGGAGTCGCCGACACGGTCGTAGCCATCAGCTCTCCGGTGCTGCCGGGACGCAATGCACTCATTCTCGTGGGCGTGTTGAGCGCGATCGCCGGTCTGGTCGTTCTGGCATGGCCAGTGGATTCGATCACCTTGCTTGCCCTCATCGCCGGCATCTGGCTCGTCCTCGTCGGGACAGCCCAGATCGTCGCGGCGGTGCGCGCCCGTAAGGAAATCAAAGCCGGGGAGCAGGACCCGCAGCCGGTTGCCAACGCGGTTCAACACCCCGCCGCCGCTTGACGGCTGCTTGAATTCCCTTGGTGGATGGATACATGCACCAAGGGAATTCGCCGTTTTGGTCGGGCAGTTCATGCCCTCACTCGAATTTCAGACGACGGCCAATCCGACGACGGCGCCGCTGGCCAAACACATCGACGGGCCGTGCGGCACCGACGGTGCGCCACGGCTCACCTTCGCGATGGCCGCGAGCGCCGCGGTCAGCAGCGGCGCGGCCAGTGCCGCAAGGAACCACACTCCGACGCCGAAACAGCCGGTGAGGCCTCCCAAAGCGAGGGCCAGCTTGACGTCACCGGCGCCCATCCCGGCCGGGGAAATCACGTGCACCAGCAGGTAGATCCCGCCCAGTGCCGCTGCCCCGGCCAGTGCGGGCAGCCCACGGGCCGCTAGCGCGGCGGCCAGCAGGATCACCACGGCTCCCGGCAGCGTCAGCAGGTTCGGCAACCGACGCTCGCGGACGTCGTAGCCGCTCAGCGCCGACAGCCAGGCGAGCACGAGAACCGCCGCACAGATCCGCATGCTTGGGCACGCTAGCTGACGGCGGCCGCCATCGCCGCTCGCGGCGCGGGCAGCCCGGTGAATTGCTCCACCTGCGCGAACGCCTGGTGCAGCAGCATCTGCAGACCGCTGATCACCCGGCCGCCGGCGGCGGCGACCGCGGCGGCCAGCGGCGTGGGCCACGGTTCGTAGATGGCGTCGAGCAGGACCGGGATCGGCGCGAATATCCCGGCATACCGCTCGGCCACGTCGGCGGGGATGGTGCTGACCAGGACCTCACCGACGGCCACCTCGTCGGCCAACCGGTCGCTGTCCAAGGCACAAAACCGAGTGTCGACCCCCAGCCGCGCGCCGAGATCCACCAGCCGCGCGGCCTTCTGCGGGTCGCGCGCCACGACGGTGACGGCGGTCACATCCAGCTGGGCCAGGCCCATCACGGCCGCGGGCGCGGTGCCGCCCGACCCACACACCAGCGCCCGTGCACAGGCCACCCCGGCGGACGCCAGCGCGCCGCTGACGCCGTCGATGTCGGTGTTGTCGGCCCGCCAGCCCGCCGCCGTGCGCACCAGGGTGTTGGCCGAGCCGACCTGGACCGCGCGGTCGGTGCGCTCGTCGGCGAATCGCAGCGCGGCGAACTTGCCGGGCATGGTCACCGACACGCCGACCCATTCCGGGCCGAACCCGCCCACCACAGCCGGCAGCTGCTCGGCGTCGCACTCGATGCGGTCGTAGGTCCAGTCGTGCAGCCCCAGCGCCCGGTAGGCGGCCAGGTGCAGCTGCGGGGAGCGCGAATGGGCCACCGGCTTGCCGAGGACGGCGGCCTTCCTAGCGGGCACTGTCGAGGACACCGTTGCGCTTAGCCAGCTCGATATTGGCCAAGTGCTGCTGATAATCCCGGGTGAACAGCGTCGTACCCTGCGCGTCGATGGTGACGAAGTACAGCCAGTCACCCGGCTCAGGATGCTCGGCGGCATGCAGCGCGTCCACGCCCGGCGAGCAAATCGCGGTCGCCGGCAGGCCTTGCGACACATAGGTGTTCCAGGGCGTCCGCTGGGCACGGTCGGCGTCGCTGGTGGCCACCTCGCGGCGGTCCAGCGGGTAGTTGACCGTCGAGTCGAACTCCAGGGTGTGGTGCGCGTGCAGGCGGTTGTAGATCACCTGCGCGACCTTCGGGAAGTCCTGCGAGTTGGACTCCTGCTGCACCAATGACGCCACCACCAGGATGTCGTAGGGCGACAAACCCATGGCCTGGGCGGAGTCGACCAACCCCGACTTCACGTACTCCACCGCCCCGGCGCTGATCAGGCTGGCCAATATCGCATCGGGCGACGCCGAGGGATCGACGTTGAAGGTCCCCGGGGCGATCAGCCCCTCGATCCGGCGATGATCCTTGCCGAGCTCGGTGACCGGCTCGACGGCCCACGCCGGCACCGCCAACACCGCGGGAGTGCTGTTGGTCGCCGCCTCCCGCAGGTCCGCCGCCGCGACACAGTGCTGATTGCCGTCGAGCGTCACGCAGGTGGAACGCGAGATCAGCGTCAGGATTCCCGGGGTCACCACGTTGGTCTTCATGTCCGTGGTGTCGTCGAGCTGACGGCCGTCCGGGATGACCAGCCGGCCCACCCGGTTGCCCGGATCGGCCAGCCGCGCCACGGCGTCCGCCGCCGGGATTTCGGTGCGCATGCGGTAGAAGCCGGGCTGAATCGAATTGATCTTCCTGTTGCCGTGCGCGGCGTTGACGAACGCCCGGACCGTCTTGACCACCTGCTGGTTCTGCAACGTCTGGCCAACCATCGTGGTCGAGTCACCGGCCTGGATCTGAATTACGAGGTCACGCTTGCCGCTGCCGGTGTAGTCGTCGCTGGGGAACACCGTGTGCCACAGCCTGGCGCCGACGAACACCCCGGCCAGCACGATCACCGCCAGTACCGCGAGCGTGATTCGGCCGGCGAATCGACGCCGCCGACGCCCCCGCTCGGCCTGGTTCCGGGCGACCCGGCTCCTCCGGTGCCGGGGCGGCCCGACCGCTTCCGGCTCGGCCCGCTGGCGTCGCGCACTGTCAACCATCGTTGGGCTCTCCCCCAGTCAGGGTGGCGCGGCGTTGGTCGAGCCAGCTCTGCAGGATGGCCACGGCGGCCGCCTGGTCGATCACGGCCCGCTGCTCCCTGGCCCGGACACCGGCCGCGCGCAGCGAGCGCTGCGCACTGACGGTGGTGAGCCGCTCGTCGGCCAGCCGGACCGGGGTGGGCGCAATCCGCTGGGCGAGCGCCTCGGCCAGTTCCGTCGCGTCGAGCGCCGAAACGCCGGTGCGGTCGGCCAGAGTGCGCGGCAAACCGACGACCACCTCGACCGCCTCGAGTTCGGCGGCCAGCTCAGCCAGCCGCCGTAGGTGTTTGCCGGAACGGTCCCGGCGCACGGTTTCCACCGGGGTGGCCAGGATGCCGTCGGGGTCGCTGCAGGCCACGCCGATGCGCACGCTGCCGACGTCGATGCCGAGGCGCCGTCCCCGTCCAGGATCCTGGTCGGGGTCGCCGGGCCGGTCGGGCAAGCGATGCTGTGCTGGGACCACTCAACCGACCCGCGCTATCACGGCGATCTCGGAGCGCACCGCGCCGAGCGCCGCGTCGATGCCGGTCGGATCCTTTCCGGAGCCTTGCGCCAGGTCCGCCTTTCCACCGCCGCGGCCATCGACGGCCGCGGCCAGCGGTTTGATCAGGTCGTTCGCGCGGATCCCGAGGTCTTGGGCGGCCGGATTCGCGGCGACCGCGTAGGGCACGTTGCCGCTCTCGCCCTCGGAGATCAGCGCCACCACCGCGGGGTCGCTGCCCAGCTTGCCGCGGATATCGCCCACCAGCGAGCGCAGGTCGGCCGCCGTCATCCCGCCGGACATCCGTTGCGCCACCACACGGACGTTACCGATATGCTCGGCACCGGCTGCCGCGTTGGTGGCAGCGGCCCGTGCGCCGGCCATCCGGACGCGTTCGAGTTCCTTCTCCGCGGCTTTGAGGCGGTCGACCAGGCCGGCCACCCGGGCCGGCACCTCTTCGGAGGGCACCTTCAGCGTCGACGCCAGCCCGGCCATCAGCGCCCGCTCCTTGGCCAGATGGCGAAACGAGTCCAGCCCGACGTAGGCCTCCACCCGGCGTACCCCGGAGCCGACCGACGATTCGCCCAGAACGGTCACCGGCCCGATCTGCGCCGAGTTGTGCACGTGGGTGCCGCCGCACAATTCCAGCGAGAACGGCCCGCCGATCTCCACGACCCGCACTTGCTCGGGATAGCTCTCGCCGAAAAGCGCGATCGCCCCCATCGCCTTGGCCTTTTCGAATTGCTCGGTGAACGTGTGCACCTCGAAGTCGGCCTGCACCGCCTCGTTGGTCACCTCTTCGATCTGGGTGCGCTGCTCGTCGGTCAGCGGCCCCTGCCAGTTGAAGTCGAAACGCAGGTAACCCGGACGGTTCAGGGAACCGGCCTGAACCGCGTTGGGCCCCAGCACTTGTCGCAGTGCGGCATGCACCATATGGGTGCCCGAGTGCCCTTGGGTGGCGCCCCGGCGCCACTCGGGGTCGACCGCCGCGATCACCGTGTCGCCCTCCACGAATTCGCCGGACTCGACGTTAACCCGATGCACCCAAAGGGTTTTGGCGATCTTCTGCACGTCGGTGACCGCCGCGCGGGCGCTCTCACCGGCTCCGGTGCCGCTGATGGTGCCCTCGTCGGCGATCTGCCCGCCGGACTCGGCGTAGAGCGGGGTGCGGTCCAGCACCAGTTCCACCCGCTGCGCCCCATCGATACCGTGGCTGACCACCGGCACCCGCTTGCCGTCCACGAAGATGCCCAAAATCCTTGCTTCGGAGCTCAATTCGAGGAAACCGGTGAACTCGGTGGGGCCGGCGTCGACGAGCTCGCGGTACGCGGTCAGGTCGAAATGCGCGTGCTTGCGCGCTGCGGCGTCGGCCTTGGCGCGGCGGCGCTGTTCGGCCATCAGTTCCCGGAAGCCGATTTCGTCGACCTGCAGGCCGGCCTCCGAGGCCATCTCCAACGTGAGCTCGATCGGGAAGCCGTAGGTGTCGTGCAGGGTGAAGGCGTCCGAGCCGGAAATCGCCGTGGCACCGGCCGCTTTGGTGGCGCCCGCCACCTCGTCGAACAGCTTGGAGCCGGATGCCAGCGTGCGATTGAAGGCAGTCTCCTCGGCCACGGCGATGCGCCTGATCCGGTCGAAATCGGCGACCAGTTCGGGATACGACGGGCCCATCGAATCCCGCACGATGGCCATCAACTCGCCGACGATGGGCCCCTGGATGTCGAGCAGCTTGGCCGAGCGGATTACCCGGCGCAGCAGCCGGCGCAGCACATATCCGCGTCCGTCGTTGCCGGGGGTGACGCCGTCGCCGATCAGGATCGCCGCGGTGCGGCTATGGTCGGCGATCACCCGGTAACGCACGTCGTCCTCGTGGTTGCCGACGTCATAGCCGCGCGGCGCACGGGCGGCGACGGCATCGATGACCGGCCGCACCAGGTCTGTCTCGTAGACGTTGTGCACGCCCTGCAGGATGAACGCGACCCGCTCGACGCCCATGCCGGTGTCAATGTTCTTGCGCGGCAACGGCCCCAGGATTTCGAAGTCGGTCTTGCCGGTGCCCTCGCCGCGGACGTTCTGCATGAACACCAGGTTCCAGATCTCTACGTAGCGGTCTTCGTTGGCCACCGGGCCGCCGCCGACGCCGAACTCTTCGCCACGGTCGTAATAGATCTCCGACGACGGGCCGCACGGTCCGGGGATGCCCATGGACCAGTAGTTGTGCTCCATGCCGCGACGCTGGATCCGCTCGGCCGGAAGCCCGGCGATTTCCTTCCACAGTTGCATGGCCTCGTCGTCGTCGAAATAGACCGTCGTCCAGATTCGTTCGGGATCTAAGCCGTAGCCGCCGTCCGCGACGCTGTTGGTCAGCAGGCTCCACGCCAATTCGATGGCGCGACGCTTGAAATAGTCGCCGAATGAGAAATTACCGGCCATTTGAAAGAACGTGTTGTGCCTGGTGGTGACACCCACCTCTTCGATATCGGGCGTGCGGATGCACTTCTGAATGCTGGTGGCGGTCCGGTACTCCGGGGTGCGCTGCCCCAGAAAGTACGGCACGAACTGGACCATGCCCGCGTTGACGAATAGCAGGTTGGGGTCGTCGAGGATCACCGATGCGCTGGGCACCTCGGTGTGCCCAGCCTTGACGAAGTGATCAAGAAACCGCTTCCTGATCTCGTGTGTCTGCACTTTTCGCCCGCTTCTTCCTGTTCGCTTCTTCGGTTCCAAGGTTATTCGCCAGGCTATTGGAAGGCCGTCTAAACATCCGTACCGGGCCGACCCCTATCCCTCCAGAAAACTCAACCGAACCGTCCGGCGCGGGTTGTCCCGGTTGAGGTCGACCAGCACCACGCTCTGCCAGGTGCCCAGCTGTGGATCCCCGCCCGTAACCGGCACCGTCACCGACGGCGAGACGATCGCGGGCAACACGTGGTCGGCCCCGTGGCCCGGGGAGCCATGTGCGTGCCGGTAACGGTCGTCGCGCGGCAACAGCCGTTCCAGCGTGTCCAGCAGGTCGTCGTCGGAGCCGGCACCGGTCTCGATGATCGCGACCCCCGCCGTCGCGTGCGGGACGAACACGTTGCACAGGCCATCGCCGTAGCTGAAGCAGAACCTGCGCAACGCGTCGGTGAGGTCGACGATGCGGCGATGAGAGGTATCCACCTCCAGCACATCGGTATGCACCCAGACAAGCCTACGGCGCCGCCGGTGTGGCCAGCCAATCGTTTGTGGCGGCGACCACACGCCCAAAAGGCGTTGCGGTGGGTTGCCGGCAGGAGGAAGGTGAGTGATGGACCGGTGGCGCCACCGGGGCGCTGCCCCGACATAGGAGGGGTTAGTCGTGTACGCGCGCTCTACCACCATCCAGGCGCAGCCCTTGTCGGTCGACATCGGAATTGCCCACGTTCGCGATGTCGTCATGCCCGCCCTCAAGGAGATCGACGGGTGCGTCGGACTGTCGCTGCTGGTCGACCGGCAGTCCGGAACATGCATCGCCACCAGCTCCTGGGAGACCATCGAGGCGATGCGGGCCAGCGCCGGGCGGGTCGCCCCGATTCGCGACCGGGCCGCGCTGATGTTCGACGGCAGCGCGCGCGTCGAGGAGTGGGACATCGCTTTGCTGCACCGCGATCACCACTCCCGCCAGGGGGCGTGTGTTCGGGCCACCTGGCTCAAGGTGGTGCCGGATCAGCTGAGCCGGTCCCTGGACTTCTACCGGTCCTCGGTGCTCCCCGAATTGGAGTATCTCGACGGCTTCTGCAGTGCCAGCCTGCTGGTCGACCACCCCGCATGCCGGCGGGCGGTGGCGTGCTCGACGTTCGACAGCATGGAGGCCATGGCCCGCAACCGCGACCGGGCGACCGAGCTGCGCAGCAGGCGGGTGCGCGAGCTGGGCGCCGAGGTCGTCGACGTCGCCGAATTCGAGCTGGCGATCGCCCAGTTGAGGGTGCCCGAGCTGGTCTAGCTAAGGCAGCGAATCCCCCGGAAAGCCGCGGCAGGGGTGCACCTGATAGGTGAACACTCCCGCGGCCACCCCGGGGTCCTCGTCCATGATGGCGGTGGTCTCCTCGACGGTTGCGGCGAAGACGCCGATGCCGCAGACGTCGGACTCATCGGTCACCGGCAGCACCACCGCCAGCACGCCGTCGTCGCGCAGGGCGAAGTTGCGCCGACCGTGCTCCCAGATGATCCCCGGAGACGACTCGTCGCCGAACCTCGGGCCGCGCTTGAGGATGACGACGCTGTAGGGCGTTGCGGTGGGCAGCAGCCGGCCCATCTCCTCGTCGGTGAAGGTCTTCATGTCGGTCCCCGTTTCTTGCGGATGATCGCCCGCAGCCGGTTCAGCCGGCCGGCCATCTCCCGCTCCGCGCCACGACTAGTGGGGCGGTAGTAGTCGACGCCCACCAGCTCGTTGGGTGGATATTGCTGGGCCACAACGCCGTCCGGATCATCGTGAGAGTATCGGTAGCCCTGCGCGTTGCCTAGTGCCGCCGCACCCGAATAGTGCCCGTCCCGCAGATGGGGCGGTACCAGACCGGCTTTGCCGGCCTTGATGTCGTCCATCGCCGCGGCCAGCGCGGTGGTGACCGTATTCGACTTCGGCGCCGTGGCCAGATAAATGGTGGCGTGCGCCAGCGTCAGCTGGGCTTCGGGCATGCCGATCAGCGCGACGGTCTGCGCGGCGGCGACGGCAACCTGCAGCGCGGCCGGATCGGCCATGCCGATGTCCTCACTGGCCAGGATCATCAGTCGGCGGGCGATAAACCGGGGATCCTCCCCGGCGACCAGCATGCGGGCCAGATAGTGCAGCGCGGCGTCGACGTCCGAGCCGCGCACCGACTTGATGAAGGCGCTGATCACGTCGTAGTGCTGGTCGCCGTCCCGGTCGTAACGCACCGCGGCTTCGTCGAGCGACTGCTCGATGGTTTCGACGGTGACGGATTCGTTCGCCTCGGCCGCTACCTCCAACGCGGTCAGCGCGCGCCGGGCGTCACCGGCGGCCAGTCGCACCAGCAAGTCGACCGCCTCGGGTGCCACCGCGACGTGACCGCCCAATCCGCGGGGGTCGTCGATCGTGCGCTGCACCACGGTTCGGATGTCGTCGGCGGTCAACGGCCGCAGCTGCAGGATGAGCGACCGCGACAGCAGCGGTGCCACCACCGAAAAGCTCGGGTTCTCGGTAGTCGCGGCCACCAGCAACACCACCCGGTTCTCCACCGCGGACAGCAGAGCGTCCTGCTGGGTCTTGGAAAACCGGTGCACTTCGTCGATGAACAACACCGTCTGCTCCCCGTGCAGGAGCGCTCGCCGAGCCGTTTCGATAATGGCGCGAACGTCTTTGACACCGGCCGACAACGCCGACAGCGCCTCGAACCGGCGACCGGTGGCCTGCGAGATCAGCGCCGCCAGGGTCGTCTTGCCGCTGCCCGGCGGGCCGTACAGGATGGCCGAGGCCACGCCCGAGCCTTCGACGAGTCGGCGCAGCGGCGACCCCGGCGCCAGTAAGTGTCCTTGCCCGACCACCTCGTCCAGCGACGCGGGGCGCATGCGCACGGCCAGCGGTGCACCGGCCGGTACGCCCAGGCCAGGGCCGCCCGGTTGCGGCGCGCCGGGCAGGTCGAACAGACCGTCGGACACGGCTTCAGGCATACCACGCGACGCGGACAGGCGCGCCGGGCCCGCGGAGCTCTCCCTATCCGCACGCCCCGGCGACATATTTGCTAAGTTCCGGGTTGCCACGTTGCGTGCGCGTGCCCACCGAGGCAAACGAGACAGCTAGGACGGACATGAGCCAGCCTCCAGAGCATCCAGCCAGCCCGGCCGACCGCCCCGGTGGCGAGCAGAATCCCAAGGGCTACCCGCCACCCAACTACGGCACACCGCCGCCCAACTACGGCACACCGCCTCCGGGCTACGGCACACCGCCTCCGGGCTACGGCACACCGCCGCCGGGCTACGGCACACCGCCTCCGGGCTACGGCACAGCCCCCGGCTACGGCGCAGCGCCGCCCGGCTACCCCGCGCAGCCGGGCTACGGCGTCCCGGCGCAGCAGGCGTTCAGCGTCGGCGATGCGTTCAACTGGGCCTGGAAGAAGTTCACCGACAACGCGCTGGCGCTGATCGTCGCCACTCTTGTCTACGGCCTGCTGATCGGTGCCGTCAACGCCCTGATTTTCATCGTCAATCCCGGCAGCAGCACCTCGAACGGCTCCTACACCTGGGACACGGCGAATCTCAGCCCGGCGCAGTGGGCCTTCCTCATCGTCGCCTACATCGCGGTGTACGCGCTGTCCATCTTCGCCGAAGGGGCCATCGTAACGGGGTGCCTGGACATCGCCGACGGACGACCGGTGACCATCGGCTCGTTCTTCCGGCCGCGCAACCTCGGCATGGTGGTCCTCGCGGCGCTGTTGCTGGGCGTGATCACCGCGGCTGCATCCGTTGTGTGCTTCATCCCCGGACTCATCTTCGAGTTCTTCGCGATGTTCACCATCCCGTTCGTCGTCGACCGGTCACAGCCGGCCGTCCAGGCGATGACCTCCAGCTTCTCGGTCACTTCATCCAACATCGGCGATTCGCTGCTGTCCTGGCTGGTGCAGGCCGTGGTGATGTTCGTCGGCCTGCTGGCGTGCGTGGTGGGCCTGCTGGTGGCCGCCCCGGTCGCGGCGCTCATCCTGATCTACACCTACCGCAAGCTGTCCGGCGGCCAGGTCGTGCCGCTGCAACAACCGACTGCCTGACTCTCGCGGATTGCGGCAGTCGCGCCGCAATTGCGGTGCGCTGCGCCTTTGTGGCGCTTGTGATGAGATCAGCGGTTATGAGCATCAAAGTTGCGCTGGAGCACCGCACCAGCTACACCTTTGACCGGCTGGTCCGGGCGTATCCGCACGTGGTACGGCTGCGCCCGGCGCCCCATTGCCGCACGCCCATCGAGGCCTACTCGCTGCGCATCGAGCCGGACGAGCACTTCATCAACTGGCAACAGGACGCGGTGGGCAATTTCCTTGCTCGGCTGGTTTTTCCGAATCCGATGCGGCAATTGACCATCACCGTCGGGCTCATCGCCGACCTCAAGGTGATCAACCCGTTCGACTTCTTCATCGAGGATTGGGCCGAGACCTGGGCCTCCGATCAAGGGTTGACCTATCCCAAGGCGCTGGTCGATGACCTGGAGCCGTACTTGCGGCCCGTCGACGAAGACGGTGACGGCTCGGGTCCCGGCGAGCTGGTGCGGTCCTGGGTGCGCAACTTCTCGGTCCCCGACGGCACCCGCACCATCGACGTGCTGGTGGCGCTCAACCGCGCGATCAACGCCGACGTCGCCTACAGCCTGCGGATGGAACCCGGCGTCCAGACACCGGATTACACACTGCGGACCGGGGTTGGGTCCTGCCGCGACTCGGCGTGGCTGCTGGTGTCGATCCTGCGCCAGCTGGGGCTGCCCGCCCGATTCGTGTCGGGCTACCTGGTGCAGCTGGCATCCGACGTCGAGGCGCTAGACGGCCCGTCGGGACCGGCCGCCGACTTCACCGACCTGCACGCCTGGACCGAGGTGTACATCCCGGGTGCGGGCTGGATCGGGCTGGACCCGACGTCGGGGCTGTTCGCCGGCGAGGGCCACATCCCGCTGGCGGCCACGCCCCACCCGGCGTCGGCGGCACCGATCAGCGGCGGCACCGAACCCTGCACGTCGGTGCTGGAGTTCTCCAACACCGTCACCCGCGTGCACGAAGACCCGCGTGTCACGCTGCCCTATACCGACGCCGCGTGGCACACCATCTGTGCGGTCGGCGAGCGCGTCGATGACCGGCTGGCCGCGGCCGACGTACGGCTGACCATCGGCGGCGAACCGACGTTCGTGTCGGTGGATAATCAGGTCGCCAAGGAATGGACCACGGCCGCCGACGGACCACACAAGCGGCAGCGGGCATCCGATTTGGCCGCCCGCCTGAAAGCGGTGTGGGCGCCCAACGGGTTGATCCAACGCGGCCAGGGCCGCTGGTATCCCGGAGAACCGTTGCCTCGCTGGCAGATTGCGCTCCATTGGCGCACCGACGGGCGGCCGCTGTGGACCGACGACGCCCTGCTGGCCGACCCCTGGGGCGACCGGCCGGCCGCGCCGGCCGACACCGATGCGGCGGGCGAACTGCTCGCCGGGATCGCCGACGGTCTGGGCTTGCCACTCTCCCAAGTGCGGCCCGCCTACGAGGACCCGCTGCACCGGCTGGCGGCCAAAGTCCGCATGCCCGAAGGTGACCCGGTAGAACCGGGCGACGACCTCAGTCCCGAAAAAATCCCGGACTCTCCGGCGGCTCGCGCCGCCCTGCTGGCGCGGCTCGACGAATCCGTCACGGCGCCAGCCGCATTCGTGCTGCCGCTGCACCGCCGTGCCGACGACCTGGGCTGGGCCAGCGCCGACTGGCGACTGCGCCGCGGCCGCATTGTGTTGCTGCCCGGGGATTCTCCGGCCGGCCTGCGGCTGCCGCTGGACTCCATCAGCTGGCGACCGCCGCGCCCCTCCTTCGACGCCGATCCCCTCACCGTCGGCGACGCTCTGTCCACGCAGTCCGACGAAGCCCGCCAAGCCGAGGTCGTCGACGACGACACCGCACCGCCCACCGCGATGGTCGCCGAGGTTCGAGACGGGCTGCTGTACCTCTTCATGCCGCCCACCGCGGCGCTCGAGCACTTCGTCGACCTGCTTGCCCGCGTCGAGGTCGCGGCGGCCAAGGCCGGTTGCCCGCTCGTCATCGAAGGCTACGATCCCCCGCCGGACCCGCGGCTGCGTTCCACCACGATCACCCCCGACCCCGGGGTCATCGAGGTCAACGTCGCACCGACCGCTACCTTCGCCGAGCAACGGCAGCAACTGGAAACGCTCTACGAGCAGGCCCGATTGGCTCGGTTGGCGACCGAATCCTTCGAACTGGACGGCACGCACGGCGGCACCGGCGGCGGCAACCACATCACCCTGGGCGGCGTGACACCGGCGGACTCACCGCTGCTGCGCCGTCCGGACCTGCTGGTCTCGCTGCTGACCTACTGGCAGCGACACCCGTCGCTGTCGTATCTGTTCGCCGGGCGATTCGTGGGGACCACGTCGCAGGCGCCCCGCGTCGACGAGGACCGCGCCGGAGCTCTCTACGAACTCGAGATCGCGTTCGCCGAGATCGCCCGGCTGTCAGCGGGCGGCGCCCCCACACCCTGGGTGATCGACCGCGCATTGCGGCACCTGCTCACCGACATCACCGGCAACACCCATCGCGCCGAATTCTGCATCGACAAGCTCTACAGCCCCGAGAGCCCGCGCGGCCGGCTCGGCCTGCTGGAGCTGCGCGGCTTCGAGATGCCGCCGCACCTGCGGATGGCGATGGTGCAGTCGCTACTGGTGCGCTCCCTGGTGGCGTGGTTCTGGGACGAGCCGCTGCGCGCCCCGCTGATCCGCCACGGCGCCAACCTGCACGGCCGATACCTGTTGCCGCACTTCTTGATTCACGACATCGCCGACGTGGCCGCCGACCTCCGCGCGCACGGCATCGCGTTCGAGACCAGCTGGCTGGACCCGTTCACCGAATTCCGCTTCCCGCGCATCGGCACCGCGGTCTTCGACGGGGTGGAGATCGAGCTGCGCGGCGCGATCGAGCCGTGGAACACCCTCGGCGAGGAAGCCACCGCGACGGGCACCGCCCGTTACGTCGACTCGTCGGTCGAGCGCATCCAGGTCCGCATCATCGGCGCCGACCGGCACCGCTATGTGGTGACGGCCAACGGCTACCCGGTGCCGCTGCTGGCCACCGACAACCCCGACATTCATGTCGGCGGCGTGCGGTTCAAGGCCTGGCAGCCGCCCAGCGCGCTGCATCCGACCATCAGCACCGACGTCCCGCTGCAGTTCGAGCTGGTCGACCTGACCACCGGAACCTCGCGCGGCGGCTGCACCTATCACGTCGCCCATCCCGGCGGGCGGGCCTACGACGAGCCGCCCGTCAACGCGGTCGAGGCCGAGGCGCGCCGCGCCCGCCGCTTCGAGGCCATCGGCTTCACTCCCGGCAAGCTCGACCTGTCCGACATCCGGGAGAAACAGGCCCGGATATTCACCGATGTCGGCGCGCCGGGCATCCTTGACCTGCGTCGCGTGCGTACCGTGCAGCAGTAATGGCGGTTGCGGACATGTCATTCGGCACAGGCGGAGCTGCGGCGGCTGCCGACCGCTACGACGCCGACCGCCTGCTGGCCGGGTACCGCACCGCGCGGGCTCAGGAGGCACTGTTCGATCTTCGGCACGGCCCCGCGCTCGGCTACGACGAATTCGTCGACCACGACGGCAACGTGCGGCAGGCCTGGAGCGAGTTGGCCGACGCCATCGCCGAGCGCGGCCGGGCGGGGCTGGACCGGCTGAGTTCGGTGGTGCGCTCGCTGATCGACAACGACGGCATCACCTACACCGACGTCGATCCAGGCGGTCACGGGCTGGAGCCGAGGCCCTGGAGCCTGGACACGCTGCCGATCGTGCTGTCCGCGGCGGACTGGGAGGTGCTGGAAGCCGGACTGTTGCAGCGATCCCGGCTGCTCGACGCCGTGCTCGCCGACCTCTATGGGCCGCGCACCCTGCTCACCGAAGGCATCCTGCCCCCGGAGCTGCTGTTCGCCCACCCCGGATACGTGCGGGCCGCGAATGGCATCGAAGTGCCCGGGCATCACCAGCTTTTCATGCACGCCTGCGACGTGAGCCGGCTGCCCGACGGCACCTTCGTCGTCAACGCCGACTGGACCCAGGCACCGTCGGGCGCCGGTTACGCGCTGGCCGACCGGCGCGTGATCGCGCACTCGATTCCCGACCTGTACGAAAGGATCGCGCCGCGACCGACGACGCCGTTCGCCCAAGCCCTGCGGCTGGCACTGACCGACGCCGCGCCCGACGTCGCCCAAGACCCGGTGGTGGTGGTGCTCAGCCCCGGCATCTTCTCCGAAACCGCGTTCGATCAGGCGTATCTGGCTACCCTGCTGGGCTTCCCGCTGGTGGAAAGCGCGGATCTGGTGGTGCGCGAAGGCAAGTTGTGGATGCGTTCGCTGGGCACCTTGAAGCGAGTCGACGTCGTGCTGCGCCGGGTCGACGCCGACTACACCGACCCGTTGGATCTGCGCGCCGATTCCCGGCTGGGTGTGGCCGGTTTGGTGGAGGCCCAGCACCGCGGGACGGTGACCGTCGTCAACACGCTGGGCAGCGGCATTCTGGAAAGCCCTGGGCTGCTGCGTTTCCTGCCCAAGTTGGCGACCCACCTGCTGGGCGAGGCCCCGCTGCTGCACAGCGCGCCGGTCTACTGGGGTGGCATCGCCGCCGAACGCTCACACCTGCTGGCCAATCTCTCGTCGCTGTTGGTGAAGTCCACTATCGGCGGCCATACCCTTGTGGGGCCGACCCTTTCGTCTCCACAGCTGACCCAGTTGGCGGCCCGGGTCGAGAAGATGCCGTGGCAGTGGGTCGGCCAGGAGCTGCCCCAGTTCTCGTCGGCACCGACCGACCACGCCGGGGTGTTGTCGTCGGCGGGCGTGGGGATGCGATTGTTCAGCGTTGCCCAGCGCAGTGGCTATGCGCCGATGATCGGCGGCGTCGGCTACGTGCTGGCACCCGGGCCGGCCGCATACACGTTGAGAACCGTTGCGGCCAAAGATGTCTGGGTGCGCCCCACGGAGCGGGTGCGAGCCGAGACGGTGACTCTTCCGACGCCTGCGCCGGTGAAGACGGCCGCGGGTACCTGGGGTGTCAGCTCGCCGCGTGTGCTGTCCGACCTGTTCTGGATCGGCCGCTACGGGGAGCGTGCGGAGAACATGGCGCGGTTGCTGATGGTCACCCGCGACAGGTTCCATGTCTACCGGCATCAGCAGCACACCGAAGAAAGCGCGTGCGTGCCGGTGCTGATGGCGGCACTGGGCCGGATCACCGGGACCGACACCGCAACCGACGGCGACCAGGCCGAGATGATCGCCGTCGCTCCGTCGACGCTGTGGTCACTGACCGTGGATCCGGACCGCCCCGGATCTCTGGTGCAGTCGGTCGAGGGCCTGGCGCTGGCCGCCCGCGCGGTGCGCGACCAGATGTCCAACGACACCTGGATGGTGCTGGCCGGGGTGGAACGCGCGCTGGCGCTGCACAGCGATCCGCCGGACTCACTGGCCGAGGCCGACGCCTTGCTCGCCTCGGCTCAGGCGCAGACGCTGGCCGGGATGCTGACCTTGTCGGGGGTGGCCGGCGAGTCGATGGTGCGTGATGTGGGCTGGACGATGATGGACATCGGCAAACGCATCGAACGCGGGCTGTGGCTGACCGGGCTGCTGCAGGCCATGCTGACCGCGGTGCGCGGCGCCGCCGCGGAGCAAATGATCATCGAGTCGATGCTGGTGGCGTGTGAGTCCTCGGTCAGTTACCGCCGCCGCACCGTGGGCAAGGTCAGCGTCGCCGCGGTAGCCGAGCTGATGCTGTTCGATCCCCAGAACCCGCGGTCTTTGCTGTATCAGGTGGAGCGGCTGCGGGCCAACCTCAAGGACCTGCCCGGGTCGTCGGGGTCGTCGCGCCCGGAGCGGCTGGTGGACGAGATCAGCACCCTGTTGCGCCGTTCGCATCCCGCCGAGCTGGAAGAGGTCAGCGCCGACGGGCGCCGCGCACAGTTGGCGGACCTGCTCGGCTCGGTGCACGCCGAGTTGCGCGACCTGGCCGAGGTCATCACCACCACGCAGTTGGCCTTGCCCGGTGGCATGCAACCACTTTGGGGTCCCGACGAGCGACGGGTGATGCCCGCCTGAGCCTTCGGGCTAGCCCGCGATCACAGCGGGCCCTCTCAACTCCGAGGTCACCTCGTCGATCACGGTGTGGATGAACCTCATCTTCTCCAGCACCGCCACCGGCAGCACGAACGGGTACAGGTCGTCGTGGCCCATCGACCGGTTCACCATGTTCAGTGACCACGACAACGGCAGCCACATGTCGATAATCGTCTGAAACGCGCTGGGGCCCAAGGCCGGTCGGTCGAAGGTGGCCGATGCCGGCGCCAGCCCGCACCAGGCCGAGGTGTCCAGGGTGTCCCGGATGTGCAGATAGTGGGCGAACGTCTCGGCCCAGTCCTCGGCGGCGTGCATGGTGGCATAAGACGACACGTAGTTTTCCTGCCAGCCCTCCGGCGCGCCCTGGTTGTAGTGGCGGTCAAGCGCCTCTTGGTAGTCGGCGTCGGGGTCACCGAACAACTCGTTGAACCGGGCCAGGTACGGAGTCGACCGGGCGATCAGCCGGTAGAAGTAGTAGTGGCCGATCTCGTGCCGGAAGTGCCCGAGCAATGTGCGGTACGGCTCGTCCATCTCCACCCGCAGCTGCTCGCGGTGCACGTCGTCGCCTTCGGCCAGATCCAGGGTGATGACGCCGTTGTCGTGCCCGGTCAAAACCTTCTCGTGCGCGCTGGACAGCAGCCGGAAACCCAGCCCGGTTTCCGGGTCCCGGTCGCGTCCGATGATCGGCAATTTCAGCTCGTGCAGCTCGGCGACCAGCCGGCGCTTGGCCGCCTCGGCAAGGGCGAAGGCCGCCAGGCCGTCGGTGTCGTTGTCGTCGGGCCGTTCCAGGGTGAGCGCGCAAGACGTGCACAGCCCGCCGGGCTGGTTCTTGGGGACCAGCCAATTGCATTCGGCGAGATGAAGATTGGCGCACAGTTGGTAGTCGTCGGCATCCACCGCGCCGGCGTGCTCGCCCTCGTGCCCCTTGGCGATCACCAGCAGCGCCATCTGTTCGAGGGAGAACCCCAGCGAGCTACCGCACGACAGGCAGGCCGAGTTTTCGAACGCCAGGCGCTGACCGCAGTTGGGGCAGCGGAAATCACGCATGGAAGGAGTCCCCTTCAAGAGGGTCTGAGCATGGCACCACGTCGACGGCGACATCGATCACGCTGTGCTCGGAGTCGGTGTAGATGATGCCGCGCAGCGGCGGCACGTCGGCGTAGTCCCGGCCGCGCCCGACGATGATGTAGCGCTCGTCGACCAGCTGGTCGTTGGTGGGGTCAAGCCCCAGCCATTCGAACTGGCCGGGCTCCCGCGGGGTCCACACCGCGGCCCACGCGTGGGTGGCGTCGATGCCGATCATCCGATCCTTTCCGAGTGGCGGGTCAGTGGCCAGATAACCGGACACGTAACTGGCCGCCAGGCCGTTGGCGCGCAGGCAGGCAATCGCCAGCCGTGCAAAGTCCTGGCATACCCCTTCCCGGGCCGCCAGAACCTCATTCACCCCGGTGGAAATCGTCGTCGAGCCCGAGCGGTAGGTGAAGTCGCGGAAGATCCGCGACGCGAGGTCGCGCAACACCTCCACCAGAGGACGTCCCGGCGCAAAGCTGGGCGCCGCGTACTCGCGCACGTCGTCGGTGATCTCCGGCGGGTTGAGGTCGAGGGTGAATTCCGTCGCGAGCGCCCCCTTGCGGCCGGCGGGCCGGGCGGCTTCCCAGGGTTGCACCGCCGGCCCGCTGGAGTACCGCTCGGGGGGCGGCGGATAGACGTCGACGATGGAGTCGCTGGTGACGGTCAGGGTGGTGTGCGGCTCGGTGACGTGGAAGTAGGAGCTGATGTTGCCGTAGCTGTCCTGGCTGGTGGAGCTGTCGGTGGGGACCGGGTCGACGATCAGCCGATGCGCGATGCAGCGCTGCCGCAGCGAGTCCCGCGGGGTGAGGAAGCCGCGGCCATAGGAGCTGGTCACGACGTCGGAATACCGGTACTCGGTGCGATGGGTGACGCGATGGCGGCGAGCGACGGCTTCGGGCACAACGCCGATCCTGACACACGGTCTCCTCGACCGTTTGCCAATCGAGTGCCAAGGGCGCCGTTGCCGGAGCACAATCGATATGTGGCCACCTGGGACGACGTCGCCCGCATCGTCGCTGAACTGGCACTGACGTCGGAGCCGGCACCGCATGACTGGCGGGTCGGCAAGAAGTTGCTGGCGTGGGAGCGGCCGTTGCGCCCGTCCGAACGCGAAGCGCTGGCAAACGGCGGCTCCGAGCCGCCCGATGGCGACATCCTGGGTGTGCGGGTATCCGATGAGGGCGTCAAGTTCGGGCTGATCGCCGAGGAGCCGAACGTCTATTTCACCACCCCGCATTTCGACGGCTACCCCGTGGTGCTCGTCAAGCTGGCCGAGATCGCGGTCCGCGACCTCGAGGAGCTGGTCACCGAGGCGTGGCTGACGCAGGCGCCCAAGAAGCTGGTCCAGGAGTTCCTGGCCGACTCTCGATAGGTGAGCTAGGAGGGCGCTGAATAATCGGCGCGCCTCCCCGGAATATCGCTCTGAACTGGGAAAATAGGCCCATGCAGGGTGTGGAGCGGGCGGATCGGGAACTGCTGGACGCAGAGGCATTGGTCGGTC
>Ga0335069_10005043_pt1 | contig 19424 bp, 19 predicted proteins | sample Lox_Sample_11_FD_206714 | JGI IMG/M metagenome (GOLD analysis project Ga0335069, IMG submission 206714) | Soil microbial communities from Loxahatchee National Wildlife Refuge, Florida, United States - Lox_Sample_1.1 | ecosystem: Environmental > Terrestrial > Soil > Wetlands | place: USA... | reverse complement strand
TGGACAGTATTTCACGCCGCGGCCGTTGATCGCGGCGATCGTCGAGGTGGTGCGGCCGCGGCCGGGCGAGTCGATCTGCGACCCGGCCTGCGGCACCGGCGGCTTCCTGCTCGCCGCGCACGACTACGTCGCGCATCACAATCCGAACCTCGACAAAGATCAGAAGCGCCACCTCAAACTCGAAGCCCTGCACGGCGTCGAGATCGTCGACAACGTCACACGCCTGTGCGCGATGAACTTGTTCCTCCACGGTGTCGGCCCCAGCGGCGACGAAGCGCCGCCGCCCGTGCGCACCGACGACAGTTTGCGCGCCGATCCGGGCGAGCGTTACGACGTCGTGCTCACCAATCCGCCGTTCGGCAAGAAGTCGAGCGTGCTGGTGGTCAACGAAGAAGGCGACGAAGAGCGGCAAGCGCTGACCGTTGTCCGCGACGACTTCTGGACCTCGACGACCAACAAGCAACTCAACTTCGTCCAGCACGTGAAGACGCTGCTGAAGATCAACGGCCGCGCCGCGGTCGTGGTCCCCGACAACGTCCTGTTCGAAGGCGGTGCCGGCGAGACCGTGCGGCGCAAGCTGCTACAGGAGTGCGACGTGCACACGCTGCTGCGCTTGCCGACCGGCATCTTCTACGCGCAGGGCGTGAAGGCCAACGTACTCTTCTTCGACCGTAAACCGGCGAGCCCCGATCCGTGGACGAAAGCGCTGTGGATCTACGATCTGCGCACCAACCAGCACTTCACGCTCAAGACCAATCCGCTCAAGCGCGCCGACCTCGACGAATTCGTCGCGTGCTATCACGTTTGGTTACGACGAGCTGCTGCAACGCGACAAAGTCAGTCTCGACATCTTCTGGCTGAAGGACGAGAGTCTCGAAAGCTCCGAGAACCTTCCCGATCCCGACGTCATCGCCGCCGAGATCGCCGAAGATTTGCGCGCGGCGTTGGAGCAGTTCGAGGCGATTCAAGCCGAGTAGACCGCGACTACTTGCACGCGCGCTTGTACAACTCGTCGAGCTTAGTGCGCAGGTCGGCGTCGGTGAGGCCGGGCATGGCGGGCTTGAGTTGGTCGAGTTGGTCGCAGCACTTGTCCTTCTTGCCGGTGGCGAAGGTGAGGCGGGCGATTTCGTACGAGGACTCGTACCACGGCAGATCGCCGGGGCGCACGACCTTCGCGAACTGCTGCCAATAGCCGAGCGCACCGGGGAGGTTCTTCTGTGCCTCGGCGATGCGCGCACGGCCGCGCAACGCGGCCAGCGAGTTGCCATCGGCGCTGAGAATCTCGCCGTACAACGCGTCGGCCTTCTCCAACTCGTCGGAGCCTTCGTACAGCCGCGCGAGCGTGAGCTTGGCTTTGTTGTTGCCTTCGGACTCGGCCAGCAGCAACTCGTAGAGTCGCGAGGCGACTTGCTGGGCGGCGGGCCACGCTTGCGCGTCGCCTTTCGACTTGCGCCGCGTGCCTTCCTTCACGAAGCCGGTGGCGAGTTGCTCGATCAGCTCGGGATGGCCGTCGGCACGGAGGACCGCGGCGCTCTTGCGCACTTCGGCTTCGGCGTCGGTGAACTGGCCCAACCGCTGCATCGCGCCGAGTCGCAGACGAACGACCTGGGCGAACAAGTCCGACTGGTTCGGATACTTCTTCTCGAAGTCAACCAACCCCGCCAGCGCCTGCTCGTCGCGCGGCTCGGGTGAGACGGTCGCGTAGACCGCATTCATCACCGCGGCCTTTGCACGCAGCTCCTTCAGCGGCACGCCGCCTTGATCGCCGCGCCGTTCGCAATCGGCGGCGAGTCGATTGAATTGATCCAAGTCGGCCCCGATGGCCTTGATGACCGCATCACGTTCGGCGCCGGCGACCTTCTTCTCGTCGTTGCCCTGAAGAATCTCGAACCGGCACTGCAACGCGCCGAAGCGCGCGCGCAGCTCGAAGCCGGGATCGCCGCTGACCCGTTCGTACTCGGCGAGCGCTGGCGAGAATTGCTTGCGCGCTTGCAGCCACTCGCCGAGGCGATAGCGCGCTTCGTAGACCGACTTGTGATCGGGATACTGCGCCAGGTAACTGCGCATCGCGTCTTCGTAACTCTTCGGATCGACATCGGGGCTCTTCGCCGCCAACGCTTCGAGCGCCTTGAAGCGCAGATACGCAGCGTCGGCGCCCCAGCTGGGTTCGCCCTTGGCGAGCGACGCGGTGAAGTGCGTCGCCGCCCCTTGATAGTCGCCGGCTTGGAAGAGCGCGAGTCCGAGGTAGTAGTGCGCCTCGGGTTGAATCCGTTTGGAGTCGGCATCGGTGCCGGCGATGATGGCTTCGAGCAGCGGGCGCGCCCCCTTGTAGTCGCTCTTCTGCATCAGCAACTTCGCGACCGTCCACTTCGCCGCCGGGCTGTTGGCGTCGGCGGAGAATTGCTCGACGTTGCCGGCTTCGGAGGCCAGCAGCGCGTCCATCTTTTCCTGCCATCCCGGGCCGGCGCGGCGCAGTTGGTCCATCGTCGCCATCGCTTGCTGGCGGTAGCGCGCGGCCTCGGCGCCGGACGATTTCTTCGCCGCTTCGAGCAGCGCACGCACCCGGTAGTAGCGGATCAACGAGGCGTCCGCCGACTCGCCGCTCGCCAGCATGGCATCCGACAGGCGCACGACTTCTTGCACCTTGCCGGCGCGCGCCGAGGCATCGAGCATGCCGAGCTTCGCCTTGGCCCGCCGTTCGGCAGAGGTGTCGCGGTCTTCGCTGACGATTTGGAAGTCGCGCACCGCCCAGTCGTAGTTGCCGAGTTCGAGATGACAGAGGCCGCGGCCGAGCAAGCTCTCGGTGATCAACTCGTTCTTGCGGTCGCCGACGGCGAATTCCGAAAAGCCGCGCTCGCCCTTCTCCAGCAACTCCTTGCGCTTGTCGCCGCTGTACAAGCGCGCGCCGTAGTAATGGAGCCAGTTGAGATAGTAGAGCGCTTGCGACGCCAGCATCTGCGACTCTTTCCATTGCGGCGTGTCGTAGAGCGCTTCGAGGTCGCCGTCTTGATCCATGACCGACTTCGCCGACTGTTCGAGTTGGTTACGGTTCTTGTCGTAGACGCGCTCGAGCGGCTCGCTGATCGCCTCGTAGGTGCTGAGCAGGGCATCTTTGTCGCGCGTATCGGTGCCGGCGCGCACGGCGCGGTCGGTCTGATCGATGTAACTGAGCGCGAGCTGGCCGAGTTGCTGGATGGCGCTCTGCTGCGCGCGCGCATCGAAGCGGCCGCCGGCCTGCTGCGCGTTGATCTCGCTCGCGATTTGGCGCGCCCGCGCGCGCAAGTCGGTCTCCGCCTCCGCCGGCCGCCCCGGCGCGCACAGGTGGAGGGCGACGACCAGCACGCAGCCGGTCGCGAGACCGAAGCCCGACGCGCGCGCGCTCACGACAGCTCGCCGAGAAACTTGGCCATCTCGACCTTCCAGCGCGATCCGAAGGTGAGCACCACCACCTCCTTCATCAGCGCCTTCTGTTCGTCGAGTTGGATCAGTTCGCCCCCGCCGTCCTTCGCCATGTCACCGAACACCTCGGACACCTGTTTGTAGAACTCCGGCATCGGCGACGGTTGGAACGGTTCCTTGCCGTGCAGCGATTTCCACATCGCGTGGTCGAACTCTTCGTGCATCTTCTTGGTGACGTCGACGGTACTGACGTAGCCGCCCTGCTGGTGCCACGCGCGCACCATGGCGCGCACATCGTCGACGTCCTCGGGATGGGGCGGCGATCCGCCGACCAGGATGATGATCTTCTTCGACTGCTTGCGCCAGCTCAGCTCCTTGATGGCGCCGTCCATGGCCTCTTTGACCGCCTCCTCCCAATCGCCGCCGCCCGCGGCGGTGATGTGGGACAGAAACTCGCGCAGCTTCTCGGTGCGAAAACTCAGATCGCTCCACTTGACCACGTAGTCGTCGCCCTTGTCGCGGTAGACGACGATGCCGATGCGCGCGGTCGGCACCATCTTTTGCATCGTGGTGACCAGTTGCGTCAGCTTGTCCTTCACATCGTCGATGACGAACTGCATGCTGTCCGTCGTATCGATGACCAGGGCGATGTCGAGACCGACTTTGCGCAAGCCGCCGACGTAGTCACCGAAACCGCCGCCGAGGCCGCCGATGCCGCCCGAACCGAAGGACAGGGTCGTCGAGACGGTGTCGATGGTGGGACCGGCGCCGAGTTTGGGACCGAGGCCGGCGAGCCGCGGCATCTCCGGCGCGCGCACGTTTTGCACCACCGGCCCGCGCGGCCGCGCCTGCTGCGGGGCGGCGCGTTGGACGTTGAGCACACCGGCGAGATCCTGCATCGACGGCTCGCCGTCGAGTTGCTCGGCCCCGACCTGGTCGTCGACGACGGTCACTTTGATCTGCTCGACCTTGCGCGCAATCGTCAGCGTGATGGTGCCGAACAAGATCAACAGACCCGCGTGCACGGCACCCGAAACCGCGAAGAAGCGGAGCCCGCGAAGACGCTGGCCCGACCACGGATCGAAGCGTGGCGGTTCGGATGCGGGCGGCGGTGACGGCTCAGCCATGACTCACTTGGCGCGGCGCTCCGCGGCGATCGCGACCTGTTGCGCGCCCGCCTTTTGCGCCAGCGAGAGAATCTTCACCGCATTGCCGAACAGCACTTCGCGATCGCCTTCCAGGACCACTGGGATATCGGGTCGGGCGCTGACCAGCCCGCGTAGCACTTGTTCGAGATCATCGTACGCGGTCGGCTGGCTGTTGACGTAGATGTCGTTGTTGGGGGTGACCGTGATGGTGATCTCGCGCGGTTGCGAGGCGGTGGAGTCGACCTCGGGCAAGCTGATCTTCGCGCCGGATTCGACCATGGCCGCGCTGGTGACCATGAAGATGATCAACAACACCAGGAAGATGTCGGTCAACGGCGTGATGTTGATCTCGGCGACGATGGGCGAGCGCGCCCGCTTTTTGGGACTAGCGAACGCCATTGGCCTGGCGTCCGAGATGGATCGCATCGATCACACGATTGCACGCAATCGTCATCGCCGCCTCGATGCGCTCGATACGGGTCTGAAAGTAGTTGTACGCCACCACCGCGATGATGGCGACGCCCAAGCCGAGTGCGGTGGCGACCAGCGCTTCCGAGATGCCGGCGGCCACCACCGAGAAACCGCCGCTGCCCATCAGCGCCATGTTGTGAAACGCCTTGATGATCCCAACGACGGTACCGAACAGGCCGATGAACGGTGCGCTGGCGGCGACCGTGCCGAGCACCCACAGCGGGCCCTTGAGCGCCTCGAGTTCCTCGAACCGTTTCTCCTCGGTCAGTCCGCTCAGGTATTCGACCGAGTCTTTCTGATGCCGCGCCAGCACGTCGCCGAAGATGCGCGCGGCCGGCGCCGCGATCCGCTCGCGCGTGACACCGAGGGCGGCGGGAAAGTCGCCCTTTTCCAGCGTGGGGCAGAGATCGTTGGCGAGCGCGAGACTGCCGGAGACCAAGTTGCGAAGCGACCACAGCCGCTCGAAGATGATGGTGACCGTGATCAGCGAGAACGCGATCAGCGGGTAGGTCGCCAGCGCGCCCTGCTGAATCATGTCGAGCACACTCAAACCTTCCACGGGTATTCCTCCTTCCGACTAGGCACGTTGCACGGGGGTGTCGAGCCAAGGGGATTCATCATTCGATTTCGCGCGGCAGTCGGGTTGCATGAGCAATGCACCGACGTCGATCCGCCAGGCGGCACCGAGTTCGGTGGCGCGCTGACGACGGCCTTCTGCGACGCGCGAGCTGGATGACCACCACGGGAGCCGACACGTAAACCTTGATCTGCGTATAGCCGATTCGACGGTCATGTAAAGCCGTTTATGCCCAGTGGCGCGTTGGCACGGTCAAGCGTGTATGGCACGATGGCGTGCGGTCGAAAACCGCGACTGAAACGGATGACGCGAGACGAAGCTGACACCGCCCAGGCGGCCGCCGAGGCGCGGCGAATGCGCCGGCTGCAGTTCCTGGTCGACACGGCCGCCATCGTCGTCGGGACCCGGTCGTTGTCGCGGGCGGAGGCAACCGCGGCGGTCGATGTGTTGCGGGAGCACGTCCTGCGACTGTTCCCGGACAAAGGTGACACCTTCGATCTCATCTACGGCCCGCGCTTCCGTCGGCTGATTGACGAGCGCTTCGGTCCCGAGTAATGCTCCGCGGCCTCCGAGGGAGGGCACATGACCGCACGCCGCATCGGCTTCGGTATTCAGACGCCGCTCGAAGGCGCCGGCTTCGACGCGCTCGCCCGTCATTGGCAAGCGGCCGAGCGTCTGGGCTACGACTCGGTGTGGCTAGACGACCATTTCTACGGCGTGGTCACGCCGGCATGGGACGATTCGCTCGAATGCTGGACGTTGATGGCGGCGCTCGCACGCGAGACGTCGACGCTACGCCTCGGCACGCTGGTGGCCTGCAACAATTACCGCCATCCGCCGTTGGTGGCGAAGATGGCCGCGAGTGTCGATCACATCAGCAACGGACGTTTGGAGTTCGGCCTCGGCGCCGGCTGGTACGAGCAGGAATACACCGCGTACGGCTATGACTTTCCGCCGATCGGCACCCGCCTGCGCCAACTCGATGAGGCGCTGCAGATTTGCCGAGCGATGTGGACGCAGGAGAAGACCACGTTCGCCGGCCGGCACTACCGCGTCCAGGACGCATGGTGCAATCCGAAGCCGGTGCAGAAGCCGTATCCCCCGATCATGATCGGCGGCAGCGGCGAAAAGGTGCTGCTTCGTCTGGTCGCCGAGCACGCCGATCGGTGGAACTTCGGCGGCAGTGTCGATGAGTTCCGCAGCAAGCTGCCGATCCTCGAGGCGCATTGCCAGGCCGTCGGCCGCGACAGCGCGGCAATCGAGAAGACCTGGTTCGGCACCGTGCTGATCGAGTCGACCGCGGCGCGCTATCGGCAACGCGTTGCCAAGCGCGCCGAGCGGATGGGGCTCGCCGCCGAGCAGTTGGATCGCACGATGATCGGCGGCACACCCGATCGCGTGATCGCGCGTCTGCGCGAATATATCGCCGTCGGCGTCACCCACTTCATCGCGATGTTCGGCCGCGTCGATCGGCTCGACGCCACCGAGCTGTTCGCACGCGAAGTCATGCCCGCATTCCGCTGAGCGGACGCACACGCCGGGGCGAGCGCGTCGACCGGGGTTGATATTGACGCCGGCGGCTCAGCGGCTCACAATGCACGCGTCGAAGTTGTCTCAATCACGTGGTGGAGGTGGAGCGGCGGAGATGTAGCAGGCGTCGGAGGCTCGTGGTGGATGAAAGGAGTAGCGCGCATATCCTTTCATGGAGGAGCGCTCCTGGTTCCGGCCCGCACGCAGTATGATCACGAACTGGTCTTCGAGCATGTCGAAAGCTACGCCCGGCGACACGGCACGGTGCGCCTCGAATTGGATCGCAAGGAATTTACCGTCAGCTACCTCAACGACGCCGAGCGCCGCTTGTGCACGAGTTGCAACCAACCGCTCGAACTGCTCACCTACGCGCTGGGCGGCCGTAGTCTGTGTCTGCGCTGTGCCCGCGAGGGCACGCGTTGATCTCGGGCTGGCGATTCGCTCCTCCGGACATCCGTGACTCCCGTGAATGCGCTGAGCTTCAGTGAGCGGCCCACCTTGCGACAGCCGGTGCTGATCTTGGCATTCGGCGGCTGGAACGATGCCGGCTCGGCAGCAACGGCGGCGGTGCGCTACGTCGCGGAGCAGTTTGACGCCAAGCCGCTGGCGATGATCGATCCCGACGAGTTCTTCGATTTCACCGTGCAGCGCCCGCAGGTGCAGCTCGTTGATGGACTGCATCGGCGGGTCACATGGACGACCCACGAGTTCCACTTCACCGCCAATCCCGTGCTCGCGCGCGACTTGATTTTCGGTTGGGGGCCCGAGCCGCATCTCAAGTGGAAGACGTTCTGTGCGACCTTGTTGCAACTCGCGCGCGAGTGCGGCGCGGAGATGGTCGTCACGCTCGGCGGCTACTTGGCTGAAGTGTTGTACTCGCGGCCGGTACCGATTACCGGCTTCGCCAGTGATCCGGCTTTGTTACAGCGGCTCGATGTGACCACGACGCGATACGAAGGGCCGACCGGCATCGTCGGTGTGTTCGGCGACGTTTGCCGGCGCGAAGCCATGCCGCACGTGAGTCTGTGGGCGGCCCTGCCGCATTACATTGCCGCGATCCCAAATCCCCGCGGCGCGTTGGCGTTGCTGATGCGCCTCACCGAGTTTCTCACCATTCCGGTGGATCTTGCGCCGCTCCAAGAGAGCGCGGCTGCGTTCGAGCAGAAGATCGATGAAGCGGTAGCGGAAGACGCCAAGCTGTCGGCGTACATCCGCGACTTGAAGAAGCGCGAATTCGCCAATTGAGCCGGTGGAGGCAGGCACGAACTCCTGCCCCCCACCGATGCTTCGGCAATCCTCGTTACGGCAGGTAGTGAAAGCCGAGCGCGTTGGCGTTGCCGTCGAGGTTCGTGCCGGTGACGGTGCGAGCACGCAGAATCGCCGCTTGCGACGCCGACAGCGCCGAGGCGATCCCGGCGCCGATGGCGGGACTGTCGGCGCTCACCCGGAAGTTTCCGACGCTCGGCTGCACGAATTGCGGGTCGGCGGTCACGTCGTGCACGCCGGTTTCGAGTCCGAACGGAATGACCGTGAACGGCAGCATGAGGTCGAAATCCTCATCGTAGCCCACGTCGCTGCGCGGCACCGACGACGGCGGCGGGGTGAAGACCTTGATGCTCGCGTCGCCGGTGTTGCCGTAGATGATGTTGTTGCGCAGCAGCGTACGCGGCGACGCCACTTGCGACTGACCGATCGTGATCCCGCGGCTGCGGTGGAGCGCCACCGTGTTGTTCAGCACGCGTGCGTCCGGCGAGCCCGAGATGCTCCCGGTGATGTTCAATCCGATGCCGGCGTTGCCGTAGACGAGATTGTTGAACAGCACGACCTGGGCGGAGTCTTGCACACGAATCCCGTCGCCGGCGTTGTTGAACACGATACAATTCTGAATCGTCAGACCGGTGCTGCTGCTCTTGATCACGATGCCGGCATCGGAACTGCCGGTGATGATGAAGCCGTCGACGACGGTGCCGGGCGACTGGGCGATCGTCAACGCCGTCGGCACGGCGTTGCCTTCCGCGCTGATCACGACCGGACCGGAGTCGCCGGTCTGCGCCCCACTCACGTCGGCAAGCAGTTGGATGTGCTCCGCCGAGCCGCCGGTGCGAGACGACGTGACGCCTTCCAGGTAGGTGCCGCCACCCACGATGATCGTGTAGCCGTCGAGCGCCAGTTGCATCGCCTTCGAAATCGACTGCAACGCGCTCGCGGGGCTCGCGCCGGAGTTCGTGTTGTTGCCGGTGATGCGCACGTAGAGCGGATTCGGCGGAGGCGGGGCCGTGGTTTCTCCGCCGCCGCCTCCGCCGCAGGCAAACAGCCCGGTCGCGACGGTGAGCAGGACGAGCCAAGAGACGGAGCGCATTGGAGCACCTCCCCTTTCTCTGTCGAGGGACGGCGCTGATTCAGCGCAAATCGTCTCGCTGCAGCGCTTCGATGAATTTCACCGCCGCGGGCGACAAGTGGCGACCTTTCTTGTGGATGATACCGAGCGGGCGTTGCAGCGTCGCTTCCGCCAGTTGCAGCGCCTTCAGCGTACCGTGATCAAGTTCGTATTGAATCGAGGCCAGCGGCACGATGGCGATGCCGAGACCGATCTCCACCGCCCGCTTGATGGTTTCGATGTTGTCGAACTCGCCGGCATAGTTGACCGTCACGCCGTGATCGCGCAGCAATTGATCGGTCGCCTTGCGGGTCGGAATGTCGTGCTCGTAGGCCACGAAGTTCTCGGTCGACAACTTGGCGATGCTGACCTTCTTGAGCGACGCGAACGGATGCTCGGGCGGACACGCAAGGACGAGGCGATCTTCGCGCCACGGCACGGATTGAATCTGCGGGTGCTTCTGCGGATAGGTGACGATCCCGAGGTCGATCTGTCCGGCGATCACGCTGTCGTAGATCTTGTTCGGTCGCGCGTACTCGACGTGCACGTTCACTTGCGGATACGCGCGCATGTACTCCTTCAGGTACGGCGGCAGTTCGTGCAAGCCGACGCTGTACACGATCGCCACCCGCAAATTACCGGCGACGATCTTGCCCGTTTCCTGCAGTTGGGTTTCGATCTCCTGATACTTTTCGAGGATCTCGCGGCTGACGCGGTAGAGGATCTCGCCGGCCGGCGTGGGCTTGGCGCCGTGGCGGCTGCGTTCGAGCAGCGAGCATTGGTAGCGTGATTCAAGCGCGCGCAGTTGCTGACTGACGGCGGATTGCGTGATGTAGTTTTGCGACGCCGCGGCGGAGAAACTGCCGGTCTCCACCACATCGCAAAACACCCGCAATGTTTCGATGTGCATGCGAATCAAGGTAGAGCAGCGGCGGCGTAAGTCAAGAAGCGGTGCTTATCCGCTGCCCAAAGCTAGAAGAGTCGATTTAAGCCGTTGAGCGCGGCGACGCGGTAGGCTTCGGCCATCGTCGGGTAGTTGAAGGTGGTGTTCACGAAATAGGTGATCGTGTTGGCGTCGCCCGTCTGCGACATGATCGCTTGCCCGATGTGCACGATCTCGGCGGCCTGATCGCCGAAGCAGTGGATGCCGAGGATCTGCAGCGTCTCGCGATGAAACAGCAGCTTGAGCATGCCGACGGTCTGGCCGGTGATCTGCGCGCGGGCGATGCTCTTGAAGAACGCGTGACCGACTTCGTACGGCACCGAGCGCGCCGTCAGCTCGCGCTCGGTGCGGCCGACCGAGCTGATCTCCGGTGCGGTGTAGATGCCGGTCGGAATCAGCTCGACGAAGTGGTCGCAGCGGCCGGTGAGAATGTGCGAGACGGCGAAGCGGCCCTGATCGTAGGCGGCGCTAGCGAGGGACGGAAACCCGATGACGTCACCGACCGCGTACACGTGCGGCACAGCGGTCTGGTAGTTGCGGTTGACACCGATGTCGCCGCGCGAGTCGAGGGTGATGCCGAGGACGTCGAGACCGAGGCCGTCGGAATTGCCCGTTCGTCCGTTGGCCCACAGCAGCGCATCGGTCTTCAGTTTCTTTCCCGACTTCAGGTGCAGGACGACGCCGTCGGGCTCGCCCTCGACCCGTTCGTACTCCTCGTTGTGTCGGATCAAGACCCCTTGCTCGCGCAAGTGATACGACAAGGCGTCGATGATCTCGTCGTCGAGGAACTCCAGCAGCTTGCCGCGGGTGTTGACCAGGTTGAGCTTGACGCCGAGGTTACGAAAGATCGACGCGTACTCGCAGCCGATCACGCCGGCGCCGTAGATCGTCAGCGTTTGCGGCGTATCCGCCAGGCCGAGGATCGACTCGGCATCGAAGATGCGGGGGTGAGTGAAATCCACGTCGGGCGGATGGTAGGGCCGCGAGCCGGTGGCGATGACGAAGTGGTCGGCGTCGAACCGCTCGCGGGCACCCTTGTCTTGCTCCACTTCGATCGTGTGCGAGTCGATGAATCGAGCATGACCGTGCACCAACCGCACGCCGGTGCGATCGTAGAAGCTTTGCCGCAGCGTGACCTGCTTGCGAATCACCGCCTCGGCGCCGCGCAGCAGTTGCGGGATCGTCAGGTGCGTCGGTTTCAAGAGGTCGTGCAACACCGGCGTGTTGCGGATCTCGATCAGTTGCCGCACCGCAAAGCGCAGCGCCTTGGACGGAATCGTGCCCGAGTGCGTGCAACTGCCACCCACCTGCGGTTGTTTGTCGACCACCACCACCGAGCGGCCGGCCTTGACCGCCCGCATCGCCGCCCCCTCGCCCCCGGGGCCGCTGCCGATGACGATGACGTCGTACCGCGTCTCCATCGCGCGCGCAGTGTAGCAACGGCGGAGCAGGAATGCAGCGGCCGGGATAAAGCAGGCTTCGCTTGTGTGCTTCGGGAGATTTGGCCATCGGAACCGGAGCGTGCTACTTGAAAATGTATGCGGGGCGGAACTCGAATCGCTGCGAAAGACCTACGGGCCATGCCGTCCTACCGAATTGCAGAGGCAGCTCATTACCTTGCGATTCCGGCGGCTACGTTGCGGGCTTGGACGGTCGGTCAGCCCTACGCGACCGAAGCCGGGCCGCGGCTGTTCGCGCCGCTCATTAGCATCGCGCAGACGAAACCTCCGCTCCTGTCTTTCCTGAATCTGGTTGAGATCCACGTGCTGGATGCAATCCGAAGGGAGCACAAATTGTCGTTACAAAAGGTCCGGAAGGCACTGACCTACGTGGGCGAGCGTTTTCCGTCCGCTCATCCTTTGGCCGATCAAAGGTTCATGACCGACGGGCTGGACCTGTTCATCGAGCGATACGGCCGGCTCGTCAACATTTCGCAGGCGGGCCAACTAGCAATGCGCGGCTTGTTGGAAGCGCACCTACGTCGGATCGAGCGCGACTCCGCGGGTCTTCCGATCAAGCTGTATCCCTTTACGCGCAAGCACGATGCTCATGAACCGAAGCGAATCGTGATCGACCCAGCCGTGTCGTTTGGTCGCCCCGCGCTTGCGGGCACCGGGATAGCGACCGCTGTGGTCGTCGAGCGGTACAAGGCAGGGGAATCCGTGGACGACCTTGCGGAGGACTATGGCCGCCACCGGCTCGACATCGAAGAAGCGATCCGGTGCGAGCTCGACGTCCAAGCCGCCTGAGCGGCTCGTCTTCTTTGTCGATCGATCGGGACGAAGGCGAGTTGCCGAGGCGTTGCGCGCCGCCGGCGCTGAGGTGCACGTACACGACGATTTCTTCGCGGCCGATACACCTGACGTAACGTGGTTGGAGCGCGCCGGTCGGGAGCGATGGATTGTGTTAACCAAGGACCGCGCGATTCGCTGGCGCGCGGTCGAGCGTACGGCGTTGATGACCGCAGGCGTTCGCGCCTTCACCCTCACCAGTGGCAATCTTCAAGGCAAGGAGATGGCGGAGATCTTCGTGAAAGCACTCCCGGCGATCCGTCGCTTCGCGCTCAAGCATGTCCCGCCTTTCGTCGCCGCCGTCGGGAAGAGTGGCAGGGTGACGCTGTTGTTGAGGGGCACGCAGTGGTGCCGTCAATGGTGAGGCCGGTGAGAGTCGGTGCCGCGTCATTCCGAGCGCTACATCGAGTGGCGTCAGCTTAGCTGGGCATCGACACGCGGTTGATCAATGCTGCACGGCGCCCCAACGTTGACGGTATCGGGGCAGTTGGCGAGGAAATGATCACTTTGGCATAGTTCCCAGACCGTTCGTGCTACGTCTACGTCAGGGTATTGCTGGAGCGTTGGGTGGAGCTGAATTTTCACCATTTTCGCGATGTGCGGCGGCTGACTACCGCCCAGTAAGCGTTGATAGGATGAAAGACCTTCAGGGCCGAATCCTGGAAGAACGACCACTCGGCCAAGTTCTGTTCCCCAGACGGGAGGGAAGCTGACCACAAAGCAGCGGAGATCTGCTGGCCTTGCTGCTATCGCAACGAATGGAGGACGGTTGAGAAGCCCGGCAGGATCTCCTCCGGTTGCTGACCAGACGGCCCTTCGGAATTCACCAACCGGCACCTTCAGCGCGAGGATACTGCGAATCGTTGCAGCATTCTCACTCAACGCATATTCGTAGCCGAACGTGTGGAACATCATCAAGAATGCACTGTGCAATAGCGAGATACAAATCTTGGTGCTGTCGGCAGCCTGTGTGCTCAATGTGAACACCGCATTGCTCGTCTCGGCAAGACCTTGAAGCCAATCCCACGCATTCGGGGGTTCTTTCCTGGGGTTGCCGTACAGGGACAATTCTCCCTCTCTCCATCGCGTCTCCACTGCAATTGCTCGATTGCCACTGTGCGCTAGCCTAAAGCGAATCCTTCCCTTGCCTTGACCCCACTCGCTGTGCCGCTTCTCGCGAACTGCGTGCGCGTTCACCTTGCCGATGTCGTTGTCGCATCGTCTACATGAAAGGGTTTCGAGTCGAAGGCCAAGGCCCTTTGGCATCACGTGCGCACGCGCGAGTTCATTGCCGTCAAGTGCCGCCGGCGGAAAATCCCTGCCGCAGATGGGGCACATAAACCGGCCATTGAGTTCGGGGCGATGCTTAGCAAGATCGCGCGAGTATCTTTCAAAGAGTTTCCTTCGCTCTCTTCGTCCTGAACCAGACATGGGCTTCCGTCTCAATACTTCCGCATCACCGCCACCACCACGCCGCGGATGGTGACGTCTTGGGCTTTGGCGAGGATCGGCTTGAGAGTGTCGTTGGCGGGTTGCAGGCGGATCATGCCGCCCTTCTCGCGGTAGAAGCGCTTGACCGTGGCTTCACCGTTGATGATCGCGACCACGGTTTCGCCGGTGTTGGGAACCGGGCGCTCTTCGACGACGATGTAGTCGCCGTCCCAGATGCCGTCGTTGATCATCGAGTTGCCGACGACGCGAAGGACATAGGTGTTTTGGCGCCGAATGAACTCTTCCGGCACCGCGATCGTATCCACGTTCTCCAACGCTTCGATCGGCACCCCGGCCGCGACCCGGCCGAGCAGCGGCAGCTCGACGGCGCGCCGTCGCCGCTGCTGCTGCACCACTTCGATGGCGCGACTGAGGTTCGCCTGGCGCGTGATGATCCCTTTGCGTTCGAGGTTGGTCAGGTGCTTGTGCACGGTTGCCAACGACGACAACCGGAAATGCGCGCCGATCTCTTCGAGTGTCGGCGCAAACCCGTGCCGCGCAATGTAGCCCTCGATGTAGTCGAAGAGTTGCTTCTGCCGCTTGGTCAGCGTCATCGATCGCTCCTGCCTCGATCACGCTGATAGCGAAAGTCGGGCGAAAACTCAATTCGCAGCTCGCTGACGGCATCTCGCATATGGTCGGAGCGTTCCGGCCATATGCCATAGGCTATCCGCCATCAGCCAATTCAGTACAGCCGCGGCTCGCCGGGTGGGCGGGATTTCCAGCGCTTGTGGAACCAGATCCAATGATCGGGATGCGCCCGCACCATCTGCTCGAAGACCGCGCTGCAGCGTTGCGTGGTGGTGTGAATGTCACCGTCGCGATCGCCGGTGCTCGCCGGCTCGATGTCCGGCAAGATGATGATCCGGTGGCGCTCGGACTCGCCGTCGCGAACGATGAAGACAGGGACAATCGGCGCCCGGGTGAGCATCGCCAAACGCGCCGGGCCGGTAGTCGTACAGGCCGGCACACCGAAGAAATCGACGAATACGCCGAAGCTGTGGACCTGATTCTGATCGACCGGGATGGCCACCATCGCGCGGGCCTTGAGTCGGCGAAGGGCCTCCTTCGCCGCCGCCTTCTTGGGAATCGCCTGCGTGCCGGCCGGCGCGCGCAACTCCATGATGCCGCGATCGACCAAACGATTGCGCATCGGGCGATGAATCAGCGTCACCGGCTGGCTGAGTAGGCCGCACGCATAGGCCAGCAACTCCCAGTCGCCGAAGTGTCCAGTGAGGATGATCGTGCCGCGCTCGCGAGCACGGTTGACCACTTCCGCCCATCGTTGCGGGTCGTCGATCTGCACGTAGCGGCTGACGTTGTCCCGCGTGAGCGACGGGAAGTGAGCGATCTCGAACGCCATGCGTCCGAGGTTGCGGCAGGTCGCGCGCAGAATCCGACGATGCTCGGCGTGCGACCGCTCCGGGAAGGCCATGGCGAGATTTTTCAGCGCGATGCGCCGATCGCGGACATCGACGAGGTAGAAGAGCCAACCGAGGACAGCGCCGAGTCGCAAGCCCCAGCGCCACGACACCGCGCCGCACGTAACCAAGGCGAGCCGAAAGATGGCGTCCTCGATCCGATCGCTCAACGACGCCGGCGGCTCAGCCGCAGCTTGAGAATCCGCTGCGACCGGAGAGGTCATGGTGAGTGATGAGGTGGGGCCGTGCCCACCTCGACCAATGAACCGGATGGATTGATCTCAGTTTCCAGCGACCGCGTGCGCCACGTCGCCGCCGAAGGTCTCGCGTTCCTTCTCGAGCAGCGCGCCGTACACTTGCCGATCGACCTCGCGATACTTTTCCAATGCCGCGTCGGCCCTTTCCTTGTGGCCTTCCGCCTCGGCCAGCTCGAACAGCTTTCCCCTGATCCAGGAGATGTGCCACTTCTCGTCCTTGGTTACCTCGTGGAGCACCTGCAACGTTTCGGCATCGACCCCAGGTCGCGCCGCGTGTTCCAGGTAGCGCTCATGAGCGCGCTCTTCGACGACGACGGTCAACGCCAACAGCTCGATGAGACCGCGCGGCACGGTCTTGAAGCCGATCCGCGACTGATACCCGTCGCCAACCAGTTGCGGTTCGCCGCCCAAGTCGGTGATCCGCTTGGTCCACAGCCACGCGTGGCGCGTCTCGTCCGCAAGATGCAGCGACAGTTTCACCTGCATATCGGAGTCCGGAACATGATTCAGGAGGCGCATCAACAGATTGGCGCCCCGCAATTCGGCGTCGCGATAGTAACTAAAGAGCTGGATCAGGCGCGGGTCAGCACCGGTCCCCATGTCATCCTCCTGCTGCCCTATGTTTTCCCCTGCAAAACAGAGGGTGAGTACGAATAAGGCAAATCGTGGTCAAGATCAAGCTGGGACAACGCCGGGTGCCGCCAGCGCCGATGCCACCAGACCCACTCCGCCGGGTTGGCGCGAATCTGCGCTTCGATGGCGCCATTGAACGCGGCGGTCAACTCGCGGATCGCAGCCTTGCGGTCGCTGGTCGCCGGCATTTCAAAGGGCGGAAGAATCGTGATGCGATGACCGCCGCTCGCTCGGCGTTGAATGAAGGCGGCAAGCACCGGCAAGTCCCGCCGCAGCGCCAGCGCCGCTGCCGCCGCTGGCGTGCGCGCCGAACGGCCGAAGAACGGGACCGAAACCGACGCCGCCTTGGTGTCCTGATCGATCAGCATCGCCAGCAGTCCACGACCTTTCAGCACGCGCAGCATGTCGCGGGTGGCGCGTGGACTCTCGCGCAAGATGGTTTGGACACCGTGTCGGGTACGCAGATCGACGAGCAGCCGATTCAGCCGCGGTTCGTAGACGCGACGAGCGATCGCCGCGACCGGTACGCCGCGGCGGGGGAAATACGAGGCGAGCAACTCCCAGTTGCCGATATGGCCGGTGATTGCGATCGCGCCGCGTTCCATGGCCAGCACCGCGTTCAGGTGTTCCCACCCGACGACCTCGAAATAGTCATCGCCACCGGCGTGAATCTCGTGGGCCTTGGCAACCTCACAAAAACAGCGCGCGATATTGACGAACGACGCGCGCGCCAACCGCTCGCGGGCCGCGTCCGAGAGTTCGTCGCCGAACGCGACGCGAAGGTGCTCCAGTGCGAGACGGCGCGGCTTTCGCAAAACGTGGAACAGCAGTCCACCGACTCGTTCGGCGAGGGCGAGCGCAGTGGGGAGATCGAGCCGCGCGAGGATCGCCAGACCCACACGCGTCGGCCAATACACCAGCGCGTTCCTGCCCTGCCGTGACAGCCGTTGCAGCCGCGCCGATCGTTTGAACACCCGGCGAAGCGGATTGGCCATGGCCGCTTACACCACGCCGGCGTGCAACAAGTCGTGGATGTGAATCACGCCGAGGGGACGATGCGCCGCGTCGACGATGAACAGCGAGGTGATGCTGTGCCGTTCCATGATCGCCAATGCTTGCTCGGCAAGCGAGTTGGCATCAACCGTCAACGGCGCGCGATCACTGGTCTTCGGGTTGCTTGTCATCAACTCACGCGCCGTGAGCGCGCGCAGATCAGGGCTGCGCTCGAGCGCGCGACGCAAGTCGCCGTCCGTGACCACGCCCAAGAGCGCGCCGCCGCCGTCGACCACTCCGGTCACGCCCAAGCGTTTGGTCGTCATCTGCAGAATCGTATCTTTGAACGGCGTATCGATGGTCACGATCGGAATCTCGTCGCCGCGATGCATGAGATCCTCGACTTTGAGCAGTCGGCGGCCCAATGCACCCGAGGGGTGAAGGTGAGCGAAGTCGCTGGCCTTGAAGCCGCGCCGTTCGAGCAACGCGACCGCGAGCGCATCGCCGAGCGCGAGTTGCGCGGTCGTGCTCGCGGTCGGCGCCAGACCGAGCGGGCACGCCTCCTCGGGCACGGTGACGTCGAGCACCACGTCGGCGGCCCGCGCCAGCGTCGAACGCGGTTGGCCAGTGAACACGATCAACGGCAAGGCCATGCGCTTGAGCAGCGGCAGCAACTGCACCAGTTCGGTCTCGCCGCTGTACGAGAGCGCCACGACCGCGTCGCCGCGCGCCAACATGCCGGAGTCGCCGTGCAACGCCTCGGCGGCGTGCAGAAACAACGCGGGCGTGCCCGTGCTGGCGAAGGTCGCCGCGATCTTGCGGGCGATCAATCCCGACTTGCCCATGCCGGTGACGACCACCTTGCCCTTGCACGATTGCAGCAGCGCGAGCGCGCGGTCGAACCGCTGGTCGAGTCGATCGGCCACCGCCGCGATCCCGGCCGTTTCGATAGCCAGCACGCGGCGCGCGCGTTTGACGTCGGGACTCGCCCCGCCGCGGCGCACCGCCGGCGGACGGCGGGCTTTACGCGGTAACGGCATCGATCGCTCGCAGTTCGCGAAGCAACTGGTCCAACTCGCTCAGCCGATACGAGTTCGGCCCGTCGCTCAGCGCATGCTCGGGATCTTCGTGCGTTTCGAGGAACACCGCGTCGATGCCGACCGCCACCGCCGCACGCGCCAGCGGGCGAATGAATTGCCGCTGGCCGCCCGACGCGCTGCCGTGACCGCCGGGCAATTGCACGCTGTGCCCGGCGTCGTACACCACCGGATAACCGAACTCCGCCATGACGGCGAGCGAACGCATGTCGGCCACCAAGTTGTTGTAGCCGAAGCTCGCTCCGCGCTCGGTCACCATGAGTTGCTGGTTACCGCTCGACGCCACCTTTTCGAGCAGCGGCCCGATGTCCCACGGCGCGAGGAATTGCCCTTTCTTGATGTTCACCGGTTTACCCGCGCGCGCGACCGCGAGCAGAAAATCGGTTTGACGGCAGAGAAACGCGGGCGTTTGCAGCAGATCCGCCACCTCCGCAACCGCGGCGACTTGCGACGCCTCGTGTACGTCGGTCACGATCGGCACACCGACTTCGCGCTTGACCGCCGCCAGAATTTCCAACCCGTCGTGCAACCCGGGACCGCGATACGAGGCGAGCGAGGTGCGATTGGCTTTGTCGAAGGACGATTTGTACACGAACGGGATGCCGACCCGCTCGGTGATCTGCTTGATCGCCGCGGCGTGCCGGAGCGCGCTGTCGCGGCCCTCGATCACGCACGGGCCGCCGAGAAACGCCAGCGGCTGCGCGCCGCCGATCCGGACCGACCCGACGGGTACTTCGCGTCGCTCGCGCATGCTCACTGCGCGACGCGCACCGCGGTGAGCAGCGGAATCCGCGAC
>Ga0335069_10005042_pt1 | contig 19427 bp, 19 predicted proteins | sample Lox_Sample_11_FD_206714 | JGI IMG/M metagenome (GOLD analysis project Ga0335069, IMG submission 206714) | Soil microbial communities from Loxahatchee National Wildlife Refuge, Florida, United States - Lox_Sample_1.1 | ecosystem: Environmental > Terrestrial > Soil > Wetlands | place: USA... | reverse complement strand
GATCGCCGCGTCGAACGAAAACCAGGTGCGGGTCGAGTTCTTCTGGAACACCATCGCCAGCGTGCGGTCGCGCAGCGGCGCGTCGGCGTCGACGCGCCCCTTCGGCCAGCCGATACGCGCGGCCTTACGGCGCTTGGCGTCGTCGAGGATGGCCCGCAGATCGCCGCCCTCCAGGCTCCAGAGGTCGACGAAATGGCGCGGCGGGCTCATCGCCTGAGAGCCTTTCCCCCGCTGGCGGGGGAAACGTCGCGAGACCGCGAAGCGGGAGCGACAATGGGGGCGTGCCGGAGAAGGAGACTCCCCCCATCGGGGATGCGTCGCTGCGCGACGGCGCGCCGCTTTCCCCCTGAGGGGGAAGGGTTTGACTGCATCATGCCGCCGCCGCGGCCTTCGTCCTCGCCGCCTCGCAGGCGCGTTCCAGCTTGTCGACCGCCTCGCGGGCCTCTTCGCGGGTGATCAGCAGCGAGGGCAACAGGCGCACGCAGTTGTCGCCGCCGCCGGCGATCAGCAGCTTCTGGTCGCGGGCGTGCTGCATGAACTCGCGGTTGGGCGTCGCGAGCCTGAGCCCGATCAAGAGGCCCTTGCCGCGGATCTCTTCGACCACGTCCGGATAGCGGTCCTTCAGGCCCGAGAGCTGCTGGGCGAAGTAGCCGGTGATGTCGCGCACATTGGCGAGCGTCTCGGGCTTGGTCAGCTCCTCGAGCGAGGCCAGGCCCACCGCCATCGCGAGCGGGTTGCCGCCATAGGTCGAGCCGTGCGAGCCGACGGTCATGCCCTTGCCGGCCTCGGCGCTGGCGACGCAGGCGCCGACCGGGAAGCCATCGCCGAGCGCCTTGGCGACGCAGACGATGTCGCCTCGCACCCCGGCCCACTCGCACGCGAACAGCTTGCCGGTGCGGCCGAGGCCGCACTGGATCTCGTCGAGGATCAAGAGCGTGCCGGTCGCGTCGCAAAGCTCGCGCAGCTTGACGAGGTCGGCCTCGGGCAGCGCCCGCGCCCCGCCCTCGCCCTGCACCGGTTCGATCAGCACCGCGCAGGTCTGGTCGGTGATCGCCGCTTCGAGCGCGGCCATGTCACCGTACGGCAGCGTCTTGTAGCCGGGCAGCGGCGGGCCGAAACCCTCGGTGTAGCTCGGGTTGCCGGCGGCGAAGATGGCCGCGTAGGTGCGGCCGTGGAACGAGCCCTCGAAGCCGATGATCTCGATCCGCTCCGGCTGGCCGTTGGCCCAGTGATACTTGCGCGCGGTCTTCAGCGCGCACTCGATCGCCTCGGCGCCCGAGTTGGTGAAGAACACCTCGTCGAGCCCGGTCACCTCGCAGAGCCGTGCGGCCAGCTTCTCCTGGCCGGGGATGCGGAAGATGTTGGAGACGTGCCAAAGCTTCTCGCCCTGCTCCTTGAGCGCGGCGACAAGCTTGGGGTGGGCGTGGCCGAGGCCGGTGGTGGCGATGCCGGCCAGGCAGTCGAGGTACTCCTCGCCCTCCGTGGTGTAGAGACGCGACCCTCGCCCGCGCTCGAACGCCAGCTGAGCGCGGTTGTAGACGCCCATGATGTGGTCGCTCGGAACGGTCGGCGAAGCGGTCTCGCCCATTGCAGCCTCCAAAAGCAGAAGTCCCCGCACGGGAGGTACGGGGACGCTGGAAAGCGCGGCGTATCGGTCCGATGGGGCGCCATTGTCAATGACGACGGGCGCGGCGTCCCTCAGGTCTTCAGCTTGTAACCCGTGGCGAACATCCGCCAGGTCGCGGCCCAGAGCAGCGCGACGAGCGCGGCGGTCAGCGCCATGCCGATCGTGATCGAGCCGTCCGGGTGGTCGATGAAGCCGTAGCGGAAGCCGGCGATCAGGTAGAAGAACGGGTTGTAGTGCGAGATCGTCCGGAACGGCTCGGGCAGGCCCTTCACCAGGTAGAACGTGCCCGAGAGGAACGTCATCGGCACGACGATGAAGTTGGTCACCGCGGCGATGTGGTCGAACTTCTCCGACCAGATCGCCGCCATCGCGCCGAGCAGCCCCATGATCAGCGCCGCGCCGACGGCGAAATAGGCGATCGCCCAGACGTGGGCGAAGGTGACGTGCGCGAAGGGCAGGATCGCGAGCGCGGCCACCGCGCCGACGACGAGACCGCGCGTCAGGGCGCCGAGCGCGAACCCCGCCACCAACTCGCCGGGCGAGAGCGGCGGGGTCAGGAAGTCGCCGATCAGGCCGTTCATCTTCGCCTGCAGCAGCGACGACGACGAGTTCGAGAACGCGTTGTTCAGGATCTGCATCATGATCAGGCCGGGCGCGATGAAGGTGCCGAACGCGACCCCGTCGACCTTGGCCCGCGCGCCCCAGGCGACGACGAACACCAGCATGTAGAGCAGCGCCGTCACGATCGGCGCGGCGAGGGTCTGAAACCCAACCTTCCAGAACCGGCGCACCTCGCGCAGATAGAGCGCCCTCAAACCGTCCCAGTTGACGCCTCGATAGGCGCGCGGCTCGGGCGGAGCGACCGCCGCGTCGGCGGCGCTGAAAGGCATGTCTCTCATCGGCCCCTCATGTGCGCCGCGACGCCGCACGGCGCAAGGCGGCGCTAAGTCTCATCAACATCTAGTTCCTGTGGATGAAGTGCATGGCGCCTATTGTGGTCCTTAATCGTTTGTTTACGATATCTAGTAGGTCGTGGTCGCAGGACACGGCTGGGGCACAACATCTTGCGTCGTTGCTCGTGGGGACGAGCCACACGCGGGATGCGCGGGGTGGAGATCGCCATGGGCTGGACCGACGAACGGGTGGAAACCCTCAAGAAGCTTTGGCTGGACGGGCTCTCCGCCAGCCAGATCGCCAAGCAGCTGGGCGGGGTGACCCGCAACGCGGTGATCGGCAAGGTGCACCGGCTGGGGCTCTCGGGAAGAGCCGCGCCATCGCATCCCAGCCGGCCGGCGTTCAAGGCGCCACGGCCGCCGCGCCCGATCTCGATGCCGACACCGCGGGCGCGGTCGCTGGAGCCACGGCCGCACGCCACGCCGGCGCCCCGGCCGGCGCCATTCGTGGAGCTGCCCGGCACGGCCACGGTGCTGACCCTGGGCGCCCACATGTGCAAGTGGCCGATCGGCGATCCCGCCAGCAGCGACTTCACGTTCTGCGGCCGCAGGGCCAGCGACGAGGGCCCCTACTGCATCGACCACGCCCGGGTCGCCTACCAGCCGCCGCAGGGCAAGAAGAAGACCTCGGTCGCCGAGCTCACCCGCTCGCTGCGGCGGTATATCTAGCCTCGCTCCCACTCCCTCCCCTTTCATGGGGAGGGTGTCCGGCGCGAAGCGCGCCGGACGGGTGGGGGTGTCTCAAGCGTCAACGCTATTCTGCGGGCCTAGCGCGGGGCCCGCGCTCCCCCACCCTCGACCGCTCACGCGGTCTGCCCTCCCCATGAAGGGGAGGGAGGCATACCTTCCGTCCATGACCGACGCCGCCTTCGAGTCGCCTGCCCCGCCCGACAACACCCAGCCCTATTCCGTCTCCGAGCTCGCGTTCGCGCTGAAGCGGACGATCGAGGACCGGTTCGGGTTCGTGCGGGTGCGCGGCGAGCTCTCGAAGGTGACGTTCCACGGCAACGGCCACGTCTACCTCGACCTCAAGGACGAGCGCGCCTCGATCTCGGGCGTGATCTGGAAGACCCAGGTTCCGCGCCTGGCGGTGAAGCCGCAGACGGGGCTGGAGGTGGTCGTCACCGGCCGGCTGACCACCTATCCCGGCCGCTCGCAGTACCAGATCATCATCGAGACGATGGCCCCGGCCGGCGTGGGCGCGCTGCTGGCGCAGCTCGAGCGGCTGAAGGCCAAGCTCGCCGCCGAGGGCCTGTTCGAGGCCTCGCGCAAGCGTCCGCTGCCGTCGATGCCGGCGGTGGTCGGCGTGATCACCAGCCCGACCGGCGCGGTGATCCGCGACATCCTGCACCGCATCCGCGAGCGCTGGCCGTGCCGCGTGATCGTCTGGCCGACGATCGTGCAGGGCGACGCCGCCGCCGCCCTGGTGGCGAACGCGATCGCCGGGTTCAACGCGCTGGCGCCCGGCGGGCCGATCCCCCGCCCCGACGTGCTGATCGTCGCGCGCGGCGGCGGCTCGGTCGAAGACCTCTGGCCGTTCAACGACGAAGCGCTGGCGCGGGCGGCCGCGGCGAGCGCGATCCCGCTGATCTCGGCCGTCGGTCACGAGACCGACACGACGCTGATCGACTTCGTCTCCGACCGGCGCGCGCCGACGCCGACCGCCGCAGCGGAGATCGCCACGCCGGTGCTGGCCGAGCTCGCCGCGAGCCTCGCCGACTACGAGCGGCGGCTCATCGCCTGCGGATCGCGCGCCGTCGAGACCCGCCGCACGCGTCTCTCGGCCGCCGCGCGCGGCCTGCCGCGGCCGCAGGATCTGCTGGGCCTGGCGACGCAGCGGCTCGACATCGCCGCCGGCCGCCTGGCCGCCGGGCTGCAGCGCAACGTCTCGGCCCACGCCGAAGACCTTGCCCGCAAGGGCGCCCGGCTGACGCCGGCGCTGCTCCAGCGCGACATCGGCGAGAAACGGCGGCGGCTCGCGGACGCCGCGGGACGGCTGACGCCCACGGTCCATCGCCGGCTGCAGCGCGAGACCGAACGGCTAGTCTCGCTGGAGCGCCAGCGCGTCTCGTTGAACCCCGAGGGCCCGCTCGAGCGCGGCTACACCCTGATCCGCCGCGCCAACGGCCAGCTGGCGACGTCCGCCCGGCAACTCGCACCCGCCGAGGCCGTGCGGCTGCGGTTCAAGGACGGCGAGCGCAATGCGATCATCGACGGCGCGCCGGGCCGCAAGGCCTCGAGGACCGGCGCCGCCGCCGATCAGGGTGATCTCTTCTAAACCGGCCACCGCCGCGCTACCTATGCGGCCATGAACGCCCACGACAGAGACCTCAGCCCGCCTGGCGAGATCGCGCTGGTGCGCTACGGCGACGGCGAGATCGCCGTGATCCGGCCCGGCCGCTACGTCATCTGCGCCGTCAGCGGCATGAAGATCCCACTCGAGGCGTTGCGCTATTGGAACCCGACGCTGCAGGAAGCCTACGCCGGTCCCGCGCAGGCGCTGCAGCGCTGGCGCGAGCTCAATCCCGGCCGCTGAGGGCCCCTGCGTCCTTCGAGACGCCCGCTGACGCGGGCTCCTCAGGATGACGAGGGTTTGCGTCGCATGGATGTTCGTCGTGGTGAGGAGCGCTCGCAGAGCGCGTCTCGAACCACGAACCCTGCGGGGCCGGCGTCAGTACCCCTGCGCCTTCAGTTCCTCGTAGAGCGCGTCGGGGAAGCGGCGGTGGACCCACCAGTACTCCCAGGGCCTGGCCCGGGCGCGGCGCTCGATGAAGGCGTTGATCTGGGCCACCCCGGATTCGACGTCCGCCGCCGAGCCGCCCTCCGCCGGCAGCTGGATCGGATCGGCGACGAAGACCCGGAAGCGCGCGCCTTTGGTCCGCTCCACCCAGCCGGGCTGCAGGACCGCGCCGAAGCGCATCGCGAACCTCACCGGCGCGTGCTGGGTGCGCACGAGGTGGCCGAAGAACGGCGCGAGCAGGCCCTCGTAGTACTTCTGGTCGCTGAGGATCCCGACGCTGACGCCGCGCTTCAGCGCCGCCATCACCTCGCGCCCGCCCTCCACGCCCTTCGGCGCGAACAGCGTCACGCCATAGGCCTCGCGGCTCTCGCGCATCCGCTTGTCGATGTAGGGGTTGTTGGCGCCCCGGTAGGCCAGCACGCCTTCGATGCCGACCCGCGTCTTGGTGGCCGCCATCACCTCCCAGTTGGCGAAGTGGCCGCTGACGAAGACGGCCGGCTTGCCTGACGCCTTCAGCGCGTCGAGCTTCTCCTCGCCGACGAGCTCGACCCGCGAGGGGTCGGCCATGATCTTGTCCATCAAGAAGAACTCGATCAGGACCCGGCCGGCGTTCTCCCACTGCCGCCGGGCCATCGCCCGCCGCTCGGCCTCGCTCCACTCCGGGAAGGCGAGGCGCAGGTTCCGCAGCGCCGTGCGGTGCGCGCTCGTCAGCGGGCCGACCGCCCGGCCGAGCCACGCGCCCAGGTTCGAGGCCGCGTCGATCGGCAGCGCGCGCATCAGCGCCGAGACGGCGTCGTAGCCGACCGTCTCGAGCCGCCACTGCAGATCCTGCCAACCGCCCGCCATGAGGGCGCGTACCTACGTCGCAGGCCGCGCCGCCGCAATGCGGCATGCCGCTTGCCGCTTTCCCGCGCACACGTGTCGAAACGGCACGACCACTAGCGGCCAGGGGTGGCGCAATGAGCGACGAGATCGACTTCCATCTGGGCAAACGCATGCGCCGGCGGCGGCGCCTGCTCGGACTGACCCAGCAACAGCTGGCCGACGCCTGCGGCGTTCGCTTCCAGCAGATCCAGAAATACGAGTGCGGCGCCAACCGCGTCTCCGCGGCGAGGCTCTGGCGGATCGCCAGCGCGCTCGAGGTGACGATGAACTACTTCTTCGAAGGGCTGAACGGCGACGCCACGGGGACGGTCGCGGCCCGCGACGAGAGCCTCGACCTGATGCGCACCTACCACGCGCTGGGCGAGCGCCCGCGGCGCCGGCTGCTGGACCTCGCCCGCGACCTCAAGCGCGACGACGCGGCCTAACGCCGCTTCCGACGCGCGGCGCGGCTCGCTATCTGGGGGGCATGTCGCCTCCCCGCTGGCTCGCCGAGCTCGACGCCTTCCTGCTGGATCTGAACCGCGCCAGCGCGGCGGTGATCCTGCCGCTCTTCCGCGGCGAGCACGGGATCGAGAACAAGTCGGCGAAGGGCCGCGCCTACGACCCCGTCACGCTCGCCGACAAGGGCGCAGAGGCGGAGATCCGCCGGCTGATCGCCGAGCGCTACCCCGAGCACGGCGTGATCGGCGAGGAGATGGGTGAGGACCGCCCGGACGCCGAGTTCGTCTGGGTGCTCGACCCGGTCGACGGCACCCGCGCCTTCGTCGCCGGCTTGCCGGTCTGGACCACGCTGATCGGCCTGCGCTTCGAAGGGCAGCCCGTGCTGGGCTCGATCGGCCAGCCGAATCTCGGGGAAATCTTCATCGGCCACGCCGGCGGCTCGCGGCTCGTCACCCCGGCCGGCGAGCGGCCGCTGAAGGTGCGCAAAGGCGTCACCCTGGGCGAAGCGATCATCGCCACCACCGACGCGGAGGGCTGCTTCAACGGCGCCGAGCTCGCCGCCTGGCGGCAGGTACGCGCCGCCGCGCGCCTCGCCCGGATGGGCTGCGACGCCTACGCCTACGCCATGGTCGCCGCCGGCACGCTCGACCTCGTGCTCGAGGCGGGGCTCAAGAGCTGGGACGTCGAGGCCGCGGTGCCGGTTCTGGCCGGCGCGGGCGGCCTGGTCACCGACTGGCGCGGCGAGCCGATCGGCCGCGAGGGCGGCCAGATGGCCATCGCCGGCGACCGCGCCGTCCTCGACGAGGCCCTGGTGGCGCTGAAGCGGGCGGCGCAGTAGCCCCCATCGTCGCGCATCGCACGGCTTGCGCCGCGCTCGCCTGCGACACTTCCCCCGCAAGCGGGGGAAGAGCGATTTGCTCCTCCCCTCGCGAAGTGAGGGGAGGTGTCGCAAGCCAGGGGTCCCCGGACGCCAGTCCGGGGAAATGCGCGACGGAGGGGAGAAGTCGGAGGCTAGCCGACGGCCTCACTGCGCCACCGCCGCCGCCAGCGCGTCGAATTCTTCCCAGAACACCGCGCGCACGTCGTCGGTCTCCTGCAGGATCTCGTGGAACGCGCCGGGGACCTCGACGTAGCGGCCCTGCGGGAACCGGCCGGTGACGAGGCGCGTGCCGCGGTTGTCGACCAGCTGGTCGTCGCCGGCCGCCACCACCGTCACCGGGATCGTCACCCGCGGAACGCCGGACCCGTTGTGCAGCTCGGCGATGGCCTTGAAGGCGAAGTCGAGCCAGCCCCAGGTCGGCGGGCCGAGCGCAATTTCCGGGTGGGCCAGCACCTGGCTGACGTTGCGTCCGTAGCGGCGCGGATCGTGCGTCAGGTAATTCTCCTCGAACGACGAGGGCGGGCCGATCGGTCCGGTCATCACGCCCGCGCCGCCGACGCCCTTCATGAAGCTCGAGATCAGCTTGCCCAGCGTCGGGTTCACCGGCCGCGCCCAGATCTGGAACATCGGCGCGGAGAGCGCGGCGGCGGAGAAGCGCCGCTCGCCCCCCGCCAGCACCAGCGCGGTCAGGCACCCGCCCATCGAATGGCCGACCGCAAGCCACGGCTTCGGCAGGCGCGCCTCGTAAGCTCCCAGCATCGCGGCGAAATCGGCGACGAAGTCGTCGTGATGCTTGGCGTGGCCGCGCACCGGGTCGCGCAGCAGGCGCTGCGAGAGCCCCTGCCCGCGCCAGTCGTGCGCCAACACTGCGAAGCCGCGCGCCGTCAGCTCGCCGATCACCTCGAAGTACTTCTCGATCGGCTCGGTGCGCCCGCCGCTCAGCACCACCGAGCCGCGCGGCGCGCCCTTGGCCGGGATCAGCGCCGCGCGCAGCTTCGCCCCGTCGGCGCCGGCGAACCAGGCCGCTTCCGCCCCTTCCGGGATGGGCGCGTCGTCGGTGGCGAGGAGCGGCGCGGGCTCGTCCAAGGCCGCTAGCGCAGCTTGGCGAACAGCGCCTGCATCTTGCCCTGAAGCCCCATCGCGACGCCCATGTCGGAGAGGCGCAGCGCGCCGGTCATCACCGCGGACATCGCGTCGAGCTTGCCCTCGCCCATCGCGATCAGGTCCTTCATGGCGATCGTGAGCGTGAGGTCGGCCTTCTTGTCCTCGTTGGTCACCGAGCCGCCGTCGATGAACACGAAGCCGTCGCCCTTGAGATCGAACTTCAGCGTCTTGCCGAGGCCGGAATCCGCTCCGACCGCCGTCTTCATCCGCTCGGTGAGTTCCTCGAGCTGCGTCGCCATCCAACTTCCTCTTCGCTGATCCGCGCCCAGCGCGGCGAGGCGTTTTTGGCCGGGCCGTCGCCAAATGTAAACACTGTTCAGTCCCGCGCGCCGCTCGACGCGCCCGCCTCCTTGGCTCTAAGGGTCGCGCAAAACGCCGACGAGCAAAAGAGACCAGCTACAGATCTGGGAGGATCAAGCCATGCGCCTTTCCGCGCCCCGCATCGCGCCGCTGACCGACGCCGAGATGACAGATGACCAGCGCGAGGCGCTGGCGCCGATGATCCAGGGCGGACGCCCCGCGCTCAACATCTTCCGCACCCTGGCCCGCGCCCCGAAGGCGCTGGCCAGGTTCAACGAGTGGGGCAGCTACGTGCTCTCGCGCCGCAACAGCCTGCCGGCCCGCGAGCGGGAGATCGTGATCCTGCGCGTCGGCTTCCTCTGCAAGTCGGGCTACGAGTTCACCCAGCACACCCGGATCGGGCTCAACGAAGGCCTGAGCGCGGACGAGATCGCCCGCATCAAGCAAGGCGCGGGCGCCGGCTGGTCGCCCGCCGACGCCGCCCTGATCCGCGCCGCCGACGAGCTGGTGCAGGACCACTTCGTCTCCGACGCCACCTGGGCGGAACTCTCCAAACACTTCGACGAGAAGCAGCGCATGGACGTCGTCTTCACCGCCGGCCAGTACACCCAGGTCTCGATGTTCCTGAACACGTTCGGGGTGCAGCTGGAGCCCGGCGCGACGCTCGACCCGGACTTGCGGGCGTAGAGCGGGGTGGACGCGGCGCGGCGGGGCCGCCGAATCAGACCCGCCGCCGGCGATAAGGGAAAGCCACTCCCAGGTCGGCACTGAATAGACCAACCTTGGCTCGAAGCTGACCTTCAGATGGTCTGCTTTTCGGCCTCGGCCGAAGGACGAGGCAGGGGGTTGGCGGACGTTCTGCATCGGGCAACGCGGCCGACTGCGCCGCCATCGCAACTGGCGTGTTGCGGACACCCCCGGGGCTCGAAGCCGGCCTTCAGCCTAGCCGAGCAGCCTCAGCTTTGCAGTCGTATGGGAGCCCCGGCTCGGCGCAGAAGTCCGGCCAGGCGCCCGTGGCGCGCCAGTAGTTCACGAGCCCCAGTCTGGCGGCGAGCTGCATGAAACGCGGGTCGCGCCGCAGAGGCGCTGTCGGCGCGACGAAGAGGACCGGCGGACCAGTCCCGTTGTTGAACTCGACCTGGAAGGGGAAGGCGTTCGCGACCGCGAACGCGCCATCGAGGTCGCCAAACCGCGCCAGCAGCATGACCGCCCCGGAGGGCGAGAACTGACCGGCAAGCGCCGCCGGCTTCACCGCCGCGGCCGCCGCGGCGCGCTGCGCGGGCTGGTTGGACTTCAGGGCCGTGAGCGCCGACCGCCAGAGCTGGATGCTGCGCGGATCGAGGTCGAACGGTCGGGTCCGGGGGTCGGACAGGAGGGCGATCGCCGCGTCGGGATCGCCATACACCGCCGCCGTCCAGAACCTGCCGGCGACGGTCGCCCAGACGCCAGGCCAGATCCGCTGCATGCGATCGAGGACCTGCTCGGCCTCGCTCACTTGGCCGGTGGCGGCAAGGGCGTAGGCCATGGACCGCGCCGGACCAGGCCAGAACGTATCCATGGCGACGGCGCGCTGCGCCATCTCTGCGCCTAGCCGGAGCCGGCCTTGGGCGGCGGCGGCGTCGCTCAGAAAGTAAGGGTAGGTGGGATCTGTCGGATCGACGGCCTGGCCCCTCAGCAGCGGGGCCTCGTAGTTCCGCCAATAGTCGGCGTCGGGCGGCGTGATCAGCGCCAGCGCGATAAATGCATCGTAGCCCTTGGGGTCGAGCCGGATCGCCGTCTCGGCCTCGCGCCTGGCCTCGGCGCGCTGGTCCGCGGCGCGTGGAGCGCCGGGCACGACCGCCTGGAAGGCGTCGTCATTGGCGAGGTAGGCGTGTCCGCCCGCGAACCGCGGCGCCCGCGCGATCACGCGCCGGAAGTACGGCTCGGCGGCTGCAAAGCCGACGTCCTCGAATCGCACCAGCTCGTCGCCGGTCACGAAGTCGGAGAGCGTCGCTGGATCGCTGACCCCAGCAGCCCGCGCGCCCAGCGCCTGTGTCGTCGTCCGCGCCGCCCGCGCCGCGACCTCGGCCTGCAGCGCCTCGGCCTCGGACGTCGGCCGGCTGAACTCGTCCGACCAGATGGTCGCCTGCTGGCCCGCATCGTCCATGTGCAGCCGCACGATGATCGACCCGTTGGTTTGCTGCACCGATCCGTCGAGGACGAGCCCGACGCCGAGCCGCTTGATGGCCGCCTCCGCGTTCGGGCCGCGAAGGGCGGCGCTCTCCGTGCGCGATACAGTCACGACATGGTCATTCGACAGCGCGCCCAGCACCTCGTCCATCAGGCCGTCGGCGAAGGCGGCGGCGTCCTGCGTCCCTCCGGCGGTGTCGAACGGCAGCACGGCGACCCGGGCGGGAAGCGGGGCCGCCGAGGGCCGGGTCATGAACCACCCCGCGCCGACGACCGCAAGCAGACCCAGGACGACGGTCGCCACCCAGAGCCACCGACCTGCGCGCCGTTTCGGGGACGCAGGGTGCGCCGGACTGACGGCCGACGCGGACGGCGCTGGGCCGGCGAGCGCGGCGACGCCCTGGACCACCCGCGTCCAGTCCGGGTCTTCCGAGCCGCCGCGCCACCGCGACAGGTCCGCGCTATGGATCTGGTTGAACGGCAGTGGCGGCAACGAGCCATCCAGCGAGGCCTGCACCAGCTTGCGCCGCTCCCGCCCAAGGTCGGCCTCAGCCCTGACCCATTCGTGTTGCGCGGCTTCCGCGGTCCACAGCACAAGGACCACCTTCGCCGCCTCCAGCTGCTCGCGGATCACTTCGGTGTAGGCCCGATGGGTCGGCAGGTCGGCGTCCAGCCAGACCGTGTAGCCGCCGGCCTTGAGCCGGTCGGCCACCTGTCGCGCTCTAGGTTCCGAGCTCCGCTCGTAGGAGATGAAGACATCCGTCACGGCGAAGATTGAGCCACACGTCGCGCCGCCAGACCAGCCTGGGCCGATCATGGCTGCCGGCAGCGGGCTCCGAAATGGCCGCTAGGGTCGAGAAACGCCGGCGCGAGGTCCGCTTCCCGGGAGTGCGCTGAGGTCCGCTTCTGGCGCAAACCGGCGCCGCACGGTACTTCGTCGCGGTTCGCGAACCCCGCCCCTTGCTCTAGCCGATGTAGGTCCCGCCGTTGGCGTGGATCACCTGGCCCTGGACGAAAGCGGCGCCCGGTCCCAGCAGGAACTCGACCACGGCGGCGTAGTCGTCGTCGTTGCTCATTCGGCCGGAGGGGTTGGAGCGCGCCGCCCGCTCGTAGAGCTGCTCGGCCGCGTCCTGGCTTCCGAGCATGTTCGCCACCGAGCTGGTCTTGACCAGTCCAGGCGCGACGGCGTTCACCCGCACCCCGTGCGGCGCGAGCTCGGGCACCAGGTAGCGCACCAGGCTCTCGGCCAGCGCCTTTCCAACGCCAAGCGCGGCGTAGCCCGTCTGAGGTTGTCGCGCCCCGGCGCTTGAGATGAAGACGATGCTGGAGCCACGCTGCAGCAACGGAAGCGCCGGCTGCACAAGGTAGAGCAACGACAGCCCATTGGTGCGGATGGCGCTCGTGAAGCGGACCAGGTCTGCGCGGAGCAGCGAGGTCGGATAGATCGTCGCCGCGCAGTGGACGATGTGTAGCGGCGCCGCGCCCAACCTTCGCACCTCGGCCATGAGATCCGCCGCGGACGCGATGTCGCCGACGTCGGAGCGAAACGCGTGCACGTTCGCGCCCTTTGCCGCGATGCGCGCCTTGGCCGCCTCCGCCGCCGTCGCATCGCTACGATAGGCGAGAGCTAGGGTTTCGCCGGACCTAGCCAGTCGCTCCGCGATCGCCAGACCGATCCCCTTGGTCCCGCCCGTGATCAGAATGGTCATGCGTCGTCCGCCGCGGCTTCGCCTTCTGCACGTATAGCCTAACGCGCCCGGCGTCCGCTTCCTGGAAGCGAGCCGATGGCCGCTTACGGCGCGACGCCGACGCGGCGGTCGACTCGCGCCTGATCTGCGCCAACTGCCTGCAGACGTCGCGTGCTCCGCGGCCCGGCCAAGAGCCATTGCGATGGCGCTTTGGTTTTGAATGGCGCCCCCTCGCGGTGGCCGAGCTGCTAAGCTGGCTTTGGCCAGGACGAGCGGAGAATCCGATGGGCGTGCTTAACGACCCGAAACTTGAAGCATTGCTCGCCGACATGCACGCCGCCAGCAAGGCGCAGGAAGAGGGCATAGAGCGATACTTCTGGCACGAGCGCACCGGCCCGTGGACCGGCATGGAGCCGCGCGACCATGCCTTCATGTCGGACAAAATGGAGGCGCTCGACCAGGACAAGGCCGAGCTCTGCTATCTGCTCTGCCGGGCGATCGGCGCGCGCCGCATCGTTGAGTGCGGCACCTCGTTTGGCGTTTCGACGCTCTACCTGGCGGCGGCGGCGCGCGACAACGGCGGCGCCGGCGAGGTGTTTGCGGCCGAGCAAGAGCGCGGCAAGATCGAGCGTGCGCGGGCCAACTTCGCGGCGGCGGGCCTGGTGGACTTCATCGAGTTTCACGAGGGCGACATAGTCGGGGCCCTGCAGGGCTTCGCCGGGCCGATCGACTTCGTGCTATTCGACATCTGGGGGCACATGATGCCGCCGATTGTCGAGATCCTGGGCCCTCGCCTGCGCCCGGGCGCGGTGATCTGCGGCGACAACAATCTGTCGGAGCACTTCGACGCGGTAGCCTACCGGCAAATCAAGCTGTCGCTGGAGAAGGGTTTCTGGGTAGCGGTCAAAGACTAGCGCGTTCGCGCGTCCCTTACCGACGCCGATCGCAGCCTTGCTCAGCGGCGGCTGTAAGTCTGCTTTCGGGACGCCATCGACGTCAGCTTCTGGCGCGGTCCCGACGATCCGGCGTTGCCGGCGCTTGACCAAGCGCGGCTTCCCAAGAGGGGGCGTTTGACACGACCTCCTCGCAAATTGGAACATGCTCCAAGAACCCGAGGAACGCCGATGACCTATGCGCAGGGTCGCGTCATCAATGACGCTGACAGCCACATCATGGAGCTGCCCGACTTCCTTACGGCCTACGCCGACCCGGCCGTGCGTGACGTCATTCCGAAGCTTCCGGTGCCTACCGTCGGCGCGCTAGCGGTCCTGGATCCTGAGTCCGCCGCAGCTGGGCGGCATTCGTCCGCCAAGGTGGCGGAGCTGGTCGCGTTGGGAGACCGCCTGATCGCGGGACCGAAGGGGCATGCGGCTCTGGGCGCGTTCAATGCCGAAGAGCGGACCCTTGCCCTCGATCTGTTCGGCTTCCAAAGCCAACTCGTCTTCCCGAGTTTCTCGGCCGGTCCGGCCTTCGACACACGGCGACCCATCGAGGCGCGCTATGCCGCCGCGCACGTCCACAATCGCGCCATGGCCGACTTCTGCGCGAAGGACGGGCGGCTCTATGGCGTCGCCCTACTGCCGCTCGACGAGCCGGTGCTGGCCGCCGAGGAGCTCGAGCACATCGTCTCGCTGGGCCTGAGGGCCGCCTGGGTCCCGCACCGGGTTCCGGGCGATCGGTCGCCGGGCCACGACGACTTCGATCCGGTCTGGGCGGGGCTGGCCGCGGCGGGCATCCCGTTCCTGATCCACGTCGCCGGCGCGCCGATCCAGGTCGACCCCCGCTGGTTCAACACCGGCCGGCCCGTGCCGAAGGATTTCATGGGCGCCGGCGAGAGCGTGCGCGGCAATGACATGACGAGCCTGCATCACAGCGCCGAGACCTTTATCGGCATCCTGGTGCTGGCCGGCGTGCTGGAGCGCCATCCGACCCTGCGCGGCGGCGCGATCGAACTCGGCGCGGGATGGGTGCCGTCCATGCTCCGTCGCCTCGACTGGATCGCCGACATCTGGAAGCGATCGGAGCCTGAATTGGCCGCCATGAAGCGCCGTCCGTCGGAACAGATCGTGGCGCAGATGGCGTTCACGCCGATGCCGTTCGAGAACGTCGCCGAGCTGATCCGCCAGTCGGACGAGCGGCTCTACATGTTCTCGAGCGACTATCCGCACATCGAAGGCGGCCGCGCCCCGATCGCGCGGTTCGATGCGGGCCTTGCCGGCGTGAATGACAGCGTCAAGGAGGCCTTCTACGCCGGCAACTTCGCGCGGATCTTCGCGACCGGATGATGCGACGCGTTGAAGGTCCGGTTTCGGGCAGCACGCCGACGTCCGCAATTGGCGCTGAGCCGACCAGACAGAGCGGGCGTTCCGGCTATGGGGCGGGTCGCCGAGGTCGGCAGCGATTGGGAAGAACCTCGAAAAAGGTGGCGCCGTCAAGCGGATTCGTCACCGATAGTCTCGGCACCATGGGTGGCGGTCGCCAGCGGGTCAGGCCTCGCCCTGAGCCGGACCGATATGTCCTGCTGAGCGGTTGCGTCGCATTTCGCGCCCCTTGAACCGCTGAAAGCCCCACCTACCTCATCGTCCGAAGGCGCTGGATGTCCGGGCCTTCCGGGTCATGAGCGAGGCCAGTCCGGCTCGCCGCCGATCCGTACACATCGATGCAACCTTGCTTCCGAAGGAGGATGCTTATGCGTACCGTGGACTTCTCCCCGCTTTATCGTTCGTTCGTCGGCTTCGATCGCCTGGCCGACCTGCTGGATTCCGCCGCGTCGGAAAGCGCGACCGGCTATCCGCCCTACAACATCGAACGCACCGGCGATAACGAGTACCGGATCGAGATCGCCGTCGCCGGCTTCAAGCCGACCGAGCTCGACATCGAGGTCAAGGAAGGGCTGCTCACCGTCAAGGGCCACAAGGCGGCCAACGACGCCGAGCGCCGTTTCGTCCATCGCGGTCTCGCCGAGCGCAACTTCGAGCGTCGCTTCCAGCTGGCCGAGTACGTGGTGGTCAGCGACGCCCAGCTGGCCGACGGCCTGCTGTCGATCTCGCTGAAGCGCGAGCTGCCGGAGGCCCTGAAGCCCCGCCGCATCGCGATCAACGCCGACGGCGCCTCGACCCTGATCGAGGGCCAGAAGGCCGCGTAAGCGGTCTCGACACCCCGCACTGAAGACGGCGGCGTCCGAGAAGGGCGCCGCTTTTTTCCTGCCCCCCTTCACCGGTCGGCCCCGCCGCCGGCGCCATCTCTTCAACGCAGAGACGCAGAGGAGGCGCGGAGTCGCAGAGGGACACCTTTCTTGGCCCAGCCCCGCGTCTTGGCGCAGCCCCGCGCCTCTGCGCCTCCTCTGCGCCTCTGCGTTGAAACATCTTCCTGCCTGGGTCCCGGCCTTCGCCGGGATGAGCGGAGCCTGGATGCTGGTCAGCCGAAGCCTTCGACGATGACCGAGCGGCCCTCGGTGACGGCCAGGCGATCGCCAACCACCGCCTGATAGGCGGGGCTGTCGTACCAGGCCTTGGCGGCGGCCGCGTCCGGGAACTCGATGATCACGACGCCGTCGGGCGCCTCGCCCTCGATCGGCGTCAGCGCGCCGTTGCCGACGATCACCCGCGCCCCGGGGATGGACGCGATCGTCGGCATCGCCTTCTGGGCGTAGGCCGCATAGCGCGCCGCATCGTGCATCTTGTCCCGGAAGGCGATGAAATAGGCCGTCATCCTCGGATCCTCCTTGCTTTCCCTCGACGCTAGCGCCCCCGTCCGCACGGCGATAGGCGTCCCGCCCATCGCCTCGGCCGAACAAAGGGTCTTGCGGCGCGGGGCCGGGTGATCTCCGTTGGCGGCGAGGAGGCGCGCCCGATGGACCAGCCGATGAACCCCAAGCCCGCCGCGCTGGCCGGCGTGCGCATCTGCGATTTCTGCGGGCAGCTGGCCGGCGCGGGGGCGACCAAGTGGCTGGCCGCGTTCGGCGCCGAGGTGATCCGCATCGAGGACCCGGTGCGGCAGGGGCGCTGGGACATCCTGCGCGGCGTCGGGCCCTACGTCGACGAGCGGCGCGGGATCGAGTTCGGCGGCGGCTTCAACAACCACAACGTCGAGAAGCTGGGGATCACGCTCAACCTGCGCACCGAGCGCGGCAAGGAGCTGCTGACCGAGCTGATCCGCCAGTCCGACTGCGTGACCGAGAACTTCGCCGCCGGCGTGCTGGAGCGGCTCGGGTTCGGCTACGCGCGGCTGAAAGAGATCCGGCCCGACATCATTTACGTCTCCAACTGCGGCTTCGGCCAGGTCGGCCCCTACGCCGCGTTCAAGACCTGGGGACCGATCGTGCAGGCCGTGTCGGGCCTCACGTTCGCGTCCGGCCTGCCCGACCAGCCGCCCGCCGGCTGGGGCTACTCCTACATGGACCACACCGGCGGCTACTACATGGCGATGGCGATCCTGCTCGCCCTGATCCACCGCAAGCGCACCGGCGAGGGCCAGTGGGTCGATCTCGCCTGCACGGAGGCGGCGCTGACGCTGCACGGGCCGGCCCTGCTCGACTGGACCGTCAACGGCCGCCCCGCCCGCCGCGAGGGCCAGCCCCACTCGAACCGCAATCAGTGGCCGGCGATGGCGCCGCACGGGATCTATCCCTGCGCGGGCGACGACGAGTGGGTCGCGATCGCCTGCCGCGACGACGACGACTGGCGCCGGCTGGCGCCCGTGATCGCCGCGCCGTGGACGGACGATCCGGCCTGGGCGACGCTGGACGCGCGCCTCGCCGGCCAGGACGCGCTCGACGAGCGCGTGTCCGCCTGGACCAGGGGCCGGGACAAGTTCGCGGTCCAGAAGCATCTGCGCGAGGCCGGCGTTCCCTGCTCGGCCGTGCAGAAGCCGGGCGAGCGGGTCGACCACGATCCGGACACCGAGGGGCTCTGGCCGACGGTGACGCACTCGGCGATGGGCGAGGTGCGCGTCGACGGCACGCCCGCCCGGTTCTCCGCGACGCCCTGGCGCATGACCCGCGGCGCGCCGTGCCTGGGCGAGCACAACGAGGACGTCTTCGGCCGTCTGCTCGGCCTCTCGCCCGGCGACGTGGCCGCTCTTCGCGAGGAGGGCGTGATATGAGCGCGCTCGCAGGGTTCCGGGTGATCGAGCTGGCGAACGAGCGCATCGCCTTCGCCGGCAAGCTGCTCGCCGACATGGGCGCCGACGTGATCCTGGTCGAGCCGCCCGGCGGCGATCCGGCGCGGGCCTATCCGCCGTTCCTGGACGACGTTCCCGGCCCCGAGCGGAGCCTCTGGTGGTGGCACTACCACACCAGCAAGCGCGGCGTGGTGCTGGACCTCGACCGGGCCGAGGACCGTGCGCGGTTCGCGGCGCTGGCCGCGAGCGCTGACGTCCTGCTGGAGTCCGAGCCGGCGGGGCGTCTCGCGCGCCTCGGGCTCGACCACGATGACCTGAGGAAGCTCCGCCCCGAGCTCGTGTTCGTCTCGATGACGCCGTTCGGCCGCGGCAGCGCCAACGCCCAGACACCGGTCACGGATCTCACGATCCTCGCCGGCGCGGGTCCCGCCTGGAGCTGCGGCTACGACGACCATTCGCTGCCGCCGGTGCGCGGCGGCGGCAACCAGGGCTACCACACCGCCTGCCACTTCGCGGCGATGTCGGCGCTGACGGCGCTGTTCTGGCGGCTGTCGTCCGGCGAAGGGCAGTTCATCGACGTCAGCATGCACGCGGCCTCGAACGTGACGACCGAGGCGGCGTCCTACAGCTGGCTCGTCGCCCAGCAGACCGTCCAGCGCCAGACCGGCCGCCACGCGGCGATCGTGCAGACGCAGGAGACCCAGATGCTCTGCCAGGACGGCCGCTGGGTGAACACTGGCGTGCCGCCGCGCTCGCCGGCCGACTACGCCGCCCTGCTCGCCTGGCTGCGCGAGCTGAAGCTCGACGCCGACTTCCCCGAGCTGGTCTTCCTGGAGATGGGCGCGGCGCTCGAGAAGCCGATCACCTACGACCGGATCGGCGTCGATCCCGAGGCCACCGCGATCTTCGCCGCTGGCCGCGAGGCGCTGGCGCTGATCGCCGCCAACGTCAGCGCGCACGACTTCTTCATCCGCTGCCAGCGCCGCGGCGTCGCCGTCGGCGCGATCTATTCGCCCGAGGAAGCATTCGAGGACGAGCACTTCCGCGCCCGCGGCTTCCAGACCCGGGTGACGCACGACGACCTGCGGCGCTCGTTCCGCTACCCCGGCGCGCCGTACAAGATGTCCGCCACGCCCTGGGCCATCTCCCGCCGCGCGCCCAAGCTCGGGGAACACGACCAGGAGGTGTTCGGTGAGTGACGTGACGTCCATCACCCAGCGGCCGCTGCGCCTCATCGAGGCGGCGGGGGCGCCGCGAGAACGCGGGCGCGCCATCGGCCGGGCGCTGCGCGGCGAGATCGCGGCCCACATCCGGGACTGGCGCGCCTCGATGATCGTTCCCGGCGGGGGCGACCCGACGGCCTACGTCGCCGATCTGCTGGCCGAGACCGACTTCGAGCGCGCGATCCGCCGGTGGACGCCGGGTCTGCTCGAGGAAGTCGAGGCGATGGCCGAGGGCG
>Ga0335069_10005041_pt1 | contig 19428 bp, 20 predicted proteins | sample Lox_Sample_11_FD_206714 | JGI IMG/M metagenome (GOLD analysis project Ga0335069, IMG submission 206714) | Soil microbial communities from Loxahatchee National Wildlife Refuge, Florida, United States - Lox_Sample_1.1 | ecosystem: Environmental > Terrestrial > Soil > Wetlands | place: USA... | reverse complement strand
CCTGGTGTGCCGCTAATCGCCGAATGGCCTGATGTGGCGCTACCACCGCTCAATGTCGACCACTACACGGCGTTCGTGGCGCTGACGCATGATCCAAAGATCGACGATCCGGCGCTGCTGCACGCCTTCAAATGCGACTGCTTCTATATTGGCGCGCTGGGATCGCGGAAGACGCATGGCAAGCGCGCCGACCGGCTGAAGGCGCAAGGCGCCCGCGACGCCGACATCGCGCGCATTCATGCCCCGATCGGGCTGCCGATCGGTGCGGTGTCGCCGTCGGAGATCGCGGTGTCGATCATGGCGGAGATCACGGCACAGCTTCGCCTGCCGCCGAAAGAGCAGGAAGCCGCGGCATGAAGTTCGGTCCTGCCAGCCCGGCGGAGGCGATCGGCGGTGTGACGGTCCACACCCTGCGCCAGGGACCTTTGGTGCTGAAGAAGGGCACCATGATCGGCCCTGCCGAGGTCGAGGCGCTGACCAGGGCCGGCGTGAAGGAGATCGTGGTCGTCCGGCTGGAAAAGGGCGATGTCTCCGAGGACGTCGCGGCCGCGAGCATCGCGCAGGCCGTGGCGGGCGAGGGCATCCACGTCGAGCGCGCCTTCACCGGCCGTGCCAATTTGTTTGCCGCGAGGCCCGGCGTGCTGGTGATCGACCGGGCCGCGGTCGACCGCATCAACAATGTCGACGAAGCCATCACCTTTGCGACGCTCTCGGCCTTCAAGCCGGTGGTCGAAGGCGAGATGGTCGCGACCGTCAAGCTGATCCCGTTCGGGGTCGAGGCGAAGCTCAGGGATGCCGCCGTTGTCGCGGCGGGGAAGGATGCCCTGAGCATCGCGCCCTATGTGATCAAGCGGGTGGGCATCGTCTCGACCATCCTGCCCGGCCTTGCGCAGAAAGTGATCGAGAAGACGTTGCATGTCACAGCCGAGCGGTTGGCGCCCGCCGGCGCGAGCATCATTGCCGAGCGCCGCGTGCCGCACGAGGAAGCCGCGCTTGCGGCTGCGGTCAAAGAGCTCTTGGGGCTCGGCGCCGAGCTCGTCATCGTGTTCGGGGCATCCGCCATCGCCGACCGCCGCGACGTCATCCCGGCGGCGATCACGGGCATCGGCGGTGCCGTCGAGCATTTTGGCATGCCGGTCGATCCCGGCAATCTGCTGCTGATCGGCAGTGCCGGCAAGGTGCCGGTGTTGGGTGCCCCCGGCTGCGCGCGCTCGCCGGTCGAGAATGGTTTTGACTGGGTGCTGATGCGGCTGCTCGCCGGTATCAAGATCACCCGGTCGGAGCTGATGGGCATGGGCGTCGGCGGCCTGTTGATGGAAATCGTCACCCGGCCGCAGCCGCGCACCAAGCCGGACACCGAAGGCAACCGCAAGGTCGCCGCGATCGTGCTGGCCGCCGGGCGCTCCACCCGGATGGGCGGTCCGAACAAGCTGCTCGCCGAATTCGATGGCCAAAAACTGGTGCGGATCGCGGCCGAGCAGGCGCTGGCCTCAAAGGCGTCCGAGGTGATCGTCGTGACCGGGCACCAGGCCGAGCTGGTCGAGCAGGCGCTTGCCGGGTTGAAGGTGAAATTCGTGCGCAATCCGGAGTTTGCAGCAGGGCTTGCAAGCTCGGTGAAAGCGGGCATCGCCGCTGTTGGCGCCGAGGCCGATGGTGCCGTGGTCTGTCTTGGCGACATGCCGCTGATCGACGCTTCCCTGATCGATCGCCTCATCGAGGCCTTCGCACCGGATCGCGGCCATCTGATCGTGGTGCCGGTCGCCGAGGGACGGCGCGGCAATCCGGTCTTGTGGTCGCGCCGCTTCTTCAAGGAGCTGGCGATGCTGGAAGGCGATGTCGGCGCCCGCCACCTGATCGCCAGGCACGCCGAAGCCGTCGCCGAAGTCTTGGTCGAGGGCGAGGGCGCCTTCCTCGACATCGACACCCCCCAGGGCCTGGAGATCGCGCGGCGGGGATAGGGAATGCGTAGGGTGGGTAGAGCGAAGCGAAACCCACCATTCGATCCGCGGGTGCGAAGCGATGGGTTTCGCTGCGCTCTACCTATCCTACACCTCCTCATTTCACCTGCCGTTCACCAAGTTGAAACGTCCCGTGCAGTAGATTTGCGATCTACTCTTGGGGGAGAGGAATCTTGGGCGCTTCAAGGGCCGCGCAACGCTTCGCGCTGATCGTTTTTGCATTGACCGTGCTGCTCAGCGCGACACGCTTTGTCACCGAAACCTGGGCGGCGGGCGCCTTTGCGATGGGCAAATGCGGCGCCTATGGCCAGGCCTACGACTATCGGGCCGAAGGCGCGGCGCGGGCCGCCGCGCTCAAGCAGTGCCAGGGCGGCGACTGCAAGATGATCACGATGAAGCGCGCCTGCGCGGCATTTGCAATCGACGCCGCCAATCCTTGCGGTGCTCACGGCTATGCGGTCAGGCCGAAGATTTCGAACTCGCTGAACGAAGCCACGCGCGAATGCTACAAGTTCGGCGGCAAGGAGTGCGTGATCCGCGCCTGGGCCTGCGACGCCAAGGGCTGATTTCCTTCATAATCGGATGTCATTCCAGGACGCGTCGAAGACGCAAACCCGGAATCTCGAGATTCCGGGTTCGCCGTTTCGCTCGCGCCCCGGAATGACTTTGAGGCTTGTGGCATGCAATTCGATACCAAGATCGCAATCGTCGTCCGCACCGACCTCGAAGTCTGGCAGAAGCTGAACGTCGCCTCGTTCCTCGCGGGCGGCATTGCCGCGGCATTTCCTGAATGCATCGGGGCTCCTTACGAAGACGGCTCCGGCACGCCATATCTGTCGCTGATCGGCCAGCCGATCCTGATCTATGGCGCCGACCGCGCAGCGCTGTCGCGCGCGCTCGAACGAGCGCTGGCCCGCAACGTGCGGCCGGCCGTCTACACCGAAGAGATGTTCAAGACCACGCATGACGAAGCCAACCGCGCCGCCGTCAAGGCGGTGGCGCGCGCCGATCTCAATCTCGTCGGCCTCGCCATGCGGGCCGAGCGCAAGGTGATCGACAAGATTATCGACGGCCTGAAATTTCACGGCTGATCGTCGGCCTCCTATTGTCCGAATATCGTCGCAAAGCAGGCCGCGTCATCGAACTGTCATGGGCGCTGTTCGCGCGCGTACCACATCGGCCTTTGACGCCGATCAACCCTGCATGGGAAGGCGTCGCCTAGTCTGCACCTCGAAATGAAGGAGCAGAACATGCCGACGACGATGAAGGCCGCCGTGGTGCGGGCTTTTGGCAAGCCGCTGGTGATCGAGGATGTGCCGGTGCCCGTACCGGGGCCGGGCGAGATCCTGGTGAAGACCAAAGCGTGCGGCGTGTGTCACACGGACTTGCATGCGGCGTCCGGCGACTGGCCGGTGAAGCCGGTGCCGCCGTTCATTCCCGGCCATGAAGTGGCCGGCGTCGTCGCAGCGCTCGGTCCCGGCGTCGCCGATTTCAAGCTCGGCGATGCGGTCGGCGTCGCCTGGCTGCACGATGCCTGCCTGCGCTGCGAGTATTGTGAGACCGGGTGGGAGACGCTGTGCGAGCACCAGCACAACACCGGTTACAGCGTCAACGGAGGCTTCGCCGAATATGTGATCGCGTCGGCCGCGTTTGCCGCGCGGCTTCCCGCGTCGGTCGACTTCGCCGCGATCGCGCCGGTGCTGTGCGCCGGCGTCACCACCTACAAGGGACTGAAGGAGACGGACGCGCGGCCCGGCGAGTGGGTCGCAATCTCCGGCGTCGGGGGTCTCGGCCACGTCGCCATCCAATACGCCAAGGCGATGGGATTCAAGGTGGTCGGTCTCGACCTTGCCGAGGACAAGCTTGAACTGGCCAGGGAAGCCGGCGCCGATCACGCCATCAACGTGCTCTCACCCAATGCGGTGAAGGACGTCCTGGACGCGACGGGAGGAGGGGCCCACGGCATCCTGGTGACGGCGGTCTCGACCAGCGCATTCGCCCAGGCGCTGAAGATGGTGCGGCGGAAGGGCACCGTCAGCCTCGTGGGCCTGCCGCCCGGCGAATTCCCGACGCCGATCTTTGACGTCGTGCTCAAGCGCATCACGGTGCGCGGCTCGATCGTCGGCACGCGGCGCGACCTCGACGAGGCGATCGCGTTCGCGGCCGAAGGCAAGGTGCGCGCCGAGATCACCAAGGCGCCGCTCGGCGACATCAACGCGATTTTCGACCGCATGAAATCCGGCCAGATCAACGGCCGCATGGTGCTCGATTTCGCATAGAGGCTGGCGCTGGCATTCAGACGAAGCGGTTTGTGCTGCTGCGCAGCATTGATCTGGATCAGCCTGAATCGCCGGCAGATTGGCACAAAACGATATGTCGGCGGTAACCAAAATCGTTTTTCTCGGCGCGAGCAGTGCATCCTTCGGACTGAGCATGTTCCGGGATCTGTTCTCGACGCGCGACCTTGCCGGCAGCACGCTCGTCCTGGTCGGCAGGAATGCCGAACGACTTGCGCGCAGCGAGCGCGTCGCGAATCTTCTCAACGAGAAAACCGGCGCCGGGCTGAAGATCGAGCGCACGACCGACTGGCAGTCCGCATTGGACGGGGCGGCGTTCGTCGTCCATTCGACCGCGATCGACCGCAACCGGCTGTGGAAGCTCGATTTCGAGGTGCCGCGCAAGTACGGGATTCGCCACACGCTCGGCGAAAATGGCGGCCCCGGCGGGCTGTTCTTCACGCTGCGGACCTTGCCAGTCGTGTTCGACTTCGTGCGCGAGATGGAAAAGCGCTGTCCGCATGCGCTGTTCATCAACTTTTCCAATCCGGAGAGCCGCATCATCCTGGCGCTCGGCCGATATAGCGCAATCCGCAGCATTGGCCTGTGCCATGGAATTTTCATCGCACGCAGCCAGGTCGCCTCGATCCTCGGATTGCTGGAGGATCGTGTGGAGGTGTGGGGCGCCGGCCTCAACCATTTCCAGTGCCTGATGCAGATCCGCGACCGGCAAACGGGTGCCGATCTTTATCCGCTGTTGCGTGAGAAGGAGAGGAGCCTCGATCCGTCGGTGACCCCGCTGACGCGGGATCTGTTTCGCGCCTTCGGCTATTGGCTCGGCTGCGGCGACGGCCATGTCGGCGAATATCTGCCGTTCGGCTGGGAAGCGGGCGAGGGCGGTTACAATTTCGGCTGGGACGAGGGCGAGCGCGCGAAACTGCAGCGGCTGATCGATGAGGTTCTTGGTGGCGCGGCAATTCCGGACTGGTGGCTGATGCCATCGGGCGAACGTGCGGTGGCGGTCATCTCGGCCGTGCTGCACAACCGCAGGCAGCTGATCGAGTCCGGCGTGGTCTATAATCAGCACGTGATCCCGAACCTTCCGGCCAACGCCGCCGTGGAGGTCCCGATCGTGGCGGACATGGCGGGCTTCCATCCGGTCTCGCTCGGGCCGCTACCGGATGCGGTTGCCAGGCTGATGGCAGTGCAGGTCGGCGTACAGCAGCTCGCGGTAGAGGCTGCCGTGCACGCATCCAAGGAACTCGCCCTGCAGGCGCTGCTGATCGACCCCGTGGTCAATTCCGCCACAGCAGCCTGCAATCTCCTCGACGAGTTGTGGGAGGCCAACCGGCCATACATCCGGACCTGTCTCTGACACGCGCCGAGGGTGGTCGGTTGTCATTGGCGGTAACAGCGACGCGAGCAGGCTGGAAGAGGCATTGACAATGACTGACCAGTCAGTCATATTTTAGGCCATGACGAACAGCCGCTCGAAATCGAAGTCTCCCCGGAAGGAGATCCGTTCCCGTCAGGCCAGGAAGGGCCTCGGCGCCGCCGCAACATCGGCTGCGCCAAGACCCGCCGCCAACCGTGCAGAGAAAGCGGCGGAGCGGCGCGCGGCGATCGTCGACGCGGCACTGAGCGAGTTCATCGCGCGCGGCTTCACTGCGACGCGGCTCGACGACGTGGCGAAGCGCGCCGGCGTCGCCAAGGGCACGATCTACCTTCACTTCAAGGACAAGGAGTCGATGTTCGAGGAACTGGTGCGCACCGCGCTCGTGCCACTGGTGAACCGGATTGCGGCACCGCAAATCCCGATCGGCACGGTGCGCGCTGTGATCGAGGCCTTTGCGGCGACCTTCATCCGCGAGGTGGCGAACACCCGCCGCGGCGACATCATCAGGCTGATTGTGGCGGAAGGGCCGCGTTTTCCTGCGATCGCGGACTTCTACTACCGCGAGGTGATCTCGCGCGGGCTCGCCGGGATGCGGGCGCTGATCGAGCTGGCGATCGCACGCGGCGAAATCCGTCAGAAGGAGCTTGCGCGCTATCCGCAGATCGTCGTCGCGCCGGCGATCGTGGCGGTGATCTGGCAGAGCCTGTTCGCGCGACATTCACCGCTGGATGCGAGCGAGATGCTGCGCGTCCATCTCGACCTGATTTTTGGCGAACGGAGCGCAACATGACTTCGCCGCATAGAACATTGTCCGCGCTCATTGTCATCGCGCTGGCCCTCGGCCTTGCCGGCTGCAACGAGAAACGCGATCCCGGCTTTCAGGGCTGGGTCGAGGCCGACATGATCTTCGTCAGTCCCGACGAGTCCGGCCGCGTCACCAGGCTCAACGTGCGCGAGGGCGACGAGGTCAAGAGCGGCGATCAGCTCTATTCGGTAGATGATGACCTGCAGCTCGCCGACCTCAACCAGAACAAGGCGACGCTCGCCAACGCGCAGCAGACCTACGACCGCGCGAGCGCCTTGAGCAAAACCGGTTCGGGAACCCAGGCCACGCTGGATGCGGCGGTCTCGGCGCTGCGTGTCGCGGAGGCACGCGTGAATACCTCGGAAACCAGGCTCGCGCGGCGCAAGGGTTTTGCGCCGGTCGCCGGCAGCATCCAGCAGATCTATTTTCGCGAGGGCGAGATGGTGCCGGCGCAGCGTCCGGTACTGTCCATCATGCCGCCCGGCAACATGAAGCTGCGCTTCTTCGTGCCGGAGGCCGAACTGCCAAAGTTGTCGATCGGCGATGAAGTCAGGGTCACCTGCGACAACTGCGCGCCCGATCTCACCGCAAAAATCTATTTCATCGCGACGTCGGCCGAATATACGCCGCCGGTGATCTACAGCCTCGATGAGCGCAACAAGCTGGTCTACCTGATCCAGGCGCGACCCTCGAAGCCCGATGCCTTGCGCGTTGGTCAGCCGGTCAGTGTCTATTTGAATTCAAAAATCCCGGTTGCGGACAAGCAATGACCAGCGTCCCGGATTCCGCCATTGCCATCGATGTCAGGGGCCTGACCAAGTCGTTCGGCGGCCGCGAGGTCGTGCATGATCTGTCCATGCAGGTCAGGCGCGGCGAGATCTATGGTTTTCTCGGCCCCAACGGCTCCGGCAAGACCACCACCATCCGTATGCTGTGCGGACTGCTGACGCCCGACAGCGGGCAGGGCACCTGCCTCGGCTTCGACATCCGGGCCGATGCTGACAAGATCAAGCGCCGGGTCGGCTACATGACGCAGCGCTTCAGCCTGTACCAGGACCTCTCGGTGCGCGAGAACCTGGAGTTCGTCGCCCGCCTCTATGGTGTGCCCGACGCGAGTGGTGCTGCGCGCGACATGATCAGGCGGCTCGGCCTGTCGGGCCGCGAGGGGCAGCTCGCGGGCGAACTCTCCGGCGGCTGGAAGCAGCGCCTCGCGCTCGGCGCCTGCACGCTGCCCAATCCGCAATTGCTGCTGCTCGACGAGCCGACCGCCGGCGTCGATCCCAAGGCGCGGCGCGATTTCTGGAACGAGATCCATGCGCTGGCCGCGGAAGGGCTGACCGTGCTGGTCTCGACCCATTACATGGATGAGGCCGAGCGCTGTCACGAGATCGCCTATATCGCCTACGGCCATCTGCTCGCGCACGGCACCGTCGATGAGGTGATCGGCAAATCGCAGCTCACGACCTACACGGTCAGCGGCGACGGCCTCAATGGCGTGATGACAGAGCTCACCGGCAAGGCGGGCGTCGACATGGTGGCGCCGTTCGGCACCTCGTTGCATGTCTCCGGCCGCGACCGCGCTGCGCTCGAGGCCGCGATCGCGCCATGGCGGGAGCGCAGCGGCTTGCATTGGCAGGCCTCCGCGCCGTCGCTTGAAGACGTCTTCATCGACCTGATGAACCGCTCGAAGGACAATTTCCAATGAGCAGCACCGATGCCGTCGCACACACAGCTGAAGTCCGGGAGCCGCGGCTCGGCTTCTGGCGCCGCTCCTACGCCATGGTGGTCAAGGAGTTCATCCAGCTCAGGCGTGACCGGGTCTCGTTCGCGATGATCATCATGATCCCGGTGATGCAGCTGTTGCTGTTCGGCTATGCCATCAACACGACGCCGCACAATCTGCCGACCGCCGTGCTGTTGCAGGAGGACAGCGACCTTGGCCGCTCGATCCTGAAGGCGCTGCAGAACACGGCCTATTTCCGTTTCACGCAGGAAGCCCATTCGGTCCAGGAGCTCGACGACCTGCTGCTGTCGGGCAAGGTGCTGTTCGGCGTCGAAGTGCCCAGGGGGTTCGAGCGCGCGGTGCGGCGCGGCGACAAGCCCGCGCTCCTGGTCGCCGCCGACGCCACCGATCCGATTGCGGCAAGCGCCGCGCTGTCCTCGCTCGGCATGGTGGTGCAGACCGCGCTGGAGCACGATCTGTACACCGGCGATCCGCCGTCGATGCCGTTCGAGATTCGCGCCCATGCGCGCTACAATCCGGCTGCGGAGTCCAGGCTCAACATCGTGCCGGGCCTGGTCGGCACCATCCTCACAATGACCATGCTGATCTTCACCGCGCTGTCCGTGACCCGCGAGGTCGAGCGCGGCACGATGGAGAGCCTGCTGTCGATGCCGATCAAGCCGGTCGAGGTGATGTTCGGCAAGATCATTCCCTATGTGATGGTCGGCTTTCTGCAGGCCGCGATCATCCTCGGCATCGGCGTGTTCCTGTTCGGGGTCCCGATCTTCGGCAGCCTCGCGCTGCTGGCGCTGCTCTCGACCCTTTTCATCACCACGAATCTTGCGATCGGCTATACTTTCTCGACCCTGGCGCAGAACCAGCTGCAGGCCATGCAGCTCTCGATCATGTTCTTCCTGCCGAGCATCCTGTTGTCCGGCTTCATGTTTCCCTTCCTCGGCATGCCGGTATGGGCGCAATATGTCGGCGAGGCGCTGCCGCTCACCCACTATCTTCGGATCGTCCGCGCCATCATGCTGAAGGGCTCGAACCTGACGCACCTGCAATATGACACGGTTGCGCTGTTCGGATTGATGCTGCTGGCGATGACCATTGCGGTGACGCGCTTCCGTCGCACGCTCGATTGATGCAAAATGGCGGCTATGTGGCGGCGGTGGTGGGCAAGGTGGGGCATGACGAACTCGGCAATCTCGGCCGAGTTCGAGCATGCGCTAATGCGCGAAGTGATGCGTTCGGAGCTGATGCGGGTCAAGGCCCTGATCATCACCTCATGCATCATCATTATCCTGTTGCTGGCGATCGACGTTTTCGAACCGGATTTGGAGTATCGCGTCTGGCGAGGCAGGGTCAATCCTCTCTATGGGCAGGCGCTGCTGGTTGCTTTCGTGCTTTCCGAAGCCTGGGTCTTGTCGATCATCAGGCGCCACCTGAAGCTCGATCGCGACGTTCCCGTGATCCGTCGCTATGTCGGTGCTTTCATCGAGACCTCATTGCCGACCGCTGTGCTGCTGCTGCAGATCGAAGCCATGGGCCCCGCCGAAGCGCTCGGCTTCGTGACCCCGCTCGTCTATTTCATCTTCATCATCCTCTCGACGTTGCGACTGAATTTCTGGCTGTCGGCCTTCACCGGTCTGGTGGCCGCCATTCAGCTGTTCTTGGTGGCCATGCATTATCAACCCGTCAGTGCCGAACAGGAACCTGAACTGTATTTTCACGTGGCGCGCAGCCTGGTCCTGCTGATCTGCGGCATTCTCGCCGGCGCCGTCGGCATGCAATTGCGTCGGCAATTCGCCGCGTCGATCCAGGCCGCGACCGCGCGCGACCGCATCACCAATCTGTTCGGCCAGCATGTTTCGCCACAGGTGGTGGAGCGGCTGATGGCGGAGGGCACGACGGCTGCAAGCGACATCCGTCACGTCGCTGTCATGTTCGTCGATTTCCGCAGTTTTACCGCGGCGGCGCGCTCGCGCTCGCCGCAGGACGTGGTCGACCGGCTCGACGGCGCCTTTGCGGTGCTGGTGGAAATTCTGGAGCGCCACGGCGGCATCGTGAACAAGTTTCTGGGCGACGGCTTCCTTGCGCTGTTCGGCGCCCCCTTCGACAATGTCGACGCTGCAGGGCATGCCGTGGCCGCAGGGCGCGCCATGATCGCGGCGATGGATCATATCAACGACCGTTCGGACTGGCCGCTGCGCATCGGCATCGGCATCCATTTCGGCGAGGTGGTCGCCGGCAGCATCGGCTCGCCGCGGCGCAAGGAGTACACCGTGATCGGCGACACCGTGAATTTCGCCTCGCGGCTCGAGGCGCTGAACAAGGAGTTCAACTCCCATTTGCTCGTCTCAGCGGCCGTGCATGATGCGCTCGGCCAGAGCTGCGACGACGCGAAATCGCTCGGCGACGTCCAGATCAGGGGCTACGAGCGCCCCGTCGCGGTCTGGCAGCTGGCGTAGGTCGCGCCTTTGCCGGGCCCGTCATTGCGAGGCGCGAAGCGAAGCAATCCAGAGTGTCGCCGCGGCGAGATTCTGGATTGCTTCGCTTCGCTCGCAATGACGATGGTCAGGCCTGCCGCGCCACCAGATTCTCGACCTTCACGCCATCCCGCTCCTCGATGATCTCGGCAATCCATTGCCGGTGGCAATGGCGATGATCGCGCTCGTAGCAGAGGATGCAGACCGGACCCGTCTGCTTCACCAGCGCCGACAATTCGTCGAGCTGCTCCCGGGCCTGCGGCGTCTTCAGATGTGCCGCATAGATCTTGTGGAGCAGGGCGTATTGGCCGCCGCGCGCGGCTTCGCGGCCCTCTTTCGGCGTGCCGAGCCCGCGCAGATGCAGATAGGAGATGCCGCGCTCGTCGAGCCCGGCTGCGAGCTGGGTCTTGGAGAAGCCCGGCCGGCGCGACGACGCGATCGCGCGCACGTCGACCAGCAGTTTTACGCCGGCCTGTGCGAGCTCATCCAGCACCGCCTTTGACGGCGTCTGTTCATAGCCGATGGTGAACAGCTTTTTCGCTCTTGCCATCGCAGGCTCTTTGCCGGACCGGTCACTTCACCCGTTCGATCAGCTCCATCGCGCCGGCGGGCGCGCGGACCTTGCCCTCGTGGATCACATAGGCGAACACGTCGCGCGGCGCCTTCTTTGCCCCAGGCGGCGCAGCGCGCGGCAGGTCGTCCGGCTCGCCCCCTTCGGCCCAGAGCTGGAAGCGTTTTGCCCAGGCATCGAGCTGCTTGGGCGGGTAGCAGGTCTTCAGCTCGTCATTGCCCTTCTGCAGCCGCGCATAGACGAAGTCGCCGACGACGTCCGCGATCTGTGGATAGGTTTCGTGCTCCGCGAAAACGACGGGCGTCTCGAACTGCTTCAACAGCGCGATGAAGGCGGGCACCGAGAAGCTCGGATGGCGAACCTCGACGACGTGGCGCAAGGCGCGGCCGTCGATCTTGCGCGGCAACAGCTCCAGAAACTTGCCGAAGTCGGCCTCGTCGAACTTCTTGGTCGGCGCGAACTGCCAGAGCACCGGACCGAGGTGGTCGCCGAGCTCGAGCACGCCGGTGTTGTAGAAATGCTTGATGGAGTCGCCGGCCTCCGCCAACACGCGGCGGTTGGTGGTGAAGCGCGGCCCCTTGACCGAAAACACAAAACCGTCCGGGACGTCGGCGGCCCATTTGCGAAAGCTTTCCGGCTTCTGCGAGCCGTAATAGGTGCCGTTGATCTCGATCGAGGTCAGCTTGGAGGCGGCGTATTGCAGCTCCTTCGCCTGCGCGAGCTTTTCCGGATAAAACACCCCACGCCAGGGCGCAAAGGTCCAGCCGCCGACGCCGATAAAGATATGGCCGGATTTGCCGCGGGCGCGTTCAGGGGCTTTGGCCACGTCATCGCCTTTCTTGTTCTTGCAAGCTAGATTGTTTTAGCTGCGAGGGGACGAAAGTCCAGCCGTTGCACGGCGCTGCAACCAGGGAGAACAACAAACATGCGGGTGATGATCGCGGTGCTGCTGGGACTGATGGCGTCGCCGGCGCTGGCCGACGAGGTCGACGATGCGCACCGCCAGGCGTTGCGGGGGCGGGACGACTACTGGAATTGCCTGGCGCGGGAATATCAGCGCCGCGATGCAAAAGCCATCTCGGCGCAGGATTTCACCGCCGACATCGCCGGCGCCTGTCCCTCCGAGCGGCAGAACTTTCGGGTCGCGCTGCTCGACTATCTGGATCAGAAATTTCCAGCCGCCGCCGACGGCGAGCACCTGACGACGGCCAACAGGGCCATCGAGCTCGCGCAGCAGGACATCATCACCGCCTTCGTGAGGCATAAGGCCGCGAATTAGACCTGCGGCAGATTTTCACGTCGACGGGTTCCATGCTATTGAGAGCGCGGGGCCAGCAGGGAAATGAGTATGACGTCGCAGTCCTTTGCGGGTGTTTTGGGCGCGCTGGTCGCGGCCGCGGTTCTGGTCGCAGCCTTCGTTTATGGACCGCTCGGGCAGTTCGGCAAGCCGGCGAAGCCGGCTGTGGTGCAGCAGCCGATGGCACCGACTCCCGCCCCGCCGGCGCCACGCGGCCCGGTGGTCCGCGACGTGCCAAACTAGGCCGTGAGGGTGCTTGATGACATGCCCCTTGCGAAACCGTCCGGGCCGACCTATGTAGCCTGATAACGGCGATGTCGATGCTCCAGAGCTCCATAGCCGGGACGACCACGACGTGGCTGCGCCGGATGTACGCGCGCCCCTGTTCGTGGTCGTTGGCGTTTTTGGCCCTGTCTCGAGGCCTCTTGATCCCGCAAAATCCTGGGTCCGGAGTAGCTGCATTCCCGGCGATGGCCGGGCGCAGCGATCTTGGCATGGCGTGGCGTCACGGCTATAGGCTTGCCCGATGAACCAAGCCATCAGACCGGGTCCCGACCTTACGCAGCAGAGTACCGGCCAGCTGCAGCTTTCGGTCGTCGTTCCCACCTTCAACGAGCGCGACAACGTCACCGCGCTGGTTCGCAAGCTGGACGCAGCGCTCGCCGGGATCACCTGGGAGGTCATCTTCGTCGACGACAACTCTCCTGACGGCACCTGGCAGATGGTGCGCGACCTCGCGCGCAAGGACGGTCGCGTCCGCTGCGTCAGGCGGATCGGGCGGCGCGGCCTGTCGGGGGCCTGCATCGAGGGGATTCTTGCGTCCAGCGCGCCCTGCGCCGCGGTAATGGATGCGGACCTGCAGCATGACGAGACGCAGCTCTCAAAAATGCTCGCGCTGATCGAGCAGGGCGCGGCGGAACTGGTGGTCGGCAGCCGCTATGTCGAAGGCGGCAATGCCGACAGTTTTAACCGGACGCGGGCCGGCGCCAGCGCCTTCGCGACCGAGATCGCCAAGCGCGTGCTTGGCGTGCGCATCGCCGATCCGATGAGCGGCTTCTTCATGATCCGCCGCGACCGCTTTGAACAGCTTGCGCCGCAGCTTTCGACGCAAGGGTTCAAGATCCTGCTCGACCTCGTTGCATCAGCCCATGGCGAGCTGAAGACCGTCGAGGTCCCCTACAGCTTCGGTGCCAGGCTGCACGGCGAGAGCAAGCTCGACTCCATGGTTGCGCTGGACTTTTTGGGCCTCGTGCTCGCAAAGTTCACCCATGACGCGGTGTCGCTGCGCTTTCTCCTGTTCGCGATGGTCGGCGGCAGCGGATTGCTCATCCATCTCGGGACGCTGTTCGTCGCGCTGAACCTGTTCGACATGCCGTTTCCGGAAGCGCAGGCGGCCGGCGCCCTGGTTGCCATGACCACGAATTTCGTCCTGAACAATTTTCTCACCTATCGCGACCAGCGCCTGAAAGGGCTTTCCATCCTGTGGGGGCTGCTCTCGTTCTATCTCGTCTGCAGCGTCGGCCTGCTCGCCAATGTCGGCGTGGCATTCTCGGTCTACGACCAGGAGCCGATCTGGTGGCTCGCGGGCGCCGCCGGCGCGCTGATGGGCGTGGTGTGGAATTACGCGATGTCTGGGCTGTTCGTCTGGCGCAAGCGATGACATGCGATGACCGATGACGTGCGGCTCGTCCGCAATACGTCGCTGATCGTCCTGGCGCTCGTTGCGCTCCGGCTGATCGCTGCCGCCGTGACGCCGCTCACCTTCGACGAAGCCTATTACTGGATGTGGTCGAAGCATCTGGCGGGTGGCTATTACGATCATCCGCCGATGGTCGCGCTGGTGATCCGGCTCGGCACCATGCTTGCGGGCGATACCGAGCTCGGCGTGCGGCTGGTGTCGATCCTCTCCGCGCTGCCGATGAGTTTTGCGGTCTATCGCGCCTCTGCCATCCTGTTCGGTGGCACGCGCGTGGCGGCGAGCGCGGTGGTCCTGCTCAACGTGACGCTGATGGCCGCGGTCGGCACGCTGATCGTGACGCCGGATTCGCCCCTGCTGGTGGCCTCGAGCTTCCTGCTGTTTGGTCTCGCCAAGGTGCTGGAGACAGGGCGAGGGGTCTGGTGGCTCGCGGTGGGCGCCGCGGCCGGCGCCGCGCTGTTGTCAAAATACACCGCGCTGTTCTTCGGTCCGGCGATCCTGATCTGGCTGGTCGGCGTCCCAAAACTGCGGCACTGGCTGGTCTCGCCCTGGCTCTATCTCGGCGGCGTGGTCGCGTTGGCGTTGTTTTTCCCCGTTATCCACTGGAACGCCGACCACCAATGGGTCTCTTTCACAAAACAGCTCGGCCGCGCCAGGATCGAGGATTTCCGTCCTGCCTTCATCGGCGAACTGGTGCCGACCCAAGTCGCCTTCGCAACCCCGCTGGTCTTCATCCTCGGCGCGATGGGCCTCCATGCGCTGGCCTGGCGCAAGGCCGGCGCGCTGCCGGCGCGGGTGCTGGTCGAGGCCATGTTCTGGACCATCGTCGCCTATTTTGTCTGGCATTCGCTGCATGCCCGGGTCGAGGCCAACTGGTTCGCGCCGGTCTATCCGGCCTTTGCAATCGCTGCCGCGGTTGCCGCGCACCTCGCCAAATGGGACGGGCGGGCGAGGCGCCTCGCCGATTTTTGCAGGCGCTGGGCGGCGCCATCGGGCGTCGTGATGTTTGTCGCCCTCGTCGTGCAGGCCGACACCGGTATTCTTTCGGGCTACCGGCGTGATGCGACGGTGCGCAGCGTCGGCGTCGGCTGGCGCGAGCTTGCCAGCGGCATCGAGCAGGCACGCGTCCGCGCCGGCGCCACCTGCGTGCTCGCGCAGGATTACGGGACCACCGGCTGGCTTGCCTTTTACCTGCCGCCGGGAACCTGCGTCACGCAGCAGACCCAGCGAATCCGCTGGGTGAACTTTCCCGAACCGACCGCCGTGGAGCTTCAGGGGCCGCTGCTGTATGTCGACGAGGTCAGTCCCGTCGGGCTTCCGCCGTCGCTGACGGATCTGTTCGCACGGACGGAGCGGCTTGAGGAGCTGCCGCGCAAGCGTGGGCCACTCGCGTTCGAGACCTACGCACTCGACCTCCTTGTCGGGCCGAAGGGCGATGTGCTGGATCGCACTCCGCCGCCGGAACTGCTGCCCTGAATCGCGCCCCGGGGACCGCGTATCCACACCAAGGTTGTCCGTAGGATTGCGTACAACTCGTCACGGCTGGGGCCTTCGCCCTTGTTTCGCCATGATTCGGTCCTGTTTAGTTTAGAACCAGACCAAACTAATCTGCATGCCTCAGATCTGCCCCGACTTAATCCCCATTTAACTAAAAGTCGCCTTAATGACGCTCCGCCCCTCTGCGAAACGCTGCCCGGGGAACGAGCAGTAACGAATCGCGAGGAACACCGTGGAACCGTGCTGGGCGCAGGTGGATGAGTACGAGTAGCGTTGCGTATGCGGGGGGCTCCCGCAGACATCATTCCCGGAAGGCATTGTCTCCAACATTGTTTGGCAGCGCCGCGGTCGCATGCCTCGTGCTCGGCTCGTCCTACGCCGTCTACACCAACATTCTCGCCTCCAGCGTCTATCCGACGATCGGCAGCGCTGGCTTCGATGAACCGATCGTGAGGTCCGCTCCCGCGCAGGTGACGGCGAACGCGACCGACCTGGTCAAGGACGCCTTTGCGGCGCTCCCCAATCCGCCGCCCGCGATCGAAAAGCCCGAGACCACCGCCGCCGCGGCCTCTCCGTCGTTCTCGTTCAGCGACCGCTTCGCCGCCGCCAAGCCGCAGGGTGTCGATTCGCATGCGGCGGAAGGCGCGCCACCGCCGGCACCGAAACTCGCCGAGGCGCCGAAACCGAAGGAAACGCAGGTCGCGCTCAACGTGCCGAAGCCAGCGCCGCGTACCGAGGCCAAGCCGACCGATTTGAAACCGAACGACGCCAAGGTGGCCGACGCCAGGCCCGCAAAACTCGGGCCGGGCGAGTCGCTGAAGGAAATGGCCGAGCGCGCCAAGGCCGCCGTGATGTCGATCGCATCCGGCGAACGGCATTCCGTCGTCGACAAGCTGTGGGGCAAGCCGGGCGAACAGCACGGCTCGCTGCTGTCCTATGCCTCGGCCGATGCGAGCAGCATCACGGCGAGCATCTCGCAGGAGCAGAATCCCGCGCGTGGTGGCCAGCCGCCCTATGACCGCTCGACCGCCGTCTACGACATCTCCGCCAAGATGGTGTATCTGCCGGACGGCTCGAAGCTGGAAGCCCATTCCGGCCTCGGCTCGGAACTCGACGATCCCGCGTCCGCCAAGATCAGGATGCGCGGCGTGACCCCGCCGCATATCTACGAATTGAAGCCGCGCGAGGCGCTGTTCCACGGCGTGCCGGCGCTGCGCCTCAATCCGATCGGCGGCGAAGATGCGATCTACGGGCGCAGCGGGCTGCTCGCGCACAGCTACATGCTCGGGCCTAACGGCGATTCCAACGGCTGCGTCTCGTTCAAGGATTATTACGCGTTCCTCGATGCCTACAAGAACAAGGGCATCCGCAAGCTCGCGGTGCTGGCGCGGATCGACTGACGCGGGCGGGATAGCGCGCATTTGACTTGGCATCCGAACGCATTGGGATAATGGGGGCTTCCGAAACCGGGGCCACCGATGAACCTGCCTGACTTGCAGCCGACGCTTGTCGGTCCCACCGTCACCATCCGGCCGATTGCTGCCGACGACTGGATGGAGCTGTTTGCCGCGGGCTCGGATCCCGCGATCTGGGACGTGCATCCCGCTCGCGACCGCTACACGGAGCCCGAGTTCCGCAGATTCTTCGATGGTGCGCTCAAATCGAACACGGCCTTCGTGATCGCCGATCGCGAAAGCGGTGCGCTGATCGGATCGAGCCGTTACCATGGCTATGAGCCGGCGTTCGGCGAGATCGAGATCGGCTGGACATTTTTGGTGCGAAAGCACTGGGGCGGGGGAACCAATCGCGAGGTCAAGCGGCTGATGCTCGACCACGCCTTCGCCTTCGCGAGCACCGTCGTGTTCTGGGTCGGCGAGCGGAATTTTCGCTCGCAGCGCGCGATGGAAAAGATCGGTGGGCTCAGGCGCGCGGGCGTGTTCACGCGCGAGCTGACCGGCGCCGACAAGCCCTATTTCATCTACGAGATCACCAGGGGCGCCTATGAGGGCGCCGGCCGCGCGCTGCTGGGGTGAGCCTCTCAAATCGATTGCGCCGTGTCGTACCCGTTGGAGGAGGCTCCAGCTTTACGATGTCGTCACGGTCTTGCGCAGCTGCATCTCGTGGTCGATGGCGGCCTTGACCTGCGGTCGGGTTCGAATGCGCTCCAGATAGTGCGTCAGCGAGGGCCATCGGGCGACGTCGACGCCGCCGCGGCCGAGCAGCAGCAGCGACCAGGCAAGATAGCCGTCCGCGACCGTGAAACGGTCGCCGACCAGAAACTCCCGCTGTTCGAGATGGTCGGCTGCAATCGATACGCTGCCGCCGATCCGTTCGCGCGCGCTGGCTTTCGCCGCGTCGTCCTTGTACCAGAAGGTCGGAAACAGAAACGCCTTGTGGATCTCGCAGCCGACGAAGCTGAGCCACTCCTGCAGGCGATAGCGGTCGGGATGGCCCGCCGGCGGCGCGAGGCCGAGCTCCGGCTTGAGGTCGGCGATGTATTGCAGCACGGCCGCATTCTCGGTCAGCCGCTCGCCGTTCTCCAGCACCAGCACCGGCACCGCGCCCTTCGGCGAGACGGTGAAGAAATCGCCGTCGTCGTCGATCACCCGCTTCTTCCAGAGATCGATGCGATGGTAGCGCGCTTCGATGCCGGCCTCCATCAGCGCGATCCGGCTGGCGAGCGAGCAGGCCATCGGCGAGAAATAGAGCTGCAGCATCATGATCTCCGTTCTGCGAAACCGTGCGGAGAATAGCAGGGCGAGGGGCGGTCTTTGCGCAGGACTATTGCAGCCGATGGCTGCACAATTGCAGGCCATCCGCGGCCGTGGTATCGGTTGCGCGGCATGAACTGGGACGATCTGCGCATCATCGCCGCGGTGAGAGACGCTGGCAGCTATGCCGGGGCAAGCCGCCGCCTGCGCATCGACGAGACCACGGTGGGGCGGCGCCTGCAGCGCGTCGAACGCGCGCTCGGCGCAAAACTGTTCGAGGCTGTCGACGGAATGCGCCGGCCGACCGCGCGGTGCGACGTGGTGCTGTCGCACGTCCAGACGATCGCGGGCCAGGTTGCCGAAATCGAGAAGATCGGTGTGAGCGGAGCCGGCATCGCCGCACGCTTCCGGATCGCGAGCACCAATACGGTGGCGGAAGAGATCCTGGCGCCGCGCGCGGCCGCCTTGCTCGCGGCGCATTCCGGCCTTGCCCTGCGCTTCCTCACCTCGAGCGAAAACGTGAAGTTTTCCCGCTGGCAGGCCGACTTTGCCGTGCGCCTGCGCAAGCCGGACAAGGGCGACTTCACCATCTCGAAACTCGGCGAGTTCCGCCTCTATCTGTTCGAGCCGGCCATCGAGATCGGAACCGCGCCGGTGATCTGCGCCTACCCCGAGGAACTCGGCCCGATACCGGAAACGCTGCTCCTGAAGGCCAGGGGATATTCGGAGCGTGCGCGCCTCGTTACCGACAATGTCCGCGTCATCCGCACCCTGGTCGCGACGCATCAGGCCGTGGGCATCCTCCCAGATCGCGTCTCGGCCGATCTGCTCGCCGACCGCCGTCTGCGCGCCACCCTGCTGCCGCGGCGGCGCGATTTCTGGCTTCTGGTGCAGAACCATCTGAGGCGCGACCCGGCGGCGCGCATCGTGATCGACTGGCTGCGCGGCTGCTTTGCCGAACCGGCAAGGGCATAGCGCACGAGCACCGATCGCAGGACCGGGGTGTGAC
>Ga0335069_10005039_pt1 | contig 19431 bp, 18 predicted proteins | sample Lox_Sample_11_FD_206714 | JGI IMG/M metagenome (GOLD analysis project Ga0335069, IMG submission 206714) | Soil microbial communities from Loxahatchee National Wildlife Refuge, Florida, United States - Lox_Sample_1.1 | ecosystem: Environmental > Terrestrial > Soil > Wetlands | place: USA... | reverse complement strand
CGGGCAGGCCGATGACCCGCTTGATGAAGTCGCGATCGGGCTCGACGGGGTACTTGAACACCAGCACGTCGCCGCGCCTGATCGTCGAGATCGGCATCAGCGCGCGCTCAACGCTCGATGCCGTCGGCGCGTAGACGAACTTGTTGACGAGCAGGTGGTCGCCGATGAGGAGGTTGTTCTCCATCGACCCGGTCGGAATCTTGAACGCCTGCAGCACGAACGTACGGACGAAGAGCGCGAGGATGACGGCGATGACGATCGACTCGAAGTACTCGCGAACGGTCGACTTCCTGAACTCTTTCGCCATCACTCTTCCGAGTCCGTGCCCATCCTGAGCACCGCGAGGAACGCTTCCTGCGGAATCTCGACTTTGCCGACGCGCTTCATCCGCTTCTTGCCTTCCTTCTGCTTCTCGAGCAGCTTCCGCTTGCGCGTGATGTCGCCGCCGTAGCACTTCGCGAGCACGTCCTTGCGGCGCGCCTTCACCGTCTCGCGCGCGATCACGCGCGAGCCGATCGCCGCCTGGATCGGGACGTCGAACATCTGCCGCGGGATCTCCTCGCGCAGCTTGTCGACGAGCAGCCGGCCGCGCTCGTACGCGAAGTCCTTGTGGATGATGAGCGACAGCGCGTCCACCGGCTCGTTCGCGACCAGCACGTCGACGCGCACGAGCTCGCCCGGCCTGAAGCCGATGAGGTCGTAGTCGAACGACGCGTACCCGCGCGTGCGCGACTTCAGCTGGTCGTAGTAGTCGAGCACGATCTCCGCGAGCGGCAGCGCGTACGTCAGGTGCACGCGCTCGGGCGAGAGGTACTCGAGATGGTCGAACGTCCCGCGCCGCTCGTTGTTGAGCTCCATCACCGTCCCCACGTACTCCTTCGGGACGATGATCGACGCCTTCACGTACGGCTCCTCGACCTCCTCGAGCTCGCGCGGGAACTCGGCCGGGTTGTGCACCTCCAGCCACTCGCTCGAGTTCTTCTCGCGCACGCGGTAGGCGACGTTCGGGGCGGTGACGAGCAGGTCGAGGTCGAACTCGCGCTCGAGACGCTCGCGCACGATCTCCATGTGCAGCAGGCCGAGGAAGCCGCAGCGGAAGCCGAACCCGAGCGCCTGTGACGTCTCCGGCTCGTAGAAGAGCGCAGCGTCGTTCAGCTTCAGCCGCTCGAGCGCGTCGCGCAGCTCGGGGTAGTCGTCCGAGTCCGTCGGGAAGAGCCCCGCGAACACCATCGGCTTCACGTCCTTGTAGCCGGGCAGCGGCTGCTGCGCGCCCCGCTTCTCCGAGGTGATCGTGTCGCCGACGCGCAGGCGCGAGACGTCCTTCAACCCGGTCACGACGTAGCCGACCTCGCCGGCGGACAGCGAGTCGACGGGGCTCATGGTCGGCGAGAAGAACCCGAGCTCCTCGGCCTCGAAGTGCGTGCCCGTCGCCATCGTCTGCAGCGCCTCGCGGTGGGAGAACGAGCCGTCGACGACGCGCACGAAGGCGACCACGCCGCGGTACTGGTCATACGAGGAGTCGAAGACGAGCGCGCGGGCCGGCGCGTCGGGCTCGCCCGCCGGCGCGGGCACGCGCTCGACGATCGCGTCGAGGACGTCGGCGACGTTCACTCCCGTCTTCGCCGAGATGCGCACGACCTTCGCCGGGTCGTCGCCGAGCAGGTCGGCAACCTCGACCGAGGTGCCGTCGGGGTCGGCCTGCGGCAGGTCGATCTTGTTCACCACCGGCACGATCTCCAGTCCGTTCTCGATCGCGAGGTACGCGTTCGCGAGCGTCTGCGCCTCGATCCCCTGCGCCGCGTCGACGACGAGCACCGCGCCCTCGCATGCCTGCAGCGAGCGCGAGACCTCGTACGTGAAGTCCACGTGACCGGGCGTGTCGATGAGGTTGAGCTCGTGGCCCTTCCACGTGACGCGCACCGCCTGCGCCTTGATCGTGATCCCGCGCTCGCGCTCGAGCTCCATCGAGTCGAGCACCTGCTCGCGCATCTCCCTCGCGCTCACCGCATCGGTCAGCTCGAGGATGCGGTCGGCGAGGGTCGACTTGCCGTGGTCGATGTGCGCGATGATCGAGAAGTTGCGGATGCGCCCCTGGTCCATGGGTCGAACGATCGTAGCCCTCCGCCCCCGCGGCCCGTTGTGGCGGAACGGGGGCTTCGTGTCGCTCTGGTCGGCGGCCACCGTCAGCCAGCTCGGCAGCCAGGTGAGCCTCCTCGCGCTCCCGTTCGTGGCGATCGCGACGCTGAAGGCCACGACGTTCGAGGTGGCGGCGCTCGGGATGGTCAACTTCGCGCCGCTCCTCCTCTTCTCCCTCCCCGCGGGCGTCTGGATCGACCGGGTGCCGAGGCGGCCGGTGATGGTCGCGGCCGACGCCGGCCGGGCGCTCGCGCTCGCGACAATCCCGATCGCGTACGCCGCGGGCGTGCTGACGATCGCGCAGCTCTTCGCCGTCGGCTTCGTCACCGGGACGCTGACGGTGTTCTTCGACGTCGCCTCGACGGCGATCCTGCCGGGGATCGTCGCGCGCGAGCACCTCGGCGACGGGAACGCGAAGCTCCAGATCTCCAACCAGAGTGCCCAGGTGGTCGGGCCCGGGCTCGCGGGGACGCTCATCGGCGCGCTCGGCGCGCCGTACGCCGTCGTCGCGGACGCGATCAGCTTCGTCGGCTCGGCGGCGTTCCTCTCGCGTGTCCCCGCCGGCGAGCGGCCGGCGCGCACGGAACGGCGGCCGATGCTGTCCGACATCGGCGAAGGGCTGCGCTACATCCTCCGCCACCCGATCACGAAGCCGAGCCTCGCCTTCCTCACCACCGCGAACTTCTTCAACTCGATCCTGTTCTCCGTCCTCCTCCTGTTCGCGGTGCGGCGGCTCGGGCTGTCGGCGCGGCAGGTCGGGCTCATCTTCACGCTCGGCAACGTGGGCTCGCTCGTCGCCGCGCTCTCGACGTCACGGCTGCAGCGCCGGTTCGGGTACGGCCGCGTGATGCTCATCACCGCCTTCAGCGGCTGGGCGTTGCTGCTGATCCCGTTCGCGCACGGGTGGACGAGGATCCCGTTCCTCGTCGCCGGGCTCCTGTCCTTCGGGAGCGGCGCGGTGATCCACAACGCGTCGAGCGTGACGATCCGGCAGGCGACGACGCCGGACCGGCTGCTCGCGCGCGTCGCCGCCTCGAACCGGCTCGTCGTGTGGGGGACGATCCCGATCGCGACGCTGCTCGGCGGCGTCCTCGGCACCTATCTCGGGCTGAAGACGACCGTCCTGATCGGCGCGGGCGGGCGCGCGCTCGCCGGCCTCATCATCCTCGCTTCACCCGTGCGGAGGATCCGCACGCTCGACGATGCGGACGCGCTCGTCGCGCCCTACCACGCCGAGCTCGAGGCTCAGGTCTCCCCGTCCCAGTAGTCGAGGTGCTCCGAGCGGCGCAGCATGTGGTGCGTCCCGTCCGCCCACACGCCGACCTTGTCGCTGTCGGGGTACTCGGCGACGCCGATCGCGCTCTTCGTCGAGATGATCGCGATCCGCGCCGGCGCGTCGTTCGCGCGGACGAGGTGCGCGCCGTCGGGCCCCGCGGGGAAGCAGACGACGTCGCCCGGCGCGAGCACGCGCTCGCCCTCCGGCGCGCGCAGCGTCGGCTCGCCGGCGAGGACGATCAGCCACTCCTCGTCGGTCCACTCGAAGTGATACGGGCACACCGCCTGGCCCGGCGGGAGCTCGTAGACCGTCATCCCCATCCGGGCGGCGCCGATCCGCCTGCCGATCGAGACCGCGTTGCAGCGATAGCCGTCGGGCGTCTCCTCCGTCGCGTGCTCGTCCATCGCACCCGAGAAGATGTTGAAGGTCTCCATGGCGGAAGGCTAACTGCGGTCGAGCCGCATGAGCCGGTGCGGCAGTCCCTCCTCCTCGACGTCGCGGACGTGCCGGAAGCCCGCCTTCTCGAACGCGCGCCACGAGCGGCGGTTCGGCTCCTCGACCGTCGCCACGACGGCGACGGTCGCCGAGTCGGCGAAGACGACCTCGCGCGCGAACTGCGTCAGCACGCGCGGCCCGATACCCCGACCGACGGCGCGCTCGTCGCCGATGAAGAGGTCGACGCCGGCGAGGCCGGCTTCGTGGCCGACGACCTCCTGCCACTCCGGATAGCCGGCAACTCGATACGACTGGATCATCCCGATGGCGATCCCGTCGAGGACGATGAGGAAATGCTCGTGCGCTTGTTCGAGGTACCTCGACGCGTCCTCGTTGCGCCACCACTCGGCGACATGGTCGCGGCGAAGCCACTCCTGCAGTTGCGGGACGTCTGCCTCGGTGATGGGCCGGAACTCGATCACGCGCCGCGGAGCCTCGCCCACACGGACGTGAGCGTGTGCAGCTCGCGGACGCGCAGCGCGCGGCAGAGCACGAGGTAGCCGCCGATCGCCGCGACGAGCGCGGTGCCGAGCGAGACGACCTGCGCCGGGAACGAGCGGCCGAGCACGGCGTCGAGCGGATGCCAGATACCCCAGGCGATGCCCGCGACGACCGCGGAGGCGACCGCGACGCGCACGAAGGTGCTCGTGACGGCCGCCCCGTCGAGCGCCCCGAGCCTCCGGCGCAGGAGGATGACGAGCAGCCACGTGGCGGCGACGTTGCAGACCGCCGTGCCGAGCGGGATCCCCCACACGCCGAGCCGGTAGAAGGCGTAGTCGAGGATCGCGTTGAGGAAGAGGTTGCCGAGCGCGATCGCGGTCGGCAGCCAGTTCGACTGCAGGCTGAAGAACGCGCGGTTGAGCAGGAGCATCGCGCCGTTGAACACGAGGCCTGCGCTGAACGCGGCGAGGCAGTGTGCGACGCCCGGCGTCTGACCCGGCGTGAAGTGGCCGCGCTGGAAGAGGATCCGCACGATCGGCTCCGCGAGCACGGCGCTCACCGCCGCCGCCGGCACGAGCAGGAAGCCGATCTGCCGCAGCCCCCTGCTCACCGTCTGCCGGAACGCGGCCATGTCGCCGCGCGCGGCGAGCCGCGAGAGCGACGGGAAGAGCACGGTCGCGATCGCGACCGAGAACATCCCCTGTGGAAGCATGTAGACGAGGAACGCCTTCTGGATCGCCGTCGGTGCGTAGTTCGCGTCGATGAGCCGCGACGCGAAGAACGTGTCGATGACGGCGTTCACGTTGATGAGCCCGAGCCCGAGCGTCACCGGGACCATGAGCACGAACACCCGCTTCACCGCCGGGTCGCGCCAGTCGAGGACGAGCTGGAGCCGGCCGTCGCGGCCCTTGAGCCAGGGCATCGGCAGAAGGACCTGCACGAACGTCGCAATGACGATCGCGACGGCGTAGACGTACAGCTTCGTGTTCATCGAGTGCGCCTGGGGCACGCCGATCGCGAGCCCGGCGATGATCACGAGGTTCCAGAACACGGGCGAGATCGCCGGCACAGTGAAGTGGTCGTAGCTGTTGAGGATCCCGACGACGATCCCCGACACGCCGAGAAGCGCCACCATCGGGAAGAGCACGCGCGAAAGGCCGATCGCGAGCGCGCGGTCGTGGCCGGGATTCCCGAACAGGCCGATCACCCACGGCGCGACGAGGATGAAGATCGCCGTCAGGCCGCTGAGGCCGAGCAGCATGAGCCAGAAGAGCGTCGAGGCGACGCGCCACGCACGCTTCCGCTCGCCCTTCTCGAGCAGCTCGCTGAACACCGGCACGAACGCGGACGAGAGCGCGGCGTCCGCGACGAGCGCGCGCACGAGGTTCGGTACCTGGAACGCGACGGTGAAGGCGTTCACCTTGCCCGTCGCGCCGAAGTAGTAGGACGAAACGACCTCGCGGACGAGCCCGAGCACGCGTGACGCTCCCGTTGCGACCGCGAAGATCGCGCCCGAGACCGCGAGGCGGCGGCGCTCCGGCTCGCGCTGCTCGGGCGCGCCGGCCGGTCGCGGCGGCGGCACGCGGAGCACCATCGTGGGCGTCTCGGAGAGGTCGGTCAGGAGCGGCCAGCGGTCGAGCGACTCCGGGCGCTCGAAGTACGCCTGCCTACCCTCCTCGCGCCGGCGCCGGTCGCGCTCGAGCCGCCGGAGGTCGCGCTCGCGATCCGGGTCGTTCACGCTTTGAGCATAGGGAGGGTTGCGTCAGGAACCGCGGGCGCGCCGGTCCTTGCCCGAGCGGCGCTCCTTACCCGACCTTCGCTCCACGCCCTCCGGCGGCCCGTCGCTTCGCGTCCGACGGTCCTTGCCGGAGCGGCGCTCCTTGCCGCCGCGGCGCTCTTTCTCGGCCATGCGCGGGTGTTCCCGGCCGGCACGGGCTCTCCTGCCCGCTGCTACCATCCGCCGGCTTTGCCGAACATCAAGCAACAGGAGAAGCGGGTCCGTCAGGCCTCGCGGCAGCGCCTCGAGAACCTCCGCTGGCGCTCGACCGCGAAGACGCTCATGCGTCGCCTCAAGGCCGCCGACCCGAACGACGTCGAGGCTCGCCATCGCGACCTCGTCAGCTGGCTCGACAAGGCCGCAGCGCGCGGGATGCTGCACAAGAACACCGCCGCCCGCCGCAAGGCGCAGGCGGCGAAGCTGCTGCAGAAGCCCTAGCCGGCCCGTCTCGTCACGTCGACGAGCGCGCGGTCGAGCTCCAGGTCGGCCGGGAGCCTCGAGCCGCCCTTCGCCGCCGCATCGAGCTCGGCGAGGCGGACGACCGCGTTCGCGAGCTCCTCGGCGGAGAAGTTCGCCGCCTGCCCGAACGCCTTCTCGGCCGCAAACGGGTGCATCTTCAGCCGCCCGGCCGCGTCGCGCGCCCGCACGCCCTCCTCCGCGAGCCGCTGAGCCCGGCGCACCCGGCCGACGTGGCCGACGAGCGACGCGACGATGCGCAGCAGCTCGCCGGAGCGCGGGCGGTGCGAGCGCTCGAGCAGCGACTCGGTGGTCGCGAGCACCGCACCGACGTCGCGGCGGCCCCACGCGTCCGTCAGCGAGAAGATCGGCGTCTCGGCCCGGCCGACCGCGAGCTCCTCCACCACGCGGAGCGTGATCTCGTCGCCGCCGGCCCACGTCGCGAGCTTGTCGATCTCGCTCGCGAGCTCGTCGAGGTCGTCGCCGACGAGCTCGACGAGCGCGCGGCATGCGTCCCGGTCGGCCTTCGCGCCGAGACGGCCGAACTGCTCGCCGACCCACTCCGGGAGCTTGCGCTTCGGCACCTCGTACGTGAGGAGCTCGCCCGCCTTCGCGACCGCCTTCGCGAGCGCGTCGGATTTCATCTCGCCGGCGACGAGCGCGAGCACGGTCGCCGGTGCCGGCGCGGCGAGGTACGCGGCGATCGCCTTCACGTCGTCGGCCTTCCAGCGCTCGACCTCGTCCACGATCACGAGGCGCCCCTCCGCCACGAACAGGCCCATCGCATTGCACGCTGCGACCGCGTCGTCGGCGCTCGCGTCGCGCGCGCTCAGCTGCTCCGTCGAGTCGTCGCCGATGCGGTCACGCAGCCGGCGCAGCGCCCGCGCGATCTTCGGGCGGTCGCTCCCCGAGAGGAGGTATGCGGGCTTCAGCTCGGCGGCGGCCACGAGGCCAACAATACGCGGCGACCACGAGGATGCCCGCCGCGACCGCGGCGGCGCCCGCGGGGGTCGTGACCTGCGCTCCGGGGAGGCCGCCGAACGTCCGTGCGCAGCCGGCGACGAACCATGCGCCCCAGCCGTTCACCCGCGCGAGCGCGGCAGCGAGCGGGGGCGCGACCGGCGCGACCGCGGCGGTCACGAGCGCGAGCACGAGCATCTCCGCCACCACCGGGACGCCGACGACGTTCGCCGGGATCGTCACCACGGACACCTGGTGGAACTGGAGCCACGTCACCGGCGCGGTCGCGAGACCGCAGGCCGTCGAGACGCCGATCAGCTGCGCGAGGCCGCGCGGCACCGGGTATCCCGCGAGGAAGCGGACGACGCGCGGCGCGACGACGAAGATCGACGCGACCGCGGCGAACGAGAGCTGGAAGCCGGCGTCGAGCGCGGCTGCCGGGTTCCACAGCAGAAGCGCAGCGGCGCCGACCGCGAGCGCGTGCCAGCGGTCCCGCTCGCGCGCGGTGAGCCACGCGAGCGAGGCGAGCGCCGCCGCCACCGCGGCGCGGACGACGGACGGGCGCAGCCCGGCCGCGAGCGCGTACGCGCCGATCGCGGAGAGCGCTGCGAGCTCGGCGAGCACCCGGCCGGCGCCGAGGTAGAGGACGAGCGCCGCCGCGGCGGCCGCGACGGTCGTCACCTTGAGGCCGTCGACGGCGAGGACGTGGTACAGCCCGGAGGCGCGGAAGTCGGCGAGCAGGCCGTCGCCGAGCCCCTGCGTTCGTCCGACCACGATCGCCTGCAGCACGGCGCGACGCTCGCCGGAGAGACCGGTGGCGGATCCCTGCGCGAGCCGGCGCTCGATCGCGTCGCCGGCGCCCGCGATCCCGCCGCGCATCCCGACGCGACGCCACGACTTCGCCTTCAGCACGACGTGCAGGCCGGGGATGGGCGCGTTGGGGAGGCGAACGACGCCGACGAGCGACAGGCGCGCACCGCGCGGAGGCGCGCGCCCGGCGGGAAGGCGTAGCTGGACCTGCTCGTGCGGCCGCAACGCCCCGAAGCGCAGGACGAGCGCGCGCACGCGCACGTCGAAGCGGCCCGCCCGCGACGTCTCTTGCGTCTCGACGAGTGCGCGCTCCGCGGTTCCGACCCGCGGGAGCAGGACGCTGCGGTCGAGCGCATGCAGGCGCCGGCTTCCCCACCACCACCCCGCGACCGCGAGCGCGCACGGCGCGCGCCCGCAGGCGAGCGCGGCGGCCGCCGGCCAGGGCGAGAACCGGGCTGCGTTCGCCGCCGCGAGCCCGGCGCACAGCGCCGCCACCGCCCACGTGATCCTCACGGCAACACGAGCCCCTTCAGCTCGGCGAGCTTCGACGGCCCGATGCCAGGGACGCCCTCGAGCTCGTCGACGGCGTGGAACGGCCCGTGCGCCTGCCGGTAGTCGACGATCTTCTGCGCCGTCGCGGGCCCGATCCCCGGCAGCGCGTCGAGCTGCTCCACGGTCGCCGTGTTGAGGTCGACGGGCGCCGCCGGCGACGGCGCCCCTCCGCCGGCGGCGGCGCCTCCGCGCACGGGCACGAGCACCTGCTCGCCGTCCGCGAGCGGCGCGGCGAGGTTCACGAGGTTCTCGTCCGCGCGCCGGGTGAGGCCGCCCGCGGCGGCGACCGCGTCGGCGATGCGCGTCCCGGCCGCAAGGTGGTAGAGGCCGGGCCGGGCGACGGCGCCGGCGACGTCGACGACCAGCCGGGCGGCCGGACTGGGGCGCGGACGCGACGCGACGCGGAGCGGCGGCGCCGGCGAGGAGGCGTTGCCGTGGCCGCCGAGGACGTGCACGGCGAGCAGGACCGCGACGACGGCGGCCACGCCGATCGCGAGCAGCCGGCGGTGATCCATGCCGCCATCGTCACCGCGCGAGTGTTACGAGAGCGTTTCGGCTTCCACGAGCCTGCGGAGGTCGGTCAGCTCGCCGCCCTCGCGCAGGAGACCGTCGACGGCGACGCGCAGCGCGCGCAGCAGCTCCTCGCGTTCGAGCGAGCGGACGATCGCACCCTCGAAGGTCGCGAGCAGGTCGTACGGAAGGTCGTCGAAGCCGCGGCCGTAGCGCGCGGGGAGACCGCGGTGAACGCACGCGAGGTCGAGCGCGTGGTCGCGCACCGCGCTCACCCAGTACTCGGCGAGCCAGAGCCGTCCGCGCTCGATCGAGAACCGCGCGCGCAGCGCATGGTGCACGCCGTAGCCGTAGAGCTCGCGTTCGTCCGGCGGGCCGGGCCGGGGGCCGTCGAAGTGCGGGGCCGGCGTGAACGAGACGTCCATCTGCAGGCAGCCGGGCAGCAGGAACACGCGGTAGATGCTCTGCCCGGCGGGCAGGTCGAAGAGCTGCACGGCCGCAAGCTCGCGCTCGACGACACGCGTCCAGTCCTCGAGCACCTCGACGATCGAGACGCCGTCGGCGACCGCGAACGTCAGGTCGAGGTCGGAGTAGCGGTCGCCGCCCGCCGCGAGCGAGCCGACGACGCGACTCTCCACGACGCGCTCGTCCTCGTCGGCAAGTGCGAGCACGCGCGCCCGCGCGCGATCGCGGTCCTCAACCGAGAACAATGTTCACGAGCTTGCGCGGGACGACGATCGTCTTGCGCACGTTCGAGCCGTCGAGGTGCGACTGCACCTTCGGCGACGAAAGCGCGAGCGCAACGATCTCCTCCTCCGGCAACCCCGCGTCGACGACGAGCCGGTCGCGGACCTTGCCGTTCACCTGCACGACGAGCTCGAACGTCTCCTGCTCGAGCTGCGCCGGGTCCGCCTCGGGCCACGGCTGCTCCCACAACCGCTCGTGCCCGAGCACCTGCCACAGCTCCTCGGCCAGGTGCGGCGCGTACGGCTGGATCACGGACACCGCGGTCTCGGCCGCGAAGCGAGCGTCCTCCGCGTCCGGCGCCGCAGCCAGCTCGTTCACGAGCTCCATCAGCGCGGCGATCGGCGTGTGGAACTGGAACCGCCGCAGGACGTCGTCGGTCACCTTCGCGATGGTCGCGTTCGCCTTCCGCGCGAGCGCGCCCTCCTGCGCGCCTGGAGACGGCGCGCGCTCTGCGACCTCGTGCACGACGCGCCAGAGCCGGCGCAGGAAGCGCACGATGCCCTCGACGCCTTCCGGGGTCCATTCCATGTCCTGGTCCGCCGGGCCCATGAAGAGGATGTAGAGGCGCACCGCGTCGGCGCCGTAGGCGTCGACGATCGCGTCGGGCCCCTCGACGTTTCCCTTCGTCTTCGACATCTTCGTCCCGCCGAGCTGCACCCAGCCCTGGTGGAAGAGACGTGCGAACGGCTCGCGGAAGCCGAGCATCCCCCAGTCGTTCAGCGCCTTGACGAAGAAGCGCGAGTAGAGCAGGTGGCCGGTGGCGTGGTCGATGCCGCCGATGTACTGCGACACGGGCATCCAGTAGTCGACGACGCCGCGGTCGAACGCCGCGTGGTGGTTGTGCGGGTCGACGTAGCGGATGAAGTACCAGGAGGAGTCGACGAACGTGTCCATGGTGTCGGGGTCACGCCGCGCCGGGCCCCCGCACCGCGGGCAGTCGACGTTCATGTACGCCTCGTTGGCGGCGAGCGGCGGCTTCCCCTTCGGGGCGTAGTCCTCGATGTCGGGCAGGATCACCGGGAGCTGGTCCTCCGGCACGGGGACGACGCCGCAGCGCTCGCAGTGGATGAACGGGATCGGGCAGCCCCAGTACCGCTGGCGCGAGACGCTCCAGTCGCGCAGGCGGTAGTTGACCGTCGCCCGGCCACGCCCCTCCGCCTCGAGGGCGGCGACGATCGCACGCTTGCCCTCGTCCGCGGGGAGGCCGTCGAAGCGGTCGGAGTTGACGAGGCTCCCGTCCTCGTCGATCACCGCGACCACGGGCAGCCCGAACGCGGCCGCGAACTCGGCGTCGCGCTCGTCGTGCGCGGGCACGGCCATGATCGCGCCGGTGCCGTAGTCCATCAGGACGTAGTCGGCGACCCAGATCGGCAGCTTCTCGCCGTTGACCGGGTTGGTCGCGTAGTAACCGGTGAAGACGCCCGTCTTCTCCGTCTCCGCGGCGCGGTCCTCGGCGCGGCGCGCGCCGGCGTGCTTCGCGTAGCGCTTCGCCTCCGCGCTCGCGTACGCCTCGACGAACGGGTGCTCGGGCGCGACCACGAAGAAGGTGGCGCCGAAGAGCGTGTCCGGACGCGTCGTGAAGACGGAGACGTCGAGGTCGAGCTCGTCCACGCGGAAGAGGACCTCCGCGCCCTCGGAGCGGCCGATCCAGTTGCGCTGGATCGCCTTCGTCTTCTCCGGCCAGTCGGCCCCCGGGTACTCGAGCAGCTCGTCTGCGTAGGCGGTCGTCCGCATGAACCACTGCGTCATGTTCCGCAGCTCGATCTCGGCGCCGCAGCGCTCGCAGCGGCCGTCGACGACGTACTCGTTCGCGATCACCGTCTGGTCGTTGGGGCACCAGTTGACCGGCCCCTCCCTGCGGTAGCAGAGGTCGTGTGCGACGAACTGCTGGAAGAGCCACTGCGTCCACCGGTAGAACGTCGGCTGGTGCGCGGCGACCTCGCGATCCCAGTCGATCGCCCAGCCGAGGCGCTTCATCTGGGCGCGCATCGTCTCGATGTTCCGCTCGATCGTCTCGCGCGGGTGGCGGCCCTCGCGGATCGCCGCGTTCTCGGCCGGCAGCCCGAACGCGTCCCAGCCCATCGGCCGCAGGACGTTCCAGCCGCTCCGCCGCCGCACGTGGGTCTGGACGTCGCCCATCGTGTAGTTGAGGACGTGGCCCATGTGCAGACTCGGGGCGGACGGGTACGGGAGCATCTCGAGCTGGTACCAGTGGTTCTCGGGGGCCGGCTGCCCCGGCTCGGGGTTCGAGACGTGGAAGGCCCGCTCGTCCTCCCAGACGCGCTGCCACTTCGGCTCGATCTCGTGTGGCTCGTACCTGTCCATAAACGAAAAAGCCTCTCGCGAGAGAGGCCGGGGGAGCTCGACGCGGCCTCGCCGCGGTGAGTCCCTGCGCTAGCGAAGAAGCTGGGTGGTCACGTTGCCGATCGTAGCAACCAAGCCGGATTCGCGCACTTCCTGGTACACACGCGTGTACCCCGGGTCCCGACTCCCTCCCCCCTACCGACCTACCCGCGATCGTATCGCGCAGCCCGTGCCGGGTCCGTGACGGCACCGCGCCGGTTTCGCGCCGTTTCCTCCACAGGGCAGACTTCCCGCGTGCTCGACGTGCTCCCGCTCACCGCCGAGATCGCCGGCGGCCGCCTCACGGTCGGCGGCGCCGCCGCCGCGGACCTCGCGGACGAGTTCGGCACGCCCCTCGTCGTCTACTGCGAGGAGACGGTCCGCAGCCAGGCACGCGCGTACCGACGGGCCGCCCCCGGAGCGCTCGTCGTCTACGGGACGAAGGCGTTCGCGAACGTCGCGCTCCTCCGCGTCCTCGCCGAGGAGGGCCTCGGCGCCGACGTCTCGACGCTCGGCGAGCTCGCCTTCGCCCTCGAGGCGGGGCTGACCGGGGCGCGCATCCTCTTCCACGGGAACAACAAATCGGACGACGAGCTGCGCGCCGCCGCCGAGGCCGGGGCGACCGTCGTCCTCGACGCCCCCGACGAACCCGCCCGCGCAGCCGGGGCGGGCGTCCGGCGCGTGCTCGTACGGCTCACGCCCGGCGTCGAGGCGGTGACGCACCAGTCGATCCAGACGGCGCACGACGAGTCGAAGTTCGGGCTCGCCCCCGACGCGGCGATGGCGGCGATCGCGGAGGCGCGCGGGCTCGGGCTCGAGGTCGCCGGCGTCCACTTCCACGTCGGCTCGCAGCTCGCCCGCGTGGACGAGAGCCTCGTCGCCGTCGACCGGCTCGCGGCGTTCTGCGTGCGGGCGGAGGACGAGCTCGGGTGGAAGCCCGCCGTGCTCGACATCGGAGGCGGGCTCGGGGTGCGCACGACGCGGGACGAGCACGTCCCCGCGATCGACGAGTTCGTGCCGCCGCTCGTGGCACGGCTGCCCCCGGGCGTCCAGGTCGTGCTCGAGCCGGGCCGGTCGCTCGTGGGCCGCGCGGGCGTGACGCTCTACCGGGTCGGCGTCGTCAAGGACTCCGGCGGCGTCTCGTACGTCGCCATCGACGGCGGCATGTCGGACAACCCGCGGCCGCAGCTGTACGGGGCGCGGTACGAGGCGGTCCTCGCCGACCGCGCGGAGGAGCTGCCCGACGGCGTCTTCCGCATCGCCGGCAAGCACTGCGAGTCCGGCGACGTGCTGATCGACGCGGTCGCGCTGCCGCGTCCGCGCCGTGGCGACGTCCTCGCGGTCCCGGCCACCGGCGCGTACACGCTCGCGATGGCGTCGACGTACAACGGGGTCCCGCGCCCCGCCGCGGTGATGGTGGGCGGCGGCCGGGCGAGGCTCATCCGCGCGCGGCAGCCTGTAGCGGATCTCCTACGCTACGAGCGATGACGCAGCGCCTCGCAAACGTCCCGGGAGTCGTCCTCGTCAGCATCGCCGCCACCATGTGGGGGCTCGACGGCCTCATCCGCAAGCCGCTCGCGAGCTCGACGAGTGCGACGACGATCGTGTTCGGCGAGCACGTCGTGCTCGTGGCGTGCACGGCGACCCTCCTCGTTCCCGCGCTCGCCGCGCTGTGGCGCGCAGGCGCGAGATACGTCGCGGCAGGGATCCTCGTGGGCGCCGGGGCGTCGGCGACGGCGACCATCCTCTTCACGCAGGCGCTCTTCCACGGCGACTTCATCACCGTCGTCGTCCTGCAGAAGGCACAGCCGCTCGTCGCCGTCGTCGGCGCGTGGCTCGTGCTCGGGGAGCAGCCGCGGCCGCGGTTCGCCCTGTTCCTCATCCCCGCGCTCGCCGGCATCTGGCTCATCGCGCTTGCGCATCCGTTCGCGCCGCACGCCGCCGGCCTCACCCCGATCGCCGAGACGCTCGGCGCCGCCGCCCTGTGGGGCCTCGGGACCGTGTTCGGGCGCTACATGACGCGCAAGCTGACCTTCGAGCATGTCGCCACCGTCCGCTTTGCGTTCGGCCTCGTCGCGAGCGCGTGCGCGCTGCCGATCGTCGGGGCGGCGGCGTACTCGAGCCTCCACGACAGCTTCTTCATCGCGCTGCTCGCGCTCGTGACGGGCGTCGCGGCGCTCTTTCTCTACTACTTCGGGCTCCAGCGGACGCCGGCGCTGCTCGCGGCCCTCGGCGAGCTGGCCTTCCCGGTGACCGCCGCCCTCGTCGGCATCTACGCCTTCGGCAGCTCGCTGCGGTGGACGCAGTGGGCCGGCGTCGTCCTCACCGTCGCGGTCGTCAGCCTGCTTCCGGCCCGCCGGCGGGAGATCGTAAAGATCGGATCCGAGTTGGTATCCGCGCCTGCCGCAAGCTAGTCTCGCGGCCGTGGATCTGCGCGACACGCCCGAGGAGGCCGCCTTCCGGGCGGAGCTGCGCGCCTGGATCGACGCGAGCCTCCCGGACGAGAAGCGCGGCTGGCGCGGAGGCGCGCAGCGCTTCGACGACGCCTTCGGCCGCGAATGGAGCCGGACGCTGTACGAGGCGGGCTACGCCGGCCTGACCTGGCCGAAGGAGTACGGCGGCGCGGGCGCGCCGTACAGCTTCCAGGCGATCTTCTACGAGGAGATGGCGGCGGCGCAGGCACCGGCGCACGTCGGCGTGATCGGCCTCGGCATGGCCGGGCCGACGATCATGGCCCACGGCACCGACGAGCAGAAGGCCGCGCACCTCCAGAAGATCCTCTCCGCGGAGGAGATCTGGTGCCAGGGATTCTCGGAGCCCGACGCCGGCTCCGACCTCGCCGCCGCGCGCACCCGTGCGGACCGGCGCGGCGACGTCTACGTCGTCAACGGCCAGAAGGTGTGGTCGTCGTTCGCCCACATCGCCGACTTCTGCATCCTCGTCACGCTCAGCGATCCGGAGGCGCCGCGGTACAAGGGGCTCACGTATCTCATCGTCGACATGCACTCTCCCGGGATCGAGGTGCGGCCGCTCCGGCAGATCACCGGCGAGGCGGAGTTCAACGAGATCTTCTTCAGCGACGTCGAGGTGCCGGTCTCGAACCGGCTCGGCGACGAGGGCGACGGCTGGCAGGTGGCGATGACGACGCTCCTGCACGAGCGTGCGACGCTCGGGTTCGCGCTCACCGCGGCGCTCGACGTCGGCGTCGGCAGGCTGCTGCAGTCGGCGCGCGAGCACGTGAACGGCGACCAGGGCAGGCGCGAGCGGGTCGCCGCCGAGTGGATCGAGCTGCAGGCGCTCCGGTACACGAACTATCGCGCGCTCGGGACGTACCAGCGCACCGGCGTTCCCGGGCCGGAAGGCTCGGCGATCAAGCTTCGCTGGTCGGAGCAGAACCAGCGCATGACGAAGCTCGGGCGCGAGCTGCTCGGACCGGAAGGAATCACGAACGACGGCTGGTGGCACTACCAGCAGCTGCGCAGCCGCGGGAACACGATCGAGGCCGGCACCTCGGAGGTGCTGCGCAACATCATCGCCGAGCGCGTGCTCGGCCTTCCCAGGAGCCGGTGATGGACTTCGCGTTCGACGACGTCCAGGTCGAGCTGAAGACGCAGGCCCGCGCGTGGCTGGAGCAGCGCTACCCGCTCGACCGCGACTGGGACGCGCCGCAGGACGACCGCTGGCAGGAGCTCGGCGAGCTCGGCTGGCTCGACGTCGCCGAAGCCGGGCTCGGGTTCGTCGAGGAGGCGCTGCTGCTCGAGGAGATGGGACGCGCGCTCTACCCAGGCCCGTACCTCGCCCACGTCGCGGGCCAGGCCGAGGCGAACGGCCTCGCGTTCGACGGCGAGGGCGACGTCGAGAGCGTCGACCCGACGCGGCCTCTCCGGCGCGTCGTGGGAGGGACGCGAGGAGAATCCGCGCGGCTGCGTGCGGCCATGGCGGCCGAGGCGGTCGGCGTCGCGCAGCGCGCGCTCGACCTCGGGGTCGAGTACGCGAAGACGCGCGAGCAGTTCGGGAAGAAGATCGGCGTCTACCAGGCGGTCTCGCACGCGCTCGCGGACACGTATGCGGACGTCGAGCTCGCGCGCTCGCTCGCCTACTGGGCGGCCTGGTGCGTCGCGGAAGAGGACGAGCAGGCGCCGCTCGCGGCCGCGGCGGCGAAGGCGTTCGCGGTCGAGGCGGCGGTCGCCGCCTGCGAGCGCTCGATCCAGGTGCACGGCGGCATCGGCTTCACGTGGGAGCACCCGCTGCACCGGTTCTACAAGCGCGCGCTCTGGCTCGAAGGGTTCGGCACGCGCCCGTCGGAGCTGCGCGGCGAAGTCGCCGAGGCGCTGCTCGGCGCTTCCGTGGCCGTATGAACGGCCTCATGATGGACTTCCCGCTGACGCTGCCGCACCTGCTGCGGCGGTCCGAGACGCTGTTCGGGAACGGCGAGATCGTCTCGCGCCGTCCCGACAAGAGCCTCCACCGCACGACGTACCGCGAGACGATGGCGCGCGCGCGGCAGCTCGCGGCGGCGCTCCGCAAGCTCGGCTTCGAGCGCGGCGACCGCGTCGCGACGTTGTGCTGGAACCACGCGCAGCATCACGAGGCGTACTTCGGGATCCCGTGCGGCGGCTTCGTGCTCCACACGCTCAACCTCCGCCTTCATCCGAACGACCTCGCGTACATCGCCGACCACGCCGCCGACCGCGCGGTCATCGTCGACCGCTCGCTCGTCCCGCTGCTCGACCACTTCCGCGAGCGCACGAAGATCGAGCACGTCTTCGTGGTGGAGGACTCGTACGAGGAGCTGCTCGCGACCGCGACGCCGGAGGAGTGGACCGACCCCGAGCTGGACGAGAACGAGGCGGCCGCGATGTGCTACACGAGCGGCACCACCGGCCTGCCGAAGGGCGTCGTCTATTCGCACCGCTCGACCGTCCTCCACACGCTCGGCGTCGCCGCGAACAACCCGCTCGGCCACGGGATCTCGGTCGCCGACGCGATCCTCCCCGTCGTGCCGATGTTCCACGCGAACGCGTGGGGCTATCCGTACGTCGCCACGATGGCGGGCTCGAAGCTCGTCTACCCCGGCCCGCATCTCGACCCGGAGAGCCTCCTCGACCTGATGTCCGGCGAGCAGGTCGCGTGGGCCGCCGGCGTGCCGACGATCTGGATGGGGATCCTCCAGCTCCTCGACGCGAACCCCGGCCGGTGGGATCTCTCCTCGGTGAAGGCGATGCTCGTCGGAGGCTCTGCGGTGCCGCGCGCGATGATCGCGGCGTACGAGCAGCGGCACGGGATCACGATCGTGCAGGGCTGGGGCATGACCGAGACCTCGCCGGTCGCGTCGACCGCGGCGCTTCCGCACGACCTCGCAGACGTCGACGAGGAGACGCGGTTCGACATCGAGTCGTGGGCGGGGATGCCGCTGCCGCTCGTCGAGATCCGCATCCGGGTCGGCGACGAGGAGCAGCCGTGGGACGGGGAGACGATGGGCGAGCTCGAGGTGCGCGGCCCGTGGGTCGCGGCCGGCTACTACGACACGCCCGAGCAGGCGGACCGCTGGACGGACGACGGCTGGTTCCGCACCGGCGACATCGCCTCGATCCATCCGCGCGGCTACATCCAGATCAAGGACCGCTCGAAGGACGTCATCAAGTCGGGCGGCGAGTGGATCTCGTCGGTCGAGCTCGAGAACGCGATCATGGGCCATCCCGCGGTGGCGGAGGCGGCGGTGATCGCGATCCCCGACGAGAAGTGGGCGGAGCGGCCGCTCGCGGCGGTCGTGCTGAAGGAGGGCGCGTCGGCGACGCCGGACGAGATCCGCGCGTTCCTCGCCCCCCAGTTCGCCAAGTGGTGGCTGCCGGAGCGGATCGAGTTCGTGGCGGAGATCCCCAAGACGAGCGTCGGGAAGTTCCGCAAGACGGCGCTGCGCGAGCAGTTCGCGCACGAGCCGGCCGCGACGAGTTGAGGGCCGCGCTCCTGCGCACGGTGGACGGGCCGTTCGAGCTCGTCGACCTTCCCGATCCCGCGGCCGACGGGAATGCGCTCGTGCGCGTCCGGGCGGCGGGCGTCAACTTCGCGGACGTGCTCATCCGCCGCGGCCGCTATCCGCAGATGCCCGACCTCCCGGTCGTGCTCGGATCGGAGATCGCCGGCGAGCTCGAGGACGGGAGGCGAGTGATGGCGATGACGTCGGGGCAGGGCGGCTACGCCGACGTCGCCGTGGTGGAACGCGCCCGGCTCGTCCCGCTCCCGGAGCGCGCGAGCTTCGCAGAGGGCGCGTCGTTCCTCCTCACGTTCCTCACCGCCTACCTTCCGCTCACGCGGCAGGTGCGGCTGCGGGAGGGCGCGACCGTGCTCGTGCACGCCGCGGCTGGGGGCGTCGGCAGCGCGGCGCTGCAGGTCGCGCGCGCGCTCGGGGCACGCACCGTCGGCGCGGTCGGCTCGCGCGAGAAGGTCGACCTGTGCCGCGAGCTCGGCGCCGAGGAGGCGTACGTCTACGACGAGATCCCCGGCGACTTCCGTTGCGACGTCGTCCTCGACCCGGTCGGCGGAGCGCTGTTCGAGCAGGGGATCGCGCGGCTGCTCCCGCTCGGGACGATCGTCGCGATCGGGTTCGCGGGCGGGCTGTGGCCGGAGGTCAGCCCCGCGGCCCTCGTCGGCCGGAACGTCGGCGTGCAGGGCTTCTACCTCGGCCGGCTCGTGCGGCACGAGCCACAGGCCGTGGCAGAGGCGCTCCGCGAGCTGCTCGCGCTGTGGGAGGCCGGCGCGATCCACCCGGTCGTGGGCGCGGAGATCCCGCTCGACGAGGTCGAGCGCGCGCACGAGCTCGTCGAGTCGCGCCGGAGCCTCGGGAAGGTCGTGCTCGTCCCTTGACCGCGCTCGTGACCGGCGGCCGCGGCGGGATCGGCTCGGCGATCGTCGCCGCGCTCGGCGAGGC
>Ga0335069_10005038_pt1 | contig 19433 bp, 17 predicted proteins | sample Lox_Sample_11_FD_206714 | JGI IMG/M metagenome (GOLD analysis project Ga0335069, IMG submission 206714) | Soil microbial communities from Loxahatchee National Wildlife Refuge, Florida, United States - Lox_Sample_1.1 | ecosystem: Environmental > Terrestrial > Soil > Wetlands | place: USA... | reverse complement strand
CTGACGGAGTCGGACGTGGACGCCGCGCGGCCTGTCGCGGTGGTCAACGACACCCTGGTCAAAACGTATTTCGCCAAGCAAGATCCCATCGGGAAAAAGTTCAAGCTCAACATGTTGGACGAGCTGCCTCAGTCGCCCAAAGATCAGTATTTCGAAATCATCGGTGTCGTCGCCGATGCCAAAAATCGCGGGTTGCAGCGAGGCATCGAGCCCGAAGCCTATATACCCTACAGCGTCACCGGCGCAATGGAGCGCGGCATCCTGGTGCGCACCGGCGTCGATCCCATGTCGATGCTCATGCAGGTGCGCCGCGAAATCTGGTCCGTCGACCGCAACGTTGCACTCACCCTCACCGGCACCCTCGAAGGCTATCTGCAGCAGTTCAGTTACGCCGGCCCCGAGTTCGGCCTGATCCTGCTCAGCATCTTCGCAACCGTTGGATTGGTGCTGGTCGCCATCGGCGTCTTCAGCGTCATGGCGTACTCGGTATCGCTGCAGACGCATGAGATCGGCATCCGCATGGCGCTCGGTGCGCCCACCGGCAATGTGCTGAAGATGGTGTTGAGTAAAGGACTGCGACTCATTGGACTTGGCATTTTGTTCGGCATGCTGGCCAGCATCGCGCTGACTCGTCTGGTCGCCAGCCAATTGTGGGGCGTCTCCCCGCGCGACCCGCTCACGTTCATAGGCGTGATGCTGGTGCTGGCGATCGTGGGAACGATGGCCTGCCTCGTTCCCGCACGACGCGCCACGCGAGTCGATCCCCTGATTGCCCTGCGCTATGAGTAGTGATCGGCCGCACAGGCCGCAGATCGAGTCCGCCTCCCCTCCGAGGGTTGCTGGAGGCCGCTACTGCTTTGCGTTTTCCGCCTTCGCCGGTGCTGGCTTGGGCAGCGGTTTGCGCGGGAGCATCGTGTCTCGCATGGCAGCGTCATACACATACGCCGCCAGAATGACCGCCGCCTGCATCATGTCGTCGCGCTGAATGCGCTCGTACACGTCCATGTTGGAGTGGTGGGTGCGCGTCATGTACTCGACCGGGTCCTGGAGAAACCCAAAACCGGGAATGCCCACCGCGTCGAACGAAAGATGATCCGTGCTCAAGTTGTCATTCATGGTCGCCGTGGTCATACCGAGGTCGGTGAAGGGCTGCATCCAGGCGCTGAAGATGGGCACAACGGCCTCGTTCTCCTGCGTGTAGATACCACGTATCTTGCCGGTACCGTCATCAATATTGAAGTATGCCGAGACTTTGGCCTGCTCGGGCTTGAGGTCGAGCGGCGTGTCGTTCTTGCGCAACCATTCGGGCAGGGCAAGTTCCTTGGGGTCTGTGGGAGGAATGTGCGAGCCGAAGTGCGCCTTCACGTACGCGGCGGAACCGAGCAAACCTTCTTCTTCGCCACTCCACAGGCCTACGCGGATGGTACGACGCGGCTTGATGCCGGTGGCCTTCAGGATGCGCATGGCTTCCATGACGATGGCACTGCCGGCGGCGTTGTCGGTGGCGCCAGTGCCGGCGTGCCAGGAGTCGAGGTGCGCGCCCAGCATGACGATCTCGTCTTTCTTGTCGCTGCCGGTAATCTCGGCGATGGTGTCGTAGGCGTTGGGGTCGGAATCGTAAAACGTGTTTCGGACGTCAATCTCAAGCTCGACGGGAATGTTCTTGTCGAGGAGGCGAGTGATGCGGCCGTAGTTTTCAATGGCCATCACGAGCGAAGGGACGCCCGCAGGATTGCCGATTTCGTGGCTGGCTCCACCCTGTACGAAGACAAGGCCGTTATCGCCGCTGCGGCTGGGATCGATGATCGCGGCAACCTTCTCGTCCATGAGGTACTGGTTGAGCGTCTTCTGGAAAGCGATGCGAGTGGCGATCTCCTGCGGGCTGTAGTGGGGCTTCTCGCTGGGAATTTCGAACTGCGCTAGATCGGCGAGTTGCTTGTCGTCATAGCGCTGCAGTGCTGGTTTGTCGCCGGGCTTAATCTCACGCATGTCGCCATTGAGAACGATCTTGCCGGCAAGCTGTCCTTTGTATTTGTCGAGGTCGGCCTGGTTGGCCAGCTTCGCCTTAACCACGGGCGCGCGCAGCACGCCGTTGGTGCTGACGGTCCACGCCTTGGGGTATGCAAGCATCGGCGAGGCTTGCGGCGCCACCATGCGAACTTCGGTGTACTCATTCGTCCAGCCGCGTCCGAAAGCAAAGCTCTCCAGGTGTGCATTCACCAGGCCCCATTCGGTGAACTGGTCGCGCGTCCATTCATTAGCGCGCTTCATCGCCGGCGATCCCGTGAGGCGCGGCCCGATGACGTCGGTGAGCTGGCTTTCGATCTCCATCACCTTGGAGTTGTGGAAACCTTCGTTGCGGATCTGCGACATCACCTCCCAGTTGACGGTCTCAGTGTTCGGAAGGCTGGCGGTAACGGCAAGCAGCTCAACGGGAGCGGCGATGGTCAGGGCGAGCAGGGCGGCGGAGAAGCGCAGGACTAAGGCCCTGCGAAATCGGAGAGTCATGGTAAGTGCAAGTCCTCATGGCGGCGCAGAATCCTGCGCTAAGAAAGTTAATGCAAGAGGATATCACTGCCGAAGTACTCGGTTACGGGAACTTCATCGTCATTCATTGGCAATCGCGGCACGCCTGGTCGAAAGTGCGGTGTGCGACGTTCGAGGTCGAATCACAGTCCCTGACGATGCCGAGCCCATTCCCGAAATGGTCGGTCCAAAACGGGAGGAAGTTCCGCGATGGGATTGGCCCAGCACCTGGCGAGTTTCGCCTTCTGTTCGCATGTGCTTGTGACGCCTGAGGTTACCTCGGCAGGTCCCGGCGCCGCGAATATGGCGAGGGGCGTGCAATTCGTAAGAGCGCAGTCACAACCCGAACACGAGGCGGCGGCATAGCAAGATGAATGGGACATTGCAAAACGGAACGAACTCTTACCGGTGGACGCAAGCGATGTCGGCCACCATCCTGCTGGTGGAAGACGAGGCCGCCGTGCGCGAGGTCACGCGCGAGGCCCTGGAGATGGGCGGCTATCGCGTGCTGGCAGCCGACGGGCCGGTGGCGGCAACCCACATCGCGGCTGACGAAGCCAACGCCATCGATCTGCTGCTGACCGACGTCGTGATGCCGGGAACCAATGGCGTGGAACTGGCGCGCCGCATTCGCCAGTTGCGGCCCGGACTGGCCACGCTGTTCATGACCGGCTATGCCGAGAGCGAAGTTCTGCGTGACGGAAAGTGGGGCACGCACCAGAAGCACATCAAAAAGCCTTTCACCGTACACAGCCTGCTGGCAAGCGTCGCCGATGCGCTGGCCGCGCGCTGGAACGGCAGCGACAGAAATCGAGTTCCGCACTACCCCTCCCCCTAGTCTCTCCTCTGCCGAGGCCCCGTCTGCCGGCGAACCTGCCGGCGGCCGGGGCCGCCCGTCCCCTGATCGGCGATCGACGCTGGCAGCGGCCGGGGTTGGAACTCACATCCGGTCGTGATTGCCGTCACAGCATGCCTGGCAATCGCGTTCCACAATGGGCCTAGAGGTGAGGTATGCCAGTCCTGGTAATCGCCGTCGTATTCTTCCTGCTTTTCCTGGTCATGGGCGTGATGGTTTTCAGCGCCATGGCCAAAGAGCACAAGGGACACCTGTTCAGCGGACACTGGTCCGACCAACCCAAGGGCGCGAAGACGAAGTAAGAACTCTGCGACTCAGCGACTGGATTGGAGCCGCGTTCCCGACGTGTGTTGGGCCCTGGCTCAGTGCCCCTAGTGTGCGCCTCTGCCGGTTTCTGGACGCTCAACCATGACTCTTGGCTGCGCGCCTTGACCTGGATTCGGTGCTGCCTCACTGGCTCGGCCGGGGGGCATTCTTGCGCCAGAGCGGGTGCAGCGGCATCTTGCCTACCCCTCCCCCACCTTGCAAATTACTTGTTTTCTTGCATTTATGCGGATCTCTGCGCAAATTCTTGACGGCGCGGGACTTAGAGGCAAAGTCCTCATATTAAGGAACTTACGCGGGATATTCTGAAGCTGGACGGGAGCGTGAATGGGCCGATGGGCGAAAAATTGAGATCGAGCAGAACCCATCACAGGTCGAAACACCTACTGGGGACGGGGGATAATCTCCGGTTGCCGTTTCAGGGACGGCAACTCCCCCTTCGCGTGCCAGGAGGTAGTGTAGGGATTGGACCATGGATCGATAGGACGCAGGTCACGGTGGCGTGTGATAAGGCGGTAGACAGTGGATAGAAAAGGCCGGCCCGGCGGAGAACCCTTGAACGGTGACGTCGAAGTCCCACACTTGCAACTGAAGGCGAATGTGGGCCGCCCGACGGTAGAGGCTGCTGAAAAAGCAGGAAGTGCAGACGGCTCGCGGACTAAAGTCCGCTCGGCAGATCAAAAATAAAGCGCTTAGCGGCACAGCTAAAGCTGTGCCCTTTCAAAACACGATCGAAACGGACTTTTTCAGCGGCCTGTGAAGCCGTGCCCCTTCAAACAGCTTCCGGTTTCTCAACGAACTAATGACTCAGGACCCTAGAGGACGTCGATCACGATTAAAGTCAGGTCGTCCTGCTGCGGAGTCGAGGTTGGCTGCCATGAGCGCAGATGGGTCAGCACTTGCTGTAACAACTCGGCAGCGGATAGCGATTGGTTGTCACGCACCACCTGCAGAAACTTTCCGTCGCCGAACGGCTCCCCCGCTTGGTTTTCGGCCTCGCTTACGCCGTCGGTATAGAGGAGGAAACGGTCGCCCGTAGAAAACGACAGCTCCAGTTCGGGATAGTCGGTGTCGAAAGGCACGCCAAGAAGTGTACCGTTGCTGGTGAGACTTACGAGCGAGCCGTCGGTTGCGCGCCAGAACAAGAGCGGTGGATGTCCTGCGCCGGCATAGCGTGCACTATTATTCTTGCTGTCGATCCACAGGTATGCGAGGGAAACGAACTGGCCGCGCAATTCGGGCGAGAGAATTTGGTTAAGGCTGCACAGTACCTGCGAGGGATGGTCAGCACAGTCGGAGACAGACTTCATGGCCACCTTGATCATGGACGCGATGAGTGCCGCGGGCACGCCGTGACCGGAAACGTCGGCCACGAGCACGCCTAAACGATGGTCATCGACCTGGATGAACTGGTAGAAATCTCCTGCAACCGCAGTCATCGGCTGGTATGCCGCCGCGATGCGAAGGTTTGAAACCGGAGGTACGTTGGCCGGAAGAATCGAAAACTGTATCTGTCGCGCGGTTTCGAGTTCGTCTTCGATCGCAAACAGCCGACGCTCATTCTCGAAGGTCCGTTGCACCGCCACATATCCCAGTGCGAGGGTCCAAAGAGCAAACGCAGCGGGCTCGAGGTAGCGAGGCGGCTCGCGATGGGCAACAAACAAGAGGTTGGCGAACATCGCAGCAAGGGCGATCACCGGAAGAACGATTCTCAAAACCGGGCTCTGAACGATGAGGTATTTCCGGGAGAGACTGGGGATTACGACCACAATTCCTGTAGCAAGTAGCAGCAGAACCGCGATCAGGTTATGCAATCCATAGGAGTGGCCGGTCAGCGAATACCAAATCACACTAAAGAGTCCGACAGCTACGCCGATGGCGGTAAGCCATGCGAGGAAGAGCCGCAATTTGCCGACACTCAGCTCGACCCAGAACAGAGTGCCAGGCACTACCAGGAAGTAGCCGATGAAGCTGGCAATGCGATGTGGCCACGGCGATGAGGGAGCAAGACCAAAGGTGACAACAGCGCGCGCGAGGATGAACACGCCGTACATCCCAATGAAGACTCCAAACCAGAGCAGCACACGGAATTCGCGACGGCGGCGAATGGCTGCGACACTGCAAGCGCACACTCCGAGAAAGACGAAGACTGGTCCGAAGAACAGCTCCGGCAGGTGGGTGCGAAGCATAATGGCCCATGGATCGGGCGGGGTCATACCGATTAGCTCACGATCAACGCGTCACTCCAAAACCGTTGTTTGAGGGACGACCCGTACTGCTGAGCGAAGATGCCCCTCGTGTCCATCGTACAATGCGCCCCTGCTGCCACAGCCACATGCCGCTCACGGCGATTACGGGCACAACCACGAATTGTGCGACTCTGGTCGCGCCAGCGTCCAGGTGGAACTTATACACATAGCCAACAATAAAGATGCCGGCAGCAATGTGAACCCAGCGGAGAATCATTCGTAGGCGAGTTTGGTTGATCATGGAAATCTCCTTGTGTGTGGTTTTTTCGGTGCCTGGTATTGCTCAGCTATCACACGAAGGGCGGCCGTCAATACCCAAGCCAGGCCACAACGAACGCTGCCAGCGCACTTAGTGCCCGTATGTGATTCGCAGCAAGCCAAGTGGACAACATTCGCGGCAGATCAGGAGGGGCCTTCCGCGGCGATGATTGCATTGTTGATGACGGCCTCCACTGCGAAGGTGGTACCGATCACGCCGATTACGTACAGCAGCGCGAAGCCAAGGCACCACTACCGAAGCCGTGAGGGCCACGCAAGGGCAGCACATGCGACGACCAGCACGGCGGTGCCGAACGCGGTCCCGGCGAAGAGGGGATTGCGTACGGCCGCATTGATTCCTTTCCATGCGGCAAGCGCCTGCTCGGGCGATAGCGCATTGATCGCGAGAGCCGTCACCACCGACATATTGAAGAGAAACCCAGCCATCAGGGCCAGCCCTATTGCGGTGAACAACTCCAGCCACATGGGAGCTCTGGAATCTCTGCGAGCTTCGTTCAAGAAATGCACAACACTCACGTTCCTTTCAGCAATCGATCAGGCGGCGCAGATTCCCGGCACCGCGACCTTCCGGAACAGGTGCGGGGTGGCGATCGCGGAAGATGGGTAAACCGAAAGCTTGGCCCGGAACGTTGGATTGGTGAATGCGGCGCGGAAATGCGCTGTGGTTTCCCAGACCGCATAGTTCAGATACGCCGAACCTTCACCGATGGCGCGGTGAAGCTGGGTAGAGATGAAGCCCGGCTGCTGTTTCATGAACTGCGCATCGTCTTGCCAGGCCTCGAGAAAGGCCTGCTCGTCCGCTTTGTCGAGGGTGAATATGTTGACCAGCACCACGGGACTTGCATCAACCGCGAGCTGGCGCTCGATGGGAAAAGCGGGATCCAGGGGGCGTAACAGCGGCATTGTATTCTCCTTTTGACTTGGTGGTATGTTGTCAATATGGTAATATGCATACAAAGAATTGTCAGAAATATAACATTATGACATCGTCATGTCAAGAAGAATTTATGGTGACATATGCAATTTAAAGGCAAGCGAACGTCCGCTGGGGAAGCCCTTACCGGCCTCATCCTGGACCTGTTCAGACTCAACAGCTTACTGGTAACGGCGGGCGACCGATTGGTGGCGGGGCTGGGACTCACGAGTGCCCGCTGGCAGATTCTCGGCGCCATCGCCGCCGCCGAACGTCCAGAGCCGGTTGCCTGGCTGGCCCGGAACATGGGCGCCAACCGCCAGAACGTGCAGCGCATCATCAATGACCTGCATGAGCGAGGGCTGGTCGCCTTTGAGGCCAACCCGCATCATCGCCGGGCGCAGCTTGTGCTTCTGACCGACCAGGGGAGGCAAACGTTTGACGCCGCGATGCGCATACAGGCACCCTGGGTCAATATGCTGGCCGACGGGCTCTCGATCAGGGAGATACAGACGTTCTACCGCGTAATGATTGCGCTTCGCAAAAAACTGGAGAACAACCACAGGGCGGAGCGAGGATGAACGATGTCGTAGTCGAACCACCTATCGAAGCAGGTGGGCCGGTGGGACCGCGCTCCGCCGGAGCTAGAGTCCAGGTTTTTTGTGTGCTGATTCACCCGGCTGAAGGGGCTTCGGATAAAGTCAGAACAGCCGATCCCTCGCGGACTAAAGTCCGCTCGGGATGAAAAAAAGGACTTGTGGATGCTGGCCTAAAGGCCAGCTCTACCCAAAGACGAGTTTTTCCGCAGCCTGTAACGGCCAGATCTACCCATTCTTACTTACGTCTACCGTGAAGTTGCTTTGGCCCTGTCACACCGCTTGGGTCACCTTCCCCAGGCAGTCTTCGCAGAAGCCGCTGTCCTTGATATCGATGTACTCGACGGCGTGGGAGGGGGCCATGGCGCACTGGAAGTCGTCGCAGTGGGTGAGGCACAGGGTGTGTCCTAGCTCGTGCACCGACTCGATCAGCAGGCGATTGGCGAGCAGGTCGAGGTCGGGAGGGAGGCCGTAGAACTCCTGCATAAGGCGGTGGTAGGAGACAACGGCGGCGGCGCCGCCCATCTGGGCCTCGCCGAAGACGAAGGTGAGAATCGGGATGTACAGGTCGCGCTCGGTGATGCCGAGCAGCCGCCAGGTGTGGTTGTTCGCGTAGCGCTGCATGGCGTGAAGGATTTCAGAGGAGTGGTACTGCTGGCGCTCGGCGTGCAACGCGAATGCGGGATCGAGCGCGGGCACGAGGATGTCCGTGGGGACGCGAAACTTCTCGTAGAGCGCCTGCCGCAACCATTCGAGCAGGCGGGGGTCGGGATTTCCCACCGGCAGCAGTTGCAGTTTCTTCATTGGCTCTCGATACCAGCCAGCTCTTTCTCTTTGCGGCTCCAGCCGTATTTCTTCAGCTTGTGGTGCAGGGTAACACGGTCGATGCCAAGCACCTCGGCAGCGCGCGTCTGATTGCCGCCGCAATCGTCGAGCACGTGGAGGATGTGGTCTTTCTCGACGTCGTCGAGGCTGCGCGGGCCGCCGACGAAGCCGCCGTTGCGCGACTTCAGAGTGAAGTCCTGCTCGCGCAGGTCAGGCTCCTGGGCGACGACCATGGCGCGCTCGACGGCGTTCTCCAGTTCGCGGATATTGCCGGGCCAGTTGTACTGCTGCAACAGGTTCATGGCGCCGGGCGAGATGCGGGTGATCTTCTTGTTCATCTCGCGGCAGAACTTGCGCACGAAGTGATCGACCAGCGGGGGAATGTCTTCGCGGCGCTCGCGCAGCGGCGGCAGCTCGATGTGAAAGACGTTGAGGCGGTAAAACAAGTCGGGGCGGAATTTGCCTTCCTCGATGAGTTGCTCCAGGTCCTTGTTGGTGGCGGCGACGATGCGGAAATCGACCTTGATGGTCTGGTTGCCGCCGACGCGCACGATCTCGCGCTCCTGCAGGACGCGCAGCAGGTCGGTCTGCGTTTTGAGGCTGATATCGCCGATTTCGTCGAGAAAGACAGTGCCGCCTTCGGCGATCTCGAACTTGCCCTTCTTGCGGTATTGGGCCCCGGTGAAGGCGCCTTTCTCGTGGCCGAAGAGTTCGCTTTCGAGCAGCGACTCAGTCAGCGCGCCGCAGTGAATGACCACCATCGGGTGGTAGCGGCGGTTGCTGGCGGCGTGAATGGCGCGGGCGACGAGTTCCTTGCCGGTGCCGCTTTCGCCGGTGATGAGGACGGTGGCATCAGTGGGACCGACCGTGTCGATGGCCTCGAAGATGCGCTTCATGGGAGCGCTCTGGCCGATGATATCGGTGGGTTGGGTAAGATCGGCGACGGTCTCCTTGAGGCGCACGTTTTCCTGCTGGGTCTGGCGGTGCGACATGGCCTTGGCGACGAGGTGGGCGATCTCGTCGGGATCAAGCGGCTTGTTGACGTAGTCGTAGGCGCCGTTTTTGAGGGCGGCGATGGCGGTCTCGACCGAGGCATAGCCGGTCATGATGATGACCAGCATGTCGGGATAGATTTCGTGCAGGCGGCGCTGCAGCTCGATGCCGTCGGTGCCGCGCATCTTGATGTCCACGAGGGCGACGTCGAAGGTCTGCTCGGCCACCCGGGTGAGGGCCTCGCTGGCGCTCTCGGCGGTAGCGACATCGTAGCCCTCTTCGGCGAACCACTTGGCCAGGGAGTCGCGGACACTCAGTTCATCGTCAACAATCAGAAGTCTTCCTTTAGTCATGGTGTTACCTCGCCTCAACCGGTGTGCGATCTTTGTCACTGTCCACAGTGGGTCTCTGGCTGTCCACCGGCAGCAAAATCGTGAATGTGGTTCCCTGCCCTACTCTCGAGCTGACGGCGATGCTGCCGCCGTGGCGCTCGACAATGTTCTGACTGATAGCCAAGCCGAGCCCTGAACCGCCGGATTCCTTGGTGGTATAGAAGGGCTCGAAGATGTGGGCGAGATGCTCGTCGGCGATGCCGACACCGTCGTCGCGAATGATGAGCTCGACGGTAGACGTGGAATTCTGGCGGGTGGTGATCCAGAGATTGCCGCCTTGCGGCATGGCGTCGATGGCGTTAATGACCATGGCCAGCACCACCTGCTCAATCTGGTTGGGGTCGCAACGCACGTGCGGCAGTTCCTCGCCCAACGCGAGATTGAGCTGGATGGACGACATCTCCATCTTGTGCTGCACCAGTCGGACGCAGCGGTCGATGACCTGGTTGAGATCGCACCACTCCAGGTTCATGGGGGTGACGCGGGAGAAAGAGAGCAGGTTCTTCACCAGCTCGCCGCAGCGCTTGCTCTCACTGGCGATGAGGTCGAGCGAGCCGGTCATCTCTTCCTGCCGCGGAGCGGAAGCGAAATTGTTCTGGATCCAGCGTTTCACCACGCGGGAGTAGGTCAGGATGCCGGAGAGCGGATTGTTGATCTCGTGGGCGACCACGGCGGCCATCTTGCCGATGGTAGCCATCTTTTCCACCTGCAACATGTGTTGGTGAGCCTGCTTGAGTTCGCGAGTCTTTTCCTCGACGCGATCCTCGAGGGTGCGGGCCCAGGCGGTGATTTCGGCCTGGGCGAGCTGCAAGCGGCTGCTCATGTCGTTGAATGACTGTGCCAGGTCGCCGATCTCGTCGTTGGACTTAACCGGGATCTGGAAGCCGAGCTCGCCCTTGGCCAGACGCTCGGTGCCGGATTCGAGTTCGCGCAGGGGGTTACGGACGACGAGCCAGATAAAGACTCCGCTGAGAAAGACCACGAGCAGCAGGGCCACGCCGGTGTAGATCAGCATGGTGCGGCGCTCCTGCGCCAGGCTGACGTCCACTTTGGCGAGCGAAAGGTTGGTGTCGAGCACGCCAAGAATGTGCACGCTGGCGGGATGCGCGTGGCAGGCAGCGTTGGAGCAGGCGGGCTGGTTCTCGATGGGAGTGATGACGCCGAGCACCCGGGTCCCGTCATTGCGATAGATGCGGAAACGGTCAGAACGCTTAAGCAGCGCGAGCGGCTTGGAATGCTCGTGACAGCCGTAGCAGGCTTCAGCATCCTTGTTGACGGCGCTACCCACCTCGGAGGGCAGCGTCGAGTAGCTGATCATACCCTCCGAATTCATGATGCGAACGCGCACGATGCCGGGCTGATCGGCCATGTTGGCCATCATTTCGTACAGGCCATTGCGGTCGTTGTTGAGCATGTAGTGCGAGGCGCTACGGCGCAAGACTTCACTCTGTTGTTCGGCGCTGGTGAGCGCCGCCGCCTCCAGGTGTTTGCGGTGCAGACGGATGCTGAAGTATCCGAGCAGGGCAAAGATGGCCAGCCCCGCCAGTAGGATGGACAGCATCAGCTTGGCGCTGATGCTGCGTCCCAAGTCCACCAGCCAAGCGGGCCTAGCACCACCCTCTGCGAATTGGTCAGTCTCCGGCATGGACAGGTTCGGGTAATTCTCCTCGCACTCCCAGTGACCTTGTCGTGACCGGCACATGTGCCTTCTCTTCGGGGAAGATCGGCAAATAGCGGGCAGCAAGTCCAAAGAGGGCGAAGCCGAGGGCGACGAACATGGCCGTGATCACGACTTCCGTCCATTTCGGCGTGTAGCGAGCACCCACGGCATTTTCGACCCCGGTTATGGTGACGTTGAGGCGGTTGGTGACGAAGCCCAGCAAGGTGATCACGGCCACCAGGTAAAGCCCCTGCGCGCTGTTGCGCACCTTGGGGAACATCAGAAGCGCCAATGGAATGAGGACCGACAGGAACATCTCCAGCAGGAAGAAGCCCTGTTCGTAGCCGGGCACCAGGACGAGCTTCAGCACGCCGCGATGGAGGAGGTCTTCGAAGCGCAGGATGCCGTAGATGGTGAGCGCCACAACCAGTACGCGTCCGAGGTCGCGCAGGATGGGCAGTTCCAGTTCACGGCCGAAGTACTTCGAGCTCATTGAGGACTCAAAGATGATCATCGCGAGTCCCACGGCGATGGAGGAGATGTAAAAGAATACCGGCAGCAGCGGGCTCCACCAGAAGGGATGCAGCTTGTTGGGCATGATCATGTACAGAGTGCCCAGGGAGGACTGGTGCAGGGTGGAGAGAATTACACCCAGAATTACCAGGACGATCATCACGCCCCGTACCGCCTTTAGTGCGCGGGTCCAGCCAAGCCGCTCAAAGACGATGGGAGAAAACTCCAGCGCCAGAACCGTGGTGTAGAGCATGACGCACCAAGCTACTTCGAACATCACCGAATGCGGGTTGCGCATGATGAGCGGGTGCCAGATGTTCCAAGGCAGGCCGAGGTCGTACATGAGCGCGGCGCACACCAGTAAGTAGCCCATGAAGGCGGTCAAAATCGTGGGCCGCATGATGGAATGCCAGCGCTTGATGTTGAAGATTTCGACGGCAGCGGTCAGAGTGAAACCGCCGGCGGCGAGCATGACGCCGCACATTACGTCAAAGCCGATCCACAGGCCCCAGGGAAACTGGTCGCTGAGATTGGTGGAGGCGCCAAGTCCGTAGCGGAAACGGATGTACGTGGCATAGACGCCCGCGGCCATGATGAACAGGAAGATGGCCTTCCAGAAGGTAAAGCGAAACTTGGGAGCCGTCATTGCGCACCGCCTTTGTCAGAGTGTCTTTCCTGGCTCTCGGCTTCGGCCACTTCCTCGCGGCGATGGGTGATCCAGTACACGCCACCGAGGGCCACTCCGAAGAGGGGGACAAAGTCGGGGATGCGGGAGAGCACCTGGTAGGTGTACATGGGCAGCGCCCGCTGGGTGAGGTCGTCGCGATAGCCGAAGTTGGTGAAGTCGATCGACGACAGCAGCAGGACCGAGGTGCCGCCGACTTCGGTCTCGCCGTAGATGTGCGGCAGGTATTTGTCGGGGTTGTCCTGAATGCGTTTGCGGGCCTCTTTCAGCAGCTCGTCGCGATCGCCGAACTTGGTGGCGCCGGTGGGGCAGACTTCGGCGCAGGCGGTGGGTTTTCCCTCAGCCACGCGCGTGGCGCACATGATGCACTTGCGCACGCCGGGCACGGCTTTGTCCCACTGATACTTGGGGACGCTGAAGGGGCAAGCGGCCATGCAATAGCGGCATCCCATGCACTTGTGCTTGTCGTAGGTGACGGGCCCAAAGACGGTCTTCTGCAGCGCACCGACCGGGCAAACCGAAGCGCAGGCCGGATCGTCGCAATTCATGCACAACTTGCGCATGTACTTGTCGTCCTTTGCGAGGACGGTGGTGTACTTATAGGCCGAGGCGACATTCTGTTCGGCGATTTTGTCGTCGTACGGCAGGCCATTTTCCGTGGCGCAGGCCTGCTCGCACTGCTTGCAATCGATGCACAAGGTGGCATCGTAAAGAATTCCCTTGCTCATGGTTGACTCCGGGCACACCCGCGCGGGGGCCGGCGGGACAAGCCGGCAAACACTGCGGCGACTGCGGATGGCAAAGAAAAGGGCGGGAACCCCTCGCGGACGCAATTGCACGCCGTTCCGAGGGAGGATCCACTGCCGGCGAATGAATGAATACGAATAGGGCGATGGCCAGCCGGGCGGGTATGAAAGGGATGAGGCCTAGAGGAAGAAACAGGAGCCAGGAACAAGGGCGAGGTACGGTGCTTCCCGAAACCTGGCGCACACCGATGTTGCGCCGCAAACTGTGGGACCCGAAACTTACTGCCGTAGAACACGGCCGACCCTGCCATCAAGAAGATGTTCCTCAGATGAGGTTTCCGGGTGATGGCGCCCGCAAGATACCACGTATCGCGCAGAGTTTTCAGGCTAGCTGCTGACTTCGCAGCTTCGGCTTGGCGGTCCGCGCTCGCCGGTTTGGACGAGCGTGCCTTAGAACGCCCAGGACAAATTTGGGAGAATCAGGAACAGCACCGCAGCCGTGAGCAGTACAGCTAGGATGACCTTCTTCATTACAAGCCCTTCTATGCAAATCACTCGTATAGCCAAACCGCCCGCAACCGCGATCAACGGTCTAGAACTCGAAACGAGCGATTAGCGCATGCAGATTTCTACGCATGCAACATCAGTGTGGTGCATAGGCGGTTGCGACATCTGTGACGGGCGTCACCCGAGCGCGTGATGCATTTCGCAACGAGCGGGTGATGATTGCGAAAAATTGCATCGCATTGGCGCTTCGGCGACGGCGTGTTTGTGGCGAAATTCTGCGCCGAAGTCCGAGCTTAGGACGAAATGATGAGAAATTCAGCGCGAAACACAGATCCACAGAGGTTGAAACGGTCGGTGTGAGCCCTAATCTCCGCTGGGATACGGGGCGAAGGTGGGGCGACGCGATGGCTTTTTCTGCAGGCGGGCGGGATTGAAGAAGCAAAGGATGCCGCAGACGGTCCAGTAGCCAAGGGCGATTCCAAACACAAATGCGATAAAAATGGTGGAGACTAAAAGAAACGACAGCAGAACCGGCGTCATATCTCTCTCATTCTACAGGCTAGGGAGGGGGATACGTCCAATCGAAAACCGATGGTCATACAGGTCCCCAGATCACAAAACCCCGACTGCAGAACTACTTTAGCGCGCATTGACGCTATGCGTTATTGGCAAATAAGATACGGGAGTAGAGCTGTGTCTTCCCACTTTTGAACCCACTAGTGCAACCCGTTGCAGTTTTGGAGGATGCGGGGCGAGTTTCGCCTCTGCCCCACCCCGACGCCGAACAGGAGGGGGAAAGGGCGAGCGTGTCGATCGGGAATCGGAATTGAACAGAAGTCAGGTCATGGGACTCACCAACATCACGGTCAGGGGCGCTCGGCAGCATAACCTGAAGAACATCAACGTCGAAATCCCCCGCAACACCCTTACGGTCATCACGGGACTGAGCGGATCGGGCAAGTCGTCGCTGGCGTTCGACACAATCTATGCTGAGGGTCAGCGGCGCTATGTGGAGACGCTGTCGGCCTATGCGCGGCAGTTCCTCGACCAGATGGAGCGCCCGGACGTGGACAGCATCGACGGGTTGAGCCCGTCGATTGCCATTGAACAGAAGACCACCAGCCGCAGTCCGCGGTCCACGGTCGGAACCATCACAGAAATCTACGACTACCTTCGCCTGCTTTACAGCTCCATTGGGGTACCACACTGTCCGAACTGCGGGCGGGAGATTTCGCGCCAGTCCGCGGATCAGATCGTGCAGCGGGTCATGGAGTTGGAGCCGGACGAGCGGGTGATGATCCTGGCCCCGATGGTGCGGGGACGCAAGGGCGAATTCAAGAAAGAGCTCGACAAGCTGGTGCAGCAGGGCTATAGCCGGGCGCGCATCGACGGGGAACTGCGCCAGATTGCCGATGAGGAAGTGAAGCTCGATAAGCGCAAGAACCACACCATCGAGGTGGTGATTGACCGGCTGCTGGTGAAGCCGGGCATCGAGCGGCGGCTGGCGACGGCAGTGGAGTCGGCAATGAAGCTGGCCGAGGGCCTGGCGCTGGTGGCCGTGGTGGATGGCGAGGAGCGGCTGTACTCGTCGAAGCTGGCGTGCCCGGAGTGCGGTATCAACGTTCCCGTGCTCGAGCCGCGATCATTTTCGTTCAACAGCGTGTACGGCGCGTGTCCGGAGTGCAACGGCCTGGGCAGCAAGTATGACTTCGATCCGGCAAAGGTCATCAGCGATTGGTCGAAGCCGCTGCTGGAGGGGGGACTGGGCCCGGGATCGGCGTCGCAGAACCTGATCCACTCGCTCAAGCTGGCGGCTGCAGCGTATGGTTTCGACCTTGCCAAGCCGTTTGAGCAGCTACCGCGCAAAACGCAGAACCTGATCCTGTACGGGCCGGAGCAGAGTGAGAAGAGGCGAGGCGGTTTCCTAGGGGTCTTCTCCTATTTGCGGCAGGCGATGGAGGAAAGTACGTCGGAGACGTATCGCGACTGGCTGCTAGACCATATGTCGGCCACGCGATGTCCGGCGTGCGAGGGCAAGAGGCTGCGGCCAGAGAGCCTGGCGGTGAAGGTGAATGGCATGTCGATCGCCGACTTCACGGCGCTGCCGGTATCTCGGGCAGTGAAGGCAGCAGGCAAGATCAAGCTCAACGAGCGCGAGCAGAAGATTGCCGGGCGAATTCTGCGCGAGGTGGCGGAACGGCTGGGATTTCTGAGCGCGGTCGGGCTGGGCTACATTTCGCTGGACCGCTCGGCCATGACGCTGAGCGGAGGCGAGGGGCAGCGCATCCGGCTGGCAACGCAGATTGGATCGAAGCTGCGTGGCGTGCTGTACGTGCTCGATGAGCCGTCGATCGGGCTGCATCACCGCGACAACGATCGCTTGCTGAGTGCGCTGGAATCGCTGCGCGATTTGGGAAACACGGTGCTGGTCGTGGAGCACGACGAAGACACCATCCGGCGGTCGGATTATGTGATCGATTTGGGGCCGGGCGCGGGGCGTCATGGCGGAGAAGTCGTCGCCAGCGGGACACCAGAGCAGATCGAGGGCTTTCCGCGATCGCTGACGGGACAGTACATCTCGGGCGAGAAGCAGGTGATGTACCGCTACGCGCGGCGGCAGACCAATGGCAAGGCGATTGCGATCCTGGGCGCGCGGGAGAACAACCTGAAGCAAATTGACGTGAGCTTCCCGCTGGGCGTGATGACGGTGGTGACGGGCGTGTCGGGTTCGGGGAAATCGACGCTGGTGAATGACATTTTGTACCGCGCGCTGGCCAGGGCGCTATACGGCTCGCGCGAAGAGGCGGGCGCGTACAAGAGGATCACTGGCACAGAGTTCATCGACAAGGTGATTTGCATTGACCAGTCGCCGATTGGGCGGACGCCGCGCTCGAATCCGGCTACCTACACCGGCGTGTTCACCGCGATCCGCGATTTGTATGCCATGCTGCCGGAGTCGCGGGAGCGTGGCTACAAGGCGGGGCGCTTCTCGTTCAACGTGGCGGGCGGGCGGTGCGAGGCATGCCAGGGCGACGGGCAGCGGCGCATCGCGATGAACTTTCTGCCCGATGTGTACGTTCAATGCGAGGTGTGCGGGGGCAAGCGCTACAACCATGAAACGCTGGCGGTGAAGTACAAGGGCTACTCGATCGCCGACCTGCTGGAGACACCGGTGGGAGATGCGCTGCCGGTGCTGGAGAACATTCCGCAGATCAGGCAGAAGCTGCAAACGCTGGTGGACGTGGGGCTGGGCTATATTCACTTGGGGCAGTCGGCGGTAACGCTTAGCGGCGGAGAGGCACAGCGCATCAAGCTGGCGCGCGAATTGAGCAAGCGGCAGACGGGCAAGACGCTGTACCTGCTGGATGAGCCGACCACCGGGCTGCACTTCGACGATGTCAGCAAGCTGCTGGAGGTGTTGCACCGGCTCACCGACCTGGGCAACAGCATCATCATCATTGAGCACAATATGGATGTGATTCGAAACGCGGATTGGATCATCGACCTGGGGCCGGAGGGCGGTGAGGATGGCGGGCGCATCGTAGCGCAAGGAACCCCCGAGCAGGTGGCACGGGTGAAGAAGTCCTATACAGGGCATGCGCTCGCCAAACTGCTGCTGAGCGCGTCCGATGGAAAGACCGCATAGGTGGCTGCTACGATTTCAATTCACAGCAACATGTCCGATCCCGAACACGAACCGCCAGAACCATCTCTCACGCCAACGGGGGACAACGATTCCGCATGGAACGATGCGCCGGCGTGTTTGCAGCCTATTCCGGCGGTGGAGGTGGTGGCCCCGTTGCCGCGCCGCGACGTGTTTCCGCCGTGGTCGGGCTGGGACGTGGCAGCGGTGCTGTGCTTCACGCTGGCGGCGGTGTTCCTGTTCAGCACCATCGCCCTGGGAGTGGCACACGTCCTTACCAGCAAGCGACACGTATCCGTGGGCGATCTGGCATCGAATCCGATGGTGGTGATTGGCTCACAGGTGGCAGCGTATCCGGCGATAATCCTGTTCATGATCCTGCTGGTGCGCAGCAAATCGCAGGAGCGCTTCTGGCAGGCAATCCGCTGGAACTGGCCGCACGCGTCGGTCTTCGGGTTCCTGTTGGGTGGGATGGCCTTCGCCTTCCTGGTCGAGTTCACCTCGCGTTGGCTGCCCATTCCCAAGTCGCTTCCAGTGGAGCGATTCTTGAGCGACACCGCCGGTGCCTATCTGATGGCGGCGTTCGGGATCACGCTAGCGCCACTGCTTGAGGAGCTATTCTTTCGCGGGATGCTCTATCCACTGCTGCGGCGGGGGCTGGGCGTGAGCGTCGCAGTGGTGCTAACCGCAGCAGCATTTGCGGCCATCCACAGTGCGCAACTCGGCTATGCCTGGGCTCCATTGCTCAGCATATTTGTGGTTGGGGTAGCGTTCACGCTAGTGCGCGAGCGTACGAACTCGGTGGGAGCGTCGTTTCTGATGCATTGCGGCTACAATCTTGCGCTGTTTGCGACTCTTTGGGTCGGCAGCGACCATTTCCGGCACCTCGAGAAGATGGCGAGTTGAAGATGGTATGGTGGAAAGTTATGGGCAACTCGCGCGCAAACTTGTTGAGGATGCTGGCGGAGAAATCGTTTCGCCTGGGGAACTTCAAGCTCTCCAGCGGCGGGACCAGCGACTACTACATTGATTGCCGGTTAACTACGCTGGACGCGGCGGGTGCAGTGGCGACGGGCGAAGCGGTGCTGGAGGAAGTGCGGACACGGGGCTGGGAGGCAGAGGCGATCGGCGGGCTTAGCATGGGGGCCGACCCCATCGTGGTGGCCACGTCGGTCATCAGCGCGCAGCAGGGGACGCCGATCAACGGTTTCCTGGTGCGGAAGGCAGAGAAGTCGCACGGCACGGGACAGCGCATCGAGGGCTTCCGTGGGAAGGGCGCGAGGGTGGTGATTGTGGACGACGTGTGCACCACCGGGGCGTCTACGATTCAGGCGATTGAGGCGGCACGGGAGTTCGGGTTTGAGGTTGCCGGCGTGCTATGCCTGGTGGAGCGGCAGGAAGCGGCAGGGCGCGTGAACGTGGAGCAGGCTGCGAAGCCGGCCCCGTTTGTGTCGTTGTTCACGGCGAATGATGTGCGGTCTGAGCACTTGAAGGTCCTCGCTGCGAAATAACGACATGATCAAGACGCTGGAATGGACGGATGCAGGAGTGCGCTTCATCGACCAGACGAAGCTGCCGACGGAAGAGGTGTACGTCACCTGCAAGAGCTATGAGGAAGTTGCGGATGCAATCCGCACGATGATTGTGCGCGGGGCGCCGGCGATTGGGGTGGCGGCGGCGATGGGCGTGGCCCTGGGTGCGCTGCGTTCGCAGGCGAAGACGTTGC
>Ga0335069_10005037_pt1 | contig 19436 bp, 15 predicted proteins | sample Lox_Sample_11_FD_206714 | JGI IMG/M metagenome (GOLD analysis project Ga0335069, IMG submission 206714) | Soil microbial communities from Loxahatchee National Wildlife Refuge, Florida, United States - Lox_Sample_1.1 | ecosystem: Environmental > Terrestrial > Soil > Wetlands | place: USA... | reverse complement strand
GCCGTCGTACTGGTTTGCACCCTGGGAAACGCATCAACGTGACAAATCGGTTAGACAGCACTTTGACGGAAGTGTCGGCAGGTTGACTTTCGACATCACCGATTTTGGCTGCGACATAGAGAAGCTCAATAGGTTTGCTATGGTACGAGAAATGCTGTGTACAACAGCTGGAGAATGCATTCAGGAAAACCGCAGATGCCGAGAATCTCGATCGTCGTGCCGTTTCACAATGAAGAAGAGAATGTCATGGAGATGTATGACCGCCTGCATTCGGTGATGCACGCTACGGGTGAAACCTACGAACTAATATTCGTGGACGACGGCAGTACCGATCTCACTCACCGTTTGCTTTCTGATGTTGCCGCCCTAGACCACCTGGTTACGGTCGTCCGGTTGGGGCGCAATTTCGGTCAAACTTCGGCGCTGGCCGCCGGCTTTGCGCAAGCCAGCGGCAAGTATGTGATCGCGATGGACGGGGACCTGCAGCATGATCCGGGGGATATCCCCATGTTCCTGGACAAGCTGAGTGAAGGCTACGACATCGTCAGTGGTTGGCGTAAGCAGCGGATCGACAACTTCTGGCTGCGCCGGTTTCCCTCGCGTTGCGCGAACTGGCTCATGGCAAAGCTGAGCGCAGTTGAAATCCACGATTTTGGGACGACTTTCAAAGCATATCGCCGCGAAGTTCTGGAGCGCTTACCGCTGTACGGAGAGATGCACCGATTCATACCCGCGATCGCCTCCGCCTATGGGGCCTCGATCTGCGAGGTTCCCATCCACAACGTGAATCGGCAGCATGGCAAGTCGCACTATGGCATCTCGCGTACTTTTCGAGTCCTGTTCGATTTGATGACCATTCGCTTCCTTCTGCAATATAAAGCGCGCCCATTGCATTTTTTTGGAAGACTCGGTTGCGTGAACATCATGATCGGGTTAGCGGTTGCCTTTTGGCTGCTGATTGAGAAGATCGCTTACCACGTTAGTGTCATCAACGAGCACGGAGCAGCCGTGGTATTCGGTGCCGTAATGATATTGGCCGGACTGCACTTACTCGCTCTTGGCTTGCTGGGTGATCTGCAGGTCTGGCAATACCACACGCCCGCAACGCGCACGTCTTACACTGTGGCCGAGTTGCTGCAACCACCGAGGGTTGTTAACGGAGACTGATGGTCGAAACAAGCAGCCGGCACTTCAAATGGCCTTCCCTGATCGCCGTACCGTCGACGTCCTGCTGACCATTCTGTTCTTTGCCATGGTGTGCGTCGCCGTGTACTGTGCCCGGCGAATCCTCCTGGTCTTTGTCCTCGCCGTCTTCTTTGCCTATTTGATTAATCCCGTGGTCATGTTTCTGCAGCGCCATTCCTTCTTTTTCAGGAATCTAAGAGGCCCTGCCGTGATGGAGGTGTATGTCGCCTTCTTGATTCTGATCGCACTTCTGGGGCACGGACTTGCGCCGAGTCTGGCCAGAAATACCGCCAAGCTGGTCGATGAAATACCGGTCTTTCTGGACGGTCTCTCCACGGGAGACATCGCGACCGAACTCGGAAACAAGTACGATTGGAGCGAGGAACAAGAGGTTCGCGTCAGAGCATTCCTCGGACGCCACAAAGTGGACGTCCAAGCCCTGGTACGAGGCGCGGATCGTTATCTTTCCAATGCCGCACAATTGCTGGGATGGCTGTTTCTGATTCCCGTTCTGGCGATCTTCTTCTTGCGCGACGGCGACCACATCGCAGACGTCCTCATCATGGTTTTGTTTCCCGCGGCCAGGCGGCGGAGCGTCCGGGCCGTTGCTGACGAACTACACGTGATGCTTACCAAGTACATAAGGGCGCAGGTCACCCTCTGCGGCTTCTCGTTCGTGTTTTGCTTAGTAGTCCTGAACCTTTTCGGATTTCCGCACGCCACGACATTGGCTCTGCTCGGCGGACTGTTGGAATTTATTCCGGTCGTGGGCTGGTTAAGCACAGCTGCCGCGATTGTCAGTGTCGGGATGATTAGTCACTCGCACTGGATCTGGGTGGCTGGCTTGTTGCTTGTCTGGAGACTGATTCAGGACTACTACACTACCCCGCGGATCATGGGCCATCAGTTGGAGATCCAGCCGCTGGCGGCTATTTTTGCAGTGCTCGTAGGTGGCGCAATCGGAGGAATAGTCGGGATCTACCTCGCCATTCCGGTAATGGCGTCCATGGGTGTGATTCGGCGAGCGTACACCGAAGCGGAGCAAGACTCCCCATACCATCCGCCACCCACTGCGGAGTTGCCATCCAGGTTCGCGGCGACGGCTGCCGATTGAAGCTAGCGAACTTCCCTTCCAGCCAGCTTCGCAGCCGTGGATTGCAACATGAACTCATCCAGATCGAAACGGACATGCGTCATATATCGCATGAGCTTCACCCTGCATTGCTGAAGGAAGCGGGCCTACCGCCAGCCCTTTCGTCGTATTGCGGGAGTTCAGCAAGGTACGTGGCCTCCCTGTCTCGTGTTAGACGGATGGAGACTGTGGAGGAGTTGTCACCTGCGGCGCTTTGTCTTTACCGCATCGCGCAGGAAGCACTGGGTAATACCGCCAAATATTCGGAAGCGAAAAAGGTTGAGCTTTGACTGACGCGATCGGACAGTCGCGTTTGTCTTCTGGCGTCCGATGATGGTGTTGGTTGCGACCTCAATCAGATCGGAAAATCCGGAGGGCTGGGCGTGATCAATATGCGAGAACGCGTGCTCCGGTTGAACGGAACGTTCGAGTTCGAGAACACACCGGGTCGCGGAACTATGGTGAGAGTTGCAATCCCTTCTCTTCCCGCGTCGCAATCCAGATGACGGTTCTTTCGTCTCACTGCTTTTGCAGGCTGGTGATGCGGTCTTGGAGACCCAAGGTCTTTAATACCGCAGGAGACGATTCATCAATGGCAACCGGCTCGTGGCAAGCATTGCAGTCCTGCACAATCGTTAGCTTCTTGTCAGAGGTCGAGTGTGATCCGTCATGGCAGCGGAAGCAGCCCGGGAAATCGGTGTGGCCGAGATTGTTGGGATATGTACCCCATGTGACCTTCAGGTCTGGAAACACATTCCGGTTGTAGATCGCCGCAATCTGGGTGCCGGCATTTGCGATGTCGTTGGCGCGTTGGGATGCGAGTACCGTGTAGTACTGCTGGTAGTACCGCGTTAACGCCTCTGGAATAGCACGGGAGGCCTCTTCGTTGCTTGAATAATTCGCTTTGAGCAACTCGACTGCTTTCTTCTTGATGAAGGGGAGCGTCGTCGAAATTTGGCCCAGGCCCATAGCTTTATCCACAGCGCGTTCCGGAAGTTCGAACGCGTGGGTCGGACGGTTGTGACAGTCGACACACTGCATCTCATAGCGGGGCAGCCCGGAAACGGATTGAGCGGTGGAGCCATCCGCCAGGAAGGTATGCGCCTCACCGGTATTGCGGTTTCGATACTCCACCCAGGGGATGGTCTGACGCTTGGGGTCGGCGGCTGCGTAATGGATCTCGACTCCGGGGCCAAGGTGTGCCCCGTGAATGCCGCCGAGAGTTCCGCCTCCCGTGAGCATCGTTAAGACGGTCTGTGTCTGGGTGTTCGCCGCGTCGTCCTTGAAATGAAAGATCACGCGCAGCTTTGTCGAGTCAAACATTTGGGGCCAGTGGCACTGTTCGCAAGTTGCGCGAGCCGGGACCAGGCGGTTGCTTTCCATAGCAGATTCAATCGGGTAATGGACGCGTTTGAAAACCGTGTCAATGAACTGCCGGGTACCGCCTTTCTTGCTTTCCAGCCAACCAACCGCACCAGGAGCGACGTGGCAGTCCACGCACTCAACTCTCGCGTGGGGCGAGTTCTGATGGGCGGTAAATTCCGGTTTCATGACGTGACAGCTCTGCCCGCAGAACTGTGCGGTCTCCATGTGCTCAACAGCTCGGTACGTACCCTGTGTCCCAATGACAACGTTTGCGGCAGTGGTTACGGCGAAGAAGATGGCAAGCCGCCGAATGTAGGCTCGCCGGTCACCGGCCGTGAACAGATCCTGCTCGGCGCGAAGGATGCGCCGCCGGGCAAGGAACATCCCAAACGCAATCAAGACAAGTCCGAGAACAAAAATAATCGGGATTACCAGAAAGACGATGATGCCGATGTAAGGATTGCTAGTGCGCCCTCGAAGCTCTGTTGGAAGAACGAACAGCCAGGAGAAGCCAGCGGTGGTTACAAGCGCGACCCCCAGCAGGCTCACCCAGTGGCTGGTTAGCACTACGAGTATCGGAGTGCGCGGGGGAGGAAGCTTCTCATCGTTCATGTTCTATGTTTCCCGATCTGCATTTGGGTGTTCGTTTTCATCAGCGCATTGCCTCGGCCCGGATTCAAGCTGCGCCACGGTCTTCAGATGGAACGATGCACGTGCGCTTCCAAAGCAGAGTCGCTGGGAACCACGCAAACATGGGTGGTGGTGATGGGCACTGACGAGCGAAACCAAGGGAGACTCGTCAGGTTGGCGACATACCAACACTGCTCGACAGGACACGACGAACAATGCCTCGTCGTTGCATGGCGAAGGTCATCCGGTATTCGAATGTCGTCGCTTCGGAAGCATGCCGGACCGGTGACGAGATTCGATCAGACCGCGGCGTGCTCGGACGCAGTTTCATCAGCCGGAAGAATTTCGAACCACGTGCCTCCAGTGGGCGCGATTCGCGAAATTTCTTCTCTACTTATGTCCGCGGCTGGTGGTCGTTCCGATTTGAGGTGGTGCAGGAAAAGATTAAGTTGGTCGGAGTTGGCCTCGGCCTCGATCTCCAGAGCGGCACCCGAGTGCCTCACCCAGCCAGCAATATGCAGCTTTTGCGCAAGGCGGTAGACCCAGGGACGAAACCCGACGCCTTGTACGAATCCGCGTAAGACAATGCGCACGCGCTCGCGGCCATGAGGAGAAGCGTGGCTGACCGTCATAACCCATTCGTGCCGATCCGCGGTTCACGATATGCAGCGGACGCAGAACTTGTCGACGTACTATCAGAGATCCACCACAGTTTCGGCTGCGCCGGGTGACGCCGTATTCTGCAATCGAAACCGCGTCCTCGCAATACTCGAGCGATGCTGACCACGGCCAGCGAACCCGCAGCTAAAACCGTCGAGCTGATTCCTTCACCGAAGGCACACGATTCTGGAATGACACCGACAACGACCACTTCAGACGGACCATGACCAGCGAGGTGCAGTTGCGCGAGGCACTCTTGAAGACCGGGGTCGTGGTCCGTCAGACGAAGTGGCGCGCGACGTTCGAGAAAGCCCGTCTCGCGATAGGTGTAAACTGTGCCGGCCTTGCCGTCTGCCGTGATGGCATCGACAATGATGACCAACTCCTTTCCGTACAGATAGGGTGCAAGATCCAAACCAGGGGTTCCGAGATCGATGATCTCAACTTCTGCACCACACTTGTACTCGGAGCGGAACACTTCGACCACCCAACATCCAAACCCATCATCGCCGAGCAGAACATTCCCCAAGCCGATGATTGAGACCCGAGGATTTTTTCTGCGGCCTCTCATAGCACCTTCACCTGGGCGATACGGCGACCGCTAGCATCGAGCGTGTGGCAAGCGCACGCCATACATGGATCGAACGAGTGCACGGTGCGAAGGACTTCGAGAGGTTTCTCAGGGTCGGCGACTGGATTCCCCAGCAGTGAGCTCTCGTACGGCCCGGGGATGCCCTTTTCGTCGCGAGGACTCGCATTCCAGGTGGTCGGCACGACCGCCTGGTAATTGGAAAAGGATCCTTTATCGACTACTACCCAGTGGGAAAGTGTTCCGCGAGGGGCTTCATGCATGCCCACTCCCATGACCTCATGCTGCGGGAATTGAGGGGGATTGTAGGTTGTGTCATCTCCTTTGAGGATGTTGTCACTGAGCAAATCCCAGTGCCTGAGGGCGAGGTCGGAGAGCATGGCGGAGCGGATCGCGCGAGCCAAGAACCGTCCCATCGTGGATTGCATATCGTCGATGTGTAGTTGCGCCGGATGCGTCGCAGCGATCCTTTTGAACGCCTCATCGGTCCATTTCCGGGTGAGTGCGTGACCAGAGGCATAGCCGACCAGGACATTGGAGAGCGGTCCGACCTGCATCGGCGCGCCATCATAGCGTGGCGCCTTTACCCAGCTGTACTTTCCGTTTTCACGAAAATCGGTGTAATCGGGATCGGTTGTTCCTTTCCAGGGTGGCTGTACGCCTCCCACATACCACGCGTGAGTAAGGTCTTCGGCCACAGCAGTGCGTATTGGTTGGTCGCGCCAATCCGCGATGGGCCGGATCGAAGCAAGATTGCCATTCGCAATGACACCGCCAGGAAGATCGAATCGTGTTGCCTTTCCGTCAACCGGAAGATCAGGTACGGCGAGATAGTTGGCAACACCGCGTCCGTAGCGAAACCATTCGGGGTAAGAAGCAGCAAGGAGGCACGCATCCACGAAATAGGCCTGTTGGACGAACGGAATCAAGTCCTGGAGCAGACCCTGCAACGTGCCGAGGCGGTCCATGTTCATCGTCGCGAGACTGTTCAGGTTGATGGCGTTCATCACCCCGCCCACTGCGAGGTTCTGGATGTGAGGCGTCTTCCCGCCGAGAATACCGACAACCTGACACGCTTTTCGTTGAAATTCCAGAGCCTGTAGGTAGTGGGCGAACAGGATGAGGTTCATCTCGGGACTTAGACGCATCGCGGGATGTCCCCAGTATCCGTTCGCGAAAATGCCAAGCTGCCCGCTCCCGACTAGTCCTTTGACCTTGTTCTGAACCGCTTCCAACTCATGATGGGAATTTCCTGGCCAGGTACTGAGGCCATCGGCAATGGCGGCCGCCCGTGCCGGATTCGCCTTGGGAATGGTTGTGATATCGACCCAATCGAGAGCAGAAAGGTGGTAGAAGTGAACAATGTGATCGTGCAACGCGTGAGCAATAAGAATAAGGTTGCGGATATATTGCGCGTTCGCCGGGATTTCGAGTTGAAGCGCGTCTTCTACGGCGCGCACCGAGGCCATGGCGTGGACCGTCGTGCACACTCCACAGAAACGTTGAGCGAAGAGCCAACCTTCGCGGGCATCGCGCCCTTTGAGGATGGTCTCGATGCCCCTCCACATGGTGCAGCTGGCCCATGCTTTTTGCACGCTGCCAGATTCGACCTCAACGTCGATGCGCAGATGACCTTCAATTCTCGTTATGGGATCAATCGTTATTCTCTTTGTCATTCGGCTCTCACTGTCTCCGCGCGGCGCTGGCGCACAAGCTTGAACATGTAATTCCAGTCTTTGATCTCGCCCGGCAGCACCGCAAAGTATTTGACCGCCAGGCTGAAAGCTACGATGCCGAGTGAGATGTAGCCAAGGGTCATAATCAGCTCGGGCACGCTCGGAAAGTACGTGGCATTGCGAGCAGGAAAGAATGCGATCGTGGTAGGGATGAATCGGAAGAACAGCCCTCCTAAACAGGCGAGCGCCGCCATTCTTAGCAGGGTGCGCGGCGTCTCGCGAACAGTCTTGTTTCGAAGGGCGACGGCGGGGATAAGGATGAGCGCGGTCTCACAGAGAAAAAGGAGGCTCGTCTTGTCGAGCGCAAAGGCTGCCTTCAGCTGTCTCCGCCAAACAAGGTCGCCAAAGCGGACAGTAAGGAAAAGGACGCACACGTCCGACAACAGACGGCCTAACTCCGCCAATATCTCGGCATTGAGCGGCCGCGTGTAGCGGAGACACGCGATGAGGAGCAGGACGGTCACGAAGCCCAGCCCGCAGAAACCCGCTGCCAGAAGATAGAGGAGCGGTAGAAATGGCGTCTGCCAGAGAGGATGGATCTTGTCGCCAGCCAGCAGCATCAGCCCACCCAAAGAGGACTGATGCATGAGCGGGAATAGATAAGCCCCAGTGAGCATGAATGGATAGATCCGACGCACAGCAGGAGCCCATCGTAGGAGAAACGCTTTGGTCGCGTCGCTGCCCGTGTAGTAGAAGCGCTCCAGAACCATGGGTAGGTTTTCGAAGGCCAGAAAAAAGAAGCAGTAAACCGGCATGCAAAAGGAAATCTCGAGCATGGCGGAGTGGGCGTTCCAGCGCCACGGGAGCAAAATGTTCCAAAAGTTCCACGCACGCCCCACATCGAAGCCGAGAGCGACCATGCCGGTCGAATAGAATAGAAACCCCGACACGAGGGCAGTCCGCATTACTACGTGCAGCTTTTGCCGGTTGAAAACCCATGCCGCCATGCCTAGTGCGAGGGGGCCAGAGCCCAGCGCGGTCAGCGTCAGGACATTGAACGTCTTCCAGATTCCCCAGGCATACGCATCGTTCATCCCTGAGAATCGACCGAGCGGGGAGAAAAACCGAACCAATGCCAGAGTGAGACCGATCGCGGCAAGACCCGTGAAAAATATCAGCGTACGTGTAACCACAGGCTCGCGATAGACGGGAACGCCTCGCTGCCAATGATTCACCAGAGTCGTGCCAGTGGCATCGTGTGCGCTCATAATTGATCCCGCAGGCCAGTTTCTTTCTCACGTTCAGGTCTTTCCGCCTCGTGGCGGTTCCAGTTCCGCTTGATCACCGCACCGAGAAAGCAGGCGGCGAGAACCGGTCCGGACAGCCATTTGTAGATGACCGACGTCACTTTCGTGGCGTAATGACCGATCGAGGTAGAGCCAAGTTTTGGCAATCCGATTTTGTCGAATGCCACTTTAGACAGATACAGTACCTGCGTGCCTCCGGCTTCGTGCTCGCCATACACGCGATTTTCAAAATACTTTCCCGGAGACGACGAGATGCGTTCTTTTGCTTTCGCCAGGAGATCTATCCGCTTGCCGAAGATCACCGCTCCTGTGGGACAAACGGCTGTACAAGCGGGCTGATCGTTTTTCTTGAGGCGGTCGTAACAGAATTCACATTTGACGACCTTCGGGTTCCACTTGTTCCACTCGAACTTGGGAACGTCGAACGGACAGCCCACCTCGCAATAGCGGCATCCGATGCACAGCGAGGAATTCCACGTGACGGCACCCCAGTCGCCCTTTTTCAGCGCTCCGAATGGACAGCCGGTCACACACGCCGGATCGAGGCAATGCATGCATTGCCGTTTCACAAAACAAAAGCCGGAAGCGTCGGGCTCTTCGAAGAGCTTGATTATGTTCTTGGTTTTGGAGTTGAGATCGGAGGGCATGTCCCACAGCCCGCCCGACAACAACGTGTCGGGCGGCAGTCCATTCGCTTCATTGCATGCCGGCATGCAGGCCTTGCATCCGGTGCAGATCGTGTTGTCATAGAGCATGCCAACAGCGTCTGGAGTGGCCACCGGGTGGGCGGGATGCTCTTCGGCTACGGCGGTTGCGGCGGCGGTAACGGTGCCGCCTAGACCGACGAGTCCCAGAAGGGCTTGACGCCGGCTTATCTGCGCGGTCATGACAGTTCCTCTGCGTGAGCTTTCATTGCTCGCTCGTTTTGCCACTGCCGGGATCGCTTGGTGCCTTCCGGGCACCCGCACTTCCCGGTATGCTTTCGTCATCCGGAACGCTGGAGAACTTGCGCGAGGCAACGTAGCCAGCACCGGCGAGTGCACCGGCGGCGAGGCCGACCAAACCAGTGGCCATCGGGCTGACCTTACCTTGAGGTGCAATAATCGGCGCATAAGTCGCAGGCGGCTCAGCTGTTGTATGAATCTGCACAACCTGGAACATTGGCACGCGGAACGCGATGCTCTTTTCCGTGCAACCGATGCACGGTGCGCCGATGCCAATCGGCCACACATCGGGAATCTCGTTGAAATGCCGCGTGGAGCATCCGGCGTGGGTATCGGGCCCCTTACAGCCCATCTCATAGAGGCACCAGCCTTCACGATGGCCCTCGTCTCCGAATTGCTTGACGAAGCGGCCGGCATCAAAGTGAGCCCGGCGCGGGCAGTGCTCATGAATGTCGCGGTCGTAGGCGAATTTCGGCCGCCGTTCGTGGTCAAGTTCCGGCAGCGTGCCGGAATCAGCAAATTGCAACACCACACCGAGCAACGTGTAGGGATTGGGCGGGCAGCCGGGAAGGTTAACAATAGTCTTGTTCGGCAGCAGATCAGCCACACCAACTGCGCCGGTAGGTGCGGGATCGGCGGACGGGATGCCTCCCCAAGAAGCACATGACCCAATGGCAATGATCGCTGCTGCCTTGCCACCAACATCTTCCAATACCTGCATCGCCGGGCGTCCCGCGAGTTTCATGTAGATTCCGTTATCCTTCGTGGGGATTGAACCCTCCACGACGCACACATATCTACCGGAATACTTCTGTACTGCCTCCGTCAGCGTTTGCTCGGCTTGTCGCCCCGAGCCCGCCATGAGGGTTTCGTGGTATTCGAGCGAGATCACGTTCAGGATGAGATCGCCCAAGTCCGGCTGCGAGGGCCGAAGCAGTGTTTCGGTACAGCCGGTGCAGTCCTGAAAGTGAAGCCAAATGACAGGCGGGCGGATGACTTTACCCAAGTCTGCGGCAACCGCTTCGGGCGTCAGCTTGTCGGTGAGGGCAAGCCCAAACGGTGCAGCCACCATGAGAGAAGAACAGAATTTGATAAAGGCCCGACGACTCACGCCACACTGCTTCAGGCGCTCATCAATGGTTTCCAGAGTCTTCGGTGAACTCTTCAGAGAACCAGGCATAGAGATTTGGCCTTCCTTGCACGGCCGAACCACTGATCAGTGCCTATCCATTCGGCATACCGAATGTGGAACATACGTGCACTAACGACCCATTGCAGATCAACTTCAGCCCACGCGGGGTCGCGCCGGCTATTTGAGTGTCCTTACGTATTTCACGAGGGAGTTGATCTGGTCGTCGGATACCTTCCCTTTGTATGCGGGCATTTTGTTTTTGCCGTTCGAGGTAATGCCTGCCAAGTCGGCGTCCGACATTTTCACCACGTCCGGATCGCTGAAAGCCTTCGCTCCCATGGATTTGCCGACTGACGAAGGTTGTCCGTCGGCACCGTGGCACATCTGGCATTTCGCTTTGTAAAGATCCTGTGTGTCGTCTGCGAAGAGGGTGCTCGTGAGTGAGGTGGCCAAAATCGCGGTTATTGTGAGAGCCTTAATGCCTAAGCGCATTGCATTCTCCTTTTGTTGTTCCTCAGTGTTTAGTCGATTGCCGGTTCGCAAGCCGGTGGATCCGCTTACCCCCAGCGACCCACGACGCTAGCGCTTCGAGTCGCGGCTAGTGTTTCACCCCGCGTTTCACCACCAATTCCGCAGAGTGAGATCTTTGCTATTGCACCCGCGTTGCCAACTCATCCGCGGCAAGTTTGTAGTTGCAAGTCTAAGATTCCCCTGAGCATCCTAGATTCGTAGTCGAAGTCCGAAGACAAAGGTCAGGTCTGGTCTCCGTCAGAATGACGAGATAGAAGGTCCGCTGATTGACACCGAGCGCAAACTCCGGTCGTGCATGAAGAAGTTGAACTATGTCGCGGCGTGCCAGCACATTTTGGTGTATTTGGACCGGCAAGCCTTGCACTCGACGGCATCGATATTCGATCGCGCAACGAATGGTCGGCAACGTGCAGCGTCACAGGTTGGTGACGCGCTTGCCGGGTAGGTGAACGAACGGTGAGGATGAGGAACCTCGCAATCGTTATTTTCTTAATTGCCGCGGTCTTATATGTGCTGGCTCCGTGGCTGTGTTGGGCACGAGGCTTCTAGTCCCTCGGTAGAGCCCGATGCCACGCCAGGAACATTCGTATCCGTGCCTTCGCGTTGGAAACCCTACAATGAACCGTTTGCCATAAGCAGAAGCTGCTGCAGCGACACTCGATCACCGTTCTGATACGGCAAATTGGGCGATAGAAGACAGACCGTCGGGTTAGTGTGCGAACAGATCACTGCGTGAGATTTTCAGCCTGCGCATCTTGGAATTCAGTGTCGTGCGCTTGATTCCTAGCTTTACGGCGGCGCCGGCAACAATGCCATTAGCTTCCCGAAGAGCGCGCAGGATGGTATCCCGTTCTGACTCAGCCAAGGTCTTGATTCCTGAGCGTGCCGGAGACCGGCTGTCAGCCCTCTCGAATTCGCAAGCAGGAACATTCAGGACGGACCCTCGGGACAGAATGACAGCACGCTCGACTACATTTTGCAGTTCTCGGACATTTCCTGGCCAGTGCCATCGCGATAAGGTACGCATGGTATCTGTCGATACGTTTTCAATGTGCTTTCCCATACTCTTCGAGTATTTGTTCGCAAAGATGTTGACCAAGAGGGGAATGTCACCCGGACGTTCACGCAATGATGGGACACGAATCGGAAAGATATTCAGTCTATAGAAGAGGTCTTCTCGAAATGTCCGCCGACGCACCATCGCCTCCAGGTCTCGATTCGTTGCCACAATGAGTCGCGCATTCACCCGAATCGTACGAGTTGAGCCCAGACGTTCAAATTCCTGTTCCTGCAGCACGCGCAGCAGCTTCGGTTGAAGCTCCAGAGGAATGTCCCCGACTTCATCGAGGAACAACGTACCCTTATCCGCCAGTTCAACACGCCCGATCTTCTGTGCAATGGCGCCCGTAAAGGCGCCTCTCTCGTGGCCAAACAGTTCGCTTTCGAGCAGTCCGGTGGGGATGGCCGCACAATTCAACTTCACTAACGTATGACCGCTACGACCGCTGTGGTTATGAATGGCCCGGGCGATCAGTTCTTTCCCAGTACCTGTCTCGCCCAGGATCATAACTGTGGAGTCCGTCTTGGCGACTCTTTCGACTTGCCGGAGTACGTGCTTCAGTGCGGGGCTTTCTCCTATGATCTCGTCAAAGTTGTGCTCAGCCTGGATCTCCTCTTGCAGGTAGATTTTCTCTTCCGCTAGTTTGTTCTTGAGTTGGGCGATTTCCTCAAATGCCAGCGCGTTATCCAGGGAAATCGCAATTTGATTTGCAATTTCACTGAGAATCTTCAGATCGCCCGGCCGAAATGCAGACTCCTTGAAACTGCAGATGCCGAAAGTGCCCAAAAGACGCTCCCGGCCGGCGAGCGGCAGCCAACAACCAGATCTGATCCCCTTCTCGAGGAGGAGTCGGGTTCGACTGGAAGGAAAACTATCGGTGGACAACCGGTTAACAACCACGGGGTTTTGGGTGGTCAGCGCCCTCGCTGCAGGACAACCCTCCGCCGAAAAGACAAGGTCCGCACGCGCGAAGTCAACGCCCTTTGGAGAGTGGATGGCGCGTATCCGCAACTGATGAGTGGCGGGTTCGTGCAGAAGCAGGCTGCAGTAGTCGTGCGGCATGATGGCGCCGATACACTTTGAAATTGCCAGAAAAAGGTTTTCCGTATCGCGGTGCTTTATGAGCGCGTTGCTTATGTCCTGCAGCAAGAGGAGTTGCCCATGATCCCTCGCCAATTGTTCTTGGTAACTTCGGACAATTTCGTGCGTGAGATTAGCATCGACCGCTCCCGCAACCTGCTTTGCCAGCTGATCGAGGAAGTTCAGGTCGGAGTCGTTATATGCATACGCTTGCCGGCTTCCAAAGGAAACAGCCCCATGGAAGTTCTTCGGCGTTGTCAAGGGAAACACGTAATAGGTTTGAATGCCGCTTTCCCTGAGCATACGAATGTACGGGCCAAAACGCTCTTCGGTTGCAAGATTGTCTAACAGAAGTGGTTCCTGGTTTTGCCATACCCAGCCGGCGGGAGACTCGCCTACCGGCACCTCCAAGGACATTGGGATCGTAACCGACGTTAACGCTTGCAGCACGTTGAGTCGCATTACATTCCGCGCCGGATCGTGAAAAACGAGATTTAGAAAGTCGAACTTGCCGAACTGTTTGAGGTTTTCCAGGAGTTCGCGAAACAGCTCGGAAAGGCCCGCTCGGGACACGATGGACCCCGTCACCTCAAGCAGAGTCTCATAAGTGTTTGCTATGGGATCAGCCGTATCGCGAACAGGAGTCTCTATCCTGTCCAATGTCGAGGCTGACAACGTTGCCGGATGAGCTCGTGCTAGATTCAACGATTTCTCTTTCGCCGAAGCCGATAGCGTATGGTCTAATGCAATTCCGGTTCCAATATGTCGGGTCTGTAAGTCGCGGTATGACTGCGGGATGGCACAGCGCTTGCGCTGGTAGGTGTCAAGTACTGGACGTGTCAGATCCCGGCCACACCCGCCCCGACATTAGCTCGCCGAGGGGCACTTTCGCGTCCTCGACCCGGGTCGACAGAGTGAACTGAAATGTGGTTCCGCGTCCGGAATTGGGCGTGGCCCAAAGATGGCCGCCATGAGACTCCACAATGGACCGGCTGATTGCCAATCCCATGCCACTACCTTGAGGCTTAGTGGTAAAGAACGCGTTGAAAATCTGGTCCGCCTTTCCGGGGGGCAGTCCTACGCCGGCATCGATGACCGAAATCGGCAGTTGGCTATCCTGGCGGAGTTCGGACTTGATGGTGAGTTCGCCAGGGGCTCCCTTCATTGCCTCAATGCCATTCAGCATCAGGTTCAGCAAGACCTGCTGGAGTTGCACGCGATCGGCTCTGATCTTGGGAAGATCGGCTGCAAAATCGGTTCGCATCGAGATGGAATATCGGTAGGCTTCACTGCGCAGGAGATCGAGAATTTCACCGAGAACATCGTTTACATTGACCAGTTCACGTTCGACGGAAATACCTTTCCGATAAAATGCCCTAAGGCGATCGATGATCTCGGCCGCACGGGTCGCATCGTCCACGATCCATTGCGCCGCTGCGCGCGCTTCTGCCACATCTGGTTCGTCACGGGCCAGCCATCTCGAGCAAGTCTTTGCATTCGTCATCACGGCAGTGAGGGGCTGCTTCAGTTCGTGAGCCAACGAGGCGGCCAATTCGCCCAGCATGCTCACGCGATTGATGTGCGCGAGATCCGCCTCGATCTGATGCAATCTTTCACGCTCCCCCTCGGCGCGCTTGCGTTCCGTGACATCCATCACCGTTCCAACGTATTCGAGAACCTCTCCGTTGGAGTCGAGCACCGGGTGGCCGGTGGTCTGGATATACCTGACGGCCCCGTCGGGCTGCACCATTCTGTACTCCTCTGTGAAATCAGCTTTCTCAGGGAAGGCCTTCACGACGACCGCGTGAACTCTCTCGTAGTCCTCCGGAACAAGTCATTTCCAAAAGCTTTCGCCAGGCGCCCATTCTTTTGCCGGATCCAGTCCGAAGATCTGGAACATTTCCTCGGAGCAGTAGACCAATCGCTGGGCTTTGAGATCAGAGGCCCAACTGCCGGTGCGCGTGAGCTTCTATGCTTCCGCCAGGTACACCTCGCTGCGGCGCAGGGCTTCTTCGCTGTCGCGCAACCCCTGATAGAGTTCCCGCAAGCGTCGAGCGGCATAGTTGAATGCGTTTGCTAGTGCGGCCAGTTCGTCTTCGGCGGTGACCTTGACTTCATGCTGGAATTCACCGCGCGCCAGAGCTTGAGCGCCAGCATATAGCTGAGAGAGAGGTTCGGTGATGGTTTGAGTGACGTGCCATCCGAGCACAACCGCCATTAACATCGTGAAGAGAGCCGTGACAGGCAGCACAAGCATAAGCTGCCGGCTTGCCCGCTGAGCGCTCTCGATGGCCTCTGCCCGCTGCTGTGCAACTTCACGGTCAACTCTTTCCACCAGCAATGAACTCAAGTCCATTAGACCTTGTACCTGGTCCGTTAGACGCTGGTGCGCCGCTGGCCAATCATTCAGGGCGGCAAGTCCGATCACGGTTTCGATCTGGGACGGGAGAGTCACCTGCACGGTTTGCAGCATGCTCAGGATCACCGGGTCATGTTCTGCGGCACCGGAGGCTGCAAATAATCGTGGACATCCACTACGGCCAGTGAAAGCTGGTCGGTTCAGACTCTCGCCCGCAGCCGTCATGCGACGAAACTGCCACCCCGCCACAAGGCTCGCAGCTAACATCAAGAGGATGATCGCTACAAAACACGCCGTCAAACGCGCCCGAATAGTCAACCGTCCGCTGCGAAACAGGTTCCAGAGTAACTGCGGTCTAGCCCACGACGTAAGCACTTGACCAGTTCCGCATAAAGAGCATTACGACAGTGTCATTCTATTTGACACTGGATGAAAACAGTTGGGCTCCGCGCCGCGCGTTGCAGCGATGTTTTGGCGACCAATATCCATATCTGCCGAAGCACCATTGCACGCGGCATACCCTTTGGGAGTCAGGCGGGGGCCAAATATCACGGTGATGTGCGCGAGCTTCAAAAATCTGCGAACCGGGTGAAGCGAACCAATTCCATTCTTTCCTTGATCAAACCCGGTCTTTCGGCTGCCAAAAGCAGGCCTTCCGTCGAGGTCCATATGGTCAACTTCCGTATGGGGCTGGCGGAGAGCTCATACACGGTAGCGGGGTATTTCTTCCCCAGAATGTCGAGAGGGCTCTCGCTCGCGCCGAGTGAGCGGATAAGGCCGTCGGAACGAATCGCTAGGACAGGCAAAGCATCACTGAGTTCTTCCAGTTGCACCACCTGAACCACTGCCTTCTGACCGATCCCCTTGGGCGCCACCCGAGTGAGACTCGCCAGTGAAAACGCCGACAGGGGCCAGAGGAAACCATAAGGTTGATCCATGTTGTAGTGAACATTAACCGCGTGCGCCGGGTCCTTTGCTCCCGAATCGCACTGGAGCTCACGCGGCAAAAACTCGCACGTAAGAGGACCGGAATCGGGGCGATAGCGCAGGTGCGCAAACTCTTTGACGCCGAGCATGTGCAGGTCAGGCGCCAGTCGCGCGATGAAGGGGTCGTCGTGAAAATAGTCGCTGGGCGACTCGAAGGTCCGGCGCCCCTCCACGTCGTATCCTCCGCTGGGAAGCCGCCATAGGATCCACGACTCTCGAAAGTGGATGACCTCGGTATCGATCGGTCCCAAGCCCAGGTCTCCTTCTTCCGTGACCCGGTACTCCCCCTCGGCAACTTTGACCCGATCGAGTTGTTGGGCACAGATGGGCTGAAGACAAAAGAAGAAAGAGATCGCGAGAAGAACGAGACGAGTCGCACACCTGAATATCCACATATTGGACCCGCAAAAAGATCACCGTGATACCACTCGCCCTTAAACGTCCCCACAAATCTGTGGCTTATCGAAAAAACGACACTCCCACAAACAAAACGTGCGAGTCCATCCCCTCGTTGGTGTCACCCCGGTTGGCGTTCGAGATGTGGTGATATTTGTACCCGAAGTCGATGCTGTGGTGCCGGGAGGTGAATACTTGTAAGCCCGCGCCGAGTTGGGCGGTAAAGTTGAACTTTGTGGCGTGAAACATGCGCTGGTCGAAAGCGAGGAAGCCTCCGCCGCTCGTAAGAAATGGCTGAACTCGGCGATTCGGAAGGAAATTAATTTGGGCGCCGATGGGACTGCCACCGCCGCCGTAGGCATATACGCGTCCGTTCGGCTGCGGTTGGCCCACCAACGTCAGCGGGACCACTTCGGCAATATAGTGTAGCGCGTACAAATCAGTCTTACGGGCGAGCCGGCCGTACCGGAATTCCACCTGATACATGCGACTATTCGTGGTGTAGCCGAACGCATGGCCGTTGCCGAACTGCCCGTCGGCCCAGAGCGTGAATTCATTGTATGCAGCTGTTGGCCGGTCCTGGGCCCAAGCAACTCCCATCAGAAACATCGCCATCAAAAGTGCGCTCAAAAGCAGTGGAATTTCCCGGCGTTTTGCCGGAATCGGCGCCGCTGGGCGCTTGGTGGACTCCATCAGAGGATCACGAATCGCTATCTCGATCCGGATATTAGAAGCGGTCGGCATTTAAGAATCACCTCAGACGAGGTCTGCACGAGGCGCCACTGCAGTTGTGCGAACCTTCGCATTACAGATGGGACGTAGGCAAGGCAGGTGCCAAACTCGTACCAGCTGGATGTGGTGTGGAAGTGATTGGTTAAAGCGGGAGGTGGTTTGAAGTGGAGGGTAACCGCCAAGTCTGTCAATCGGTCGGGTCACTTCGTGCTTTGTCGATCGTGATTGCCTTCTTCAAGTTGAGAAGGAATAGCTCTTCAGCTCATCCTTGGATTTCGCTTGTGGACGAAGCTCGCGCTTCTTAGTCCTTGCTTGGGTTCTGGGCTCCTCGAACATCGACGCGACCAATCTTTGACGCGTGTCGAAAGACACGTTGACACATCGTCGACAGGTCCTCGCTGTCATCAGCATCCATCATTCGGGTGTGCGGCCCATGGCATGGATGATCTCGTCGTTCGCCAGGGTGTAATCAAGTTCTGACTGCAGGAGCATAGTCTTGGCGTCGAGTTCCTGGGCGGTTCCCATATCGGCCTGAGAGCTGAGAGCTTCACCCCGCACCAGTTCCTGATGCAAAACTCGACTGGATTCGGAGCGCAACGCCAGCAGTTCCTCGGAGACCTTGCGCATTTGGTCGGTTCTTTCCAGCTTGTTGTATGCGGTCTGCACTGCCAGCTCGACCTCATCGCTAAGCCTAGCAAGGTTCTCTTTCGCCTGCGACAGCTGAGATTGGCGCTCGCGGATTACCGCACGCTTGCGTCCCGAGTCGAAAAGATCGTAGCTGAAGTGAACACCGAAACTGCCGAAATTGCGAGCTAGAAATGGAACGTTGTTTTGGTAGCTGTAACGGGCAAAGGCGTCCACATCGGGCACATAGAAATCCGTTTTTGCCAGACGAACCGCGGCACTCGCCTTCTCCACTTCGTAGCGCGCTTCGCTGATCTCGGGATGGGACGCGAGTGCCTCAGTCACACAGGTTTCGCGGGCGCAGGTCGGCTCCACATCCGCAGTGTTAGGATCGAGGTCCAGCGCGGTTGTGAGTGGCAGTCCCATGGCATCGTTGAGCTGAAGCTTAAGGTCGGAGAGCTGTAGGTCGGTCGTCAGCAACTCCTGTTTTGCCTGCAGGAGCTGGGCGCGGCTTTCGATCAGGTTCTCTTCCAGTGTGCTGCCGTATTTCACCTGCTGGACGCGTTCGCTTTGCAGATCTTGTGATGCTTTGATTCTGGCTTCGGTGGCGTCACGGTGGACTTGCGCGATCAACACTTTGTAATAGAGCTGGTGAACTTTCAGAGCAATATCGTTCTGCGTCTGTTGCGCTCTTTGTCGCGAGGCCTTCAGTTCCGCCTGCGCCATATCGTTCATGGGCCGGATCTTTAGCAGCGTGGTCAGGGGCTGCGTCAGCTGCGTGCCACTAGTCGTCAGATCACGCCCACCCTGATTAATGGTCGCCGTCATAGGAGGAATAGGGGTGCCTCCGGCAACGCCGAGACTTCCGCCTGCGATTTGGATCAGCTGCGTGTCGGTCAAATGTATGAAGGTGCTGTCATTCCGAATGGTGGGGAAATATTCGCTTTTTGCGACTTGTTTGGCGTGCTGCTTCTCCTCGACCTTGTATTCGGTGATGTGGACGATATGGTTATGCTGCATCGCCAACTGCACGGCGTCGTGCAGGGT
>Ga0335069_10005036_pt1 | contig 19437 bp, 21 predicted proteins | sample Lox_Sample_11_FD_206714 | JGI IMG/M metagenome (GOLD analysis project Ga0335069, IMG submission 206714) | Soil microbial communities from Loxahatchee National Wildlife Refuge, Florida, United States - Lox_Sample_1.1 | ecosystem: Environmental > Terrestrial > Soil > Wetlands | place: USA... | reverse complement strand
TTGTGGAGGCAGTTAGGGCAGCTCCCGGTATCAAGTAAGCGATCAATCCAGCCGCGCCGAGCGTCAGGCTTTCCCGCCGGCTGATCTCTGTGCGCTCCGGACCAACTCCTCGGCGCGCGGGTCGAACGTTGCGTGGCAGGACCATTGATGTATTCATTGTTTTGTTCCTCCGCAATCAATCAGCCCGGAGCGAAGCAAGGCATCGTAATGCAAAGAAATGGGCTGCGGTTGGCGGAAAAAAGACAAGGCTCCGCCTCAGTATTGCCGCCGTTCCCAACGCATCGAATGCTGCGCTCAGTTCGGTTGAGGTGATGGAATGGAACGCATCTCTTGACGCACTGCCCGGCTCAGGCCTCGGCCGCTATCACGCGCAGGCTCGACCGGATAGATCGCGCGCCATCGCCAGCCCGTTCCAAGTACTGGTGTCGTGCGTCAGGCCTGACTGAGCTGCGCACGATCGACCGGCAGCCTTCGCAAACGCTTACCGGTCGCGGCAAAGATCGCATTTCCAACCGCCGGCATCACGGCGAGCGGTGGAGCACGGACCCAAGCCCCGCGAAGGCTTCGACGTTATCTTGCGGTGATTTGCGACAGCCCCGAGAAAATCGATATCCGCAGTCTCACGTCCGATCCCATAGTGCTGCGCGACGACGAAGCCTGCGGCTGAGCCTTAGCGACATCCTTCGCTAGGACAACCAGGAACCCCAAGCCAAGACCAGTCCAGATCCGGGGCTTCTGCGATTCGTGAACCATTACCGATCAGTCACGCCGGCTGCGGCCTACGATCGCCTGCCTGTCAGAACCTCGTGCGGAGTGTAGCGTCATGCAGAAGACGATCTTTCCGGCGCCGAAGTGGAATGGTGCTTCCGCAGCCTATCAACGGCTGTTCGATGCCACCGCCGCGGCGCGCCTCGCGTATTTCCGGACCCTTGGCGAGCCCGGACCGATCTTGTCGGACCCCACCGCGCGAGGGGAGCCGGCGTCGCGCTGGCCGAACACGCCCGCCTGGCAATGCATCCGTGGTCAAGGCAATACCGTGATCGCAAGCAGCGGACTGACGGCGCCGTTTGCGGAGGCTGACGGACCGAACGTCGGCTTCGGGATCGAGACAGCGGTAGCGACCAGCGACCCGGTACCCGACGACGTTCGTGGCACCTGGCTGCTCGAGCTCGCTCTGGCCGTATCGAATCAGGCCGCCATGGATGGGCAATTTCAACGGAGACATCAACAGTTCGGTGTGTTCTTGTTCAGTACTCGCGCTCCAGCGGGTTCCTTTAAGGGATGGTTGGATCAAACGGGCGACCTGGCCATTTTGATTGGTGTGCCAGTCACCGGGCACTCGACGGAAATCGACCTGCCCGCGGGCTCGGCCTCATTGCTGATGGCCAAGCTGTTGACGCCCGCGGAATTCAGTTTTGTAGTCGCTAGAGGTCCGGAGGGCGCTCAGAAGCTGGTGGAGGCATTCGCGGCCGACGGCTCCGGGCATTTCTCGTCCTTGCAGCGCACCTCCGTGGTGTGAGCTCCGGCACGTCCGTGCCCGAACACCGCTCGGCGCGAAACTGTTGGTGATGCCGCGGGTTGGTTGCCGGCTGGGTCATTCCGGCCGCCACCAACTGTTGCGGCCGGCCGGTCTGCGGTCAGCTCGCGGGCTCGGAGGGACGCGAGATCCCGAACTTCTTCATCCGGTAGCGAAGGGTTGCCGGCTTCATTCCTAGTCTGACCGCCGCGCCCCGCTCACCTTCCACGACCCAGGCAGTTTGCCGCAATGTAGTCAGAATATGCTCGCGTTGTATGCTGTCGAGGTCGATTGCTCCGCCTACCGGACGAGTTGGCGGCGCCCGCTTCGCTGCTGGCGTCGTGACTGGCAGTACGTCTTCGCCTATTGCGAGCACCGGCGTGCTACTGAGAATCAATGCGCGCTGGACGATGTTCTCGAGCTCGCGGATATTGCCCGGCCAATCGTAGTGCGACAGGCGATCGATCGTCTTGCCTTCGATGGAGTTGACCCGCCGCCCCACTTTGGACGCATATTTCTGCACGAAGAACTGCGCTAGTAGCGGAATGTCTTCGGCCCGGTCCCGTAGCGGCGGGAGTCTCACCGGAAACACGTTGAGTCGGTAGAACAGGTCCGCCCGAAACGCGCCGCTCGCCACCGCCATCGGTAAATCACGGTTGGTGGCCGCGATCACCCGAACATTGCACTTGATCGTCTGGTTTCCGCCGATGCGCTCGAACTCCTGTTCCTGCAGGACCCGCAGCAGCTTCAGCTGTGCGTCGCCCGAGATCTCACCCACCTCGTCCAGAAAGAGCGTGCCGCCATTGGCGAGCTCAAAACGGCCAATGCGCCGCTGGATCGCGCCGCTGAAGGCGCCGCGCTCGTGGCCGAATAGCTCACTCTCGATCAGACCTGCAGGCAGCGCGGCACAGTTGATCTTGATGAACGGTTTGTCGGCGCGATTGCTAGCCGAGTGGGTGGCTCGAGCGATGAGCTCCTTGCCGGTGCCGGTCTCGCCCATGATCAGCACCGTCACATCGGTCGGTGCTACACGCCGTACGTCCCGCAGCACGCCGACAAGGCCAGGACTGGAGCCGACCATTTCCTCGAAGTTATGTACCGATTTGATTTCTTCGCGAAGGTACAGGTTTTGCGCCCCTAAACGCTCCTTCTCGCGTTCGAGCAGGATCTGGTCCGTGATATCGACAAACATCGTGCGGGTGTAGGTCCCGCTGGGATGCGGTTTGGACCACCATTGGATGAAGATCTGCCGACCGTCGTCCTTGCGGCGCAATTCGAGTACCACACCGCTGGTCTCGCTACCGCGTCCGACGGATTCGAGCGCGCCCTTGAGCTGGCGCTGTGCATCCGGCCTGTCAGGAATCAGGGTGCGGCCATAGGTGAAAGGTGCTTCTTCCGGCTTGACCCCAAGGATGCGCAGCGCCGCGCGATTGGCGCGGATGAAACGCGTGTCGATGCCCTCGTGCACGTACGCTATCGGCGCCTCTTCGAACAGGTCGCGAAGCTGATCCTCTTTTTCGCGTAACTCCTCATCAGCGCGCAAGCGCTCCAGCTCGGTCGCTGCCCGTCCAGCGAAGATCTGAAAAAGATAGCGCGCGCGCAGGTCAGGCGCCTGCGGTGCCTCATCAAACGCGCATAGGTGGCCGAGCACTTGGCCGTTCCGGGCTTTGAGGGGAACGCCGAAGTAGGCCTCGATGTCTTTTTCGCGCGGCGCGTACTTGGCGTGAACGCCACTCGGGATGAAACAGTCGCGGCCGCCGATCACTTCTTCGCACGGGGTCCCGCTAAGCTCGTACTCCACGTTTGCGGCAAACCGGCCGTTCGACCAGTACGCCAGGGTCCGCAGGAGCTTTCCGCCCTGGAAGGCCGATACGAGGCTATGTCGCATGCCGATCGCCTCGGCCAAATGCCGCACCAGATTGCGGAAGAACTCCTGGCCAGTCGGGGACGCAGTGCCCTCGGCGATCGAGCGCAGCAACTCGATTGCCTTGACCTTCGACTCAAACGTGACACCCGACGCCGCGGCATCTTCCGGCATTTGGCACCCCTGCCCCGCGAGCGGGCATTCCGTCGCCAACAAGGCCGCTAAGGGACCTTACGATAGCGCGGAGTGGGCGGCACCTGCTAATCGGGCCGCCGCCGCCTGGATCACGAACCAGGCAGCAGCATCGAAAATCTCAATGGTGCGATGTCAGCACCCGTGGGCTTCCCGGGAGAGATCGATACGTCCGGCTGCCTGCGAAACGCCCACATCGACGCGGGAACCATTGGCTGCATCGCGGCAGCATCAACGTACCAGCGAGCTCCAGCTGGCACGCCGCAAGTGCCGTGCGTACCGCAAGTTTCTGCGGCCACAACAGCATCGCGCGCGACCGTTCACGGCTTCGGGCAGTTCCCCGAATCCAACCGTCTACCGCTAAATGTCCGTCGCTATCCGCCAGTTACCTGTTTCGGGCCGGCGGCTCCCCGCACTGGCACACGGATTGCTCGAAGGAAGCTCGCCAGCGAAGTAACCACCGCACTCGCTCCACGCTGCGCGTTATGCACGCGGCATGCTGGAGCGGATCAGGAGTGATCTTATGAACAGCAAAGCCGATTTCCCGTTGAGCTTCGCGCCCGACGCCTGGGAGCTCTCGGTCGTTGAGCACCGGCCACGCAAGTGGCCGCCGATCTGGAGCCGGCCCGGATACGTCGTCAATCCGCGCTGGTGGCAAACACGCTCAGCGCGCGCCTTGTCCTGGGACCGCGCGGGGTGCGCCGTCAAGCGGAAGACCGTGTGATGAACGGTATTGCATCAAGCTAGGCAGTTCTCCCCGCCGCTAGCGAGGACACACCCCTTTCGCACCTTCGCACCGTTCGCGCCCCGGCTCTCTCGGGTACGAATGGAGGCCGATAGCTGCTGCACACAAGGTCCGTTGTCCACGACGGCCACACTCTGCAGGCATGACATGGACGGTGACTTCAACAATTGGTTTGCGACCACGATCTTGCCCCATCAAGGGGCATTGACGGGTTACCTCAGGCGCGTGTGCAAATCATCGAGCGAGGTACCCGACTTGATTCAAGAAGCCCTCGCGCGTGTGTACGAGAGCGCGGCCAAGTCACGCCCACGTTCCCCCAAGACGTTCCTGTTCACGACTGCACGTAATTTATTGATCGACAAGCTGCGCCGAGAGCGGGTCGTGTCCATCGAGTACACACCGAAGACTACTTCTCTGGACCTTCCAATAGATGAGCTGTCGCCAGAGCGCCGGTTGGCGGCGCAGGAGGATCTGCAGCAGCTGGCTCGCGCTTTGGAATCCCTGCCCGAGAAGACGCGATCGGTCATTTGGCTGCGTCGTGTTGCCGGAATGTCTCAGCGGGAAACCGCCGCAATTCTTGGCATTCAAGAAAGCGCATTGGAAGGACATATGACCCGAGGCATGCGTAGTCTCGCCAAGGCGGTCGTAGTGAATGGGCGTGGGTGACAAATACTGGCCGCGTGAATTCGACTGAGCGAGCAAGACTTTCTGTTGAAAGCGGCCCGTCGACTCTGCCTGCGGAGTCGACGGGCCGTCACCGGTCGGACCGCGTCAGGTCCGACGGCACTTGTCAATCGAGACGTTGGACTATGGGACAGTTGATGGAGCACCCCGAGCTGCCAAAAGGCTTCCCACCCGGACCCGTGATCAGACCATCTTGCGCGAAGGTCAGGACCTGGAACTCCTCACGGAGCTGTCCGCGAAAGCCCCGATCGATCGCTTCCTGTGTCCAGGCATAGAACTGAGCGTCCCATGCCGGGCTGTAATCCAGCGCGATGGTGGGGATACCACCCAGCACGTTGTTCGGACGCTGTCCATCGGCGAGATCGGCCGACAGTCCCTGCCTCAGGGGGTTGGCGCACTGGCCCGACTCGGGTCCATTCGTGGCGATGAAGATACGCTCGACGGGGCTCGCGAAGCTGTCATCGTGGCCGAGCAACAGCTTGCCCATGAGCGGAGCGTAGGTGTTGTGCTCGATCGCGGCCGCCAGTGGGATGCTCGCGTCCATGGAGATGTACCAGACGGGACGCCCGAAGCTGAAGCCATTGATCAGATTCAGGGTGACCGTCATGTTCACCGGGTCGATTGCCACGACCTCATCATGAACTTTTGAATAGTTCACGTTGCCATTGGGAAAGTTGATTTCGCTGGCAGTGACGTTGAAGGCCACCATCGGGGCGTTGTAGATCACGTTGCCCGCGTTCACGATACGAACACAGGGGCTGTAGTCTGCATCACCAACTGCTCCCGGTGTCGCCGATTTGGGAGGGAATTCCGCTCCAGCGGGACCCGGGACGATGTTACGCTTCGGGGTAAAGTTCACCGTACCCTTGTCGAACACGATGTTGCCATACGCGTCCAGGTTTCCCGTCCGGGCCGCCTGCGCAGCATAGATGAGCTTGGTGGAGAAGTTCAGTCCTAGTTCGTTTGCCACGTCCGAGTCGGAAACATCGGTGAGGACGTACCAGATGGTTTTGTTAGTCCCAGCCAGTCGCCCCCGGTATAGCGGGATGGTGATAGTTCCGTGTTTGGCGTCGACTGTTCCAGTGTTCAGCAGCTGTACCGGCCCGACGAGACTCCGGTTGACCGACGAGGGCGGCGGTCCGAAGTACGACAGAGGGACAGAGGCACCCTCCGAAGGGGGCGCGGGGAACAAGTCACAGCCGGGTCCTGGCCCAAGCGGCCCCGGTCCCGGCCCCTGCGCTGAATTGATCGCGACCTCCGTGTACGACTCCACCGTCGTGGTTGCCTTCGCGACCGGACGCTTCGCGGCGAGGTGAGTGGCCAGTATTTCCTGCGAGAGGGGCTCCTTAGCAACCGTCGCGGCTTGCGTCACATCGAGGGCACTGACGAGTCCGCCCAGACATAGACTGCCGAGGACGATGGTTGCACAGCGGCCTGATCGGGTCAGGGGATCCCTTGGCTGCCTTCCCGGCATCAAGGATCTGCGACTAATCACTTTCATTTACGCTCTCCTAAGTGGGCAATCTGCGCCTGCTCATGGCGCTGAAAGTTCAAGAACAACACATGGACATCCGGGCGCTGGACTCCGTGAAACGCCCTCGTTACAGGGACGAACGAGGTAGGCAAATCCTGTGGAGCCCGCGTCTGCGCATCGCACGCACGCGTGTCAACAGTTGGTTGTGTCAAAAAAATCAGGAGCTATCGACTCCCTGATGAGAAACAGGCGGCGACGAGCTCTTTGTCGGTGCGTCGGCGAAAGAATCGGCCAGAGGCCGCACCTGCAATGGTGAGCGGTCTCTGCCGGCACCATTAGAAAGAAACCATCTCACGGCGAGCAGGTTGAGCTTAGGGGCTCCGTTGCGGAGCGCGCACAGACTTTGGGCGGCGTGACAGGCGTGACACTCGCCGCGGCGCAGGATGTCGCCCGGGAGACCGCGTGCGCGGGCCTGGCGGCAGCGAGGGCGTGCCGGCGCATCTGAGTCGCCTGCTCGAAGCACACTCGCAGGATTTAGGTTCCTCGCTCGTCCTACTAGACGATCGCGACGAGCGCAGCGACCGAGCACGCAAGGTGGCTGCACCGGGGCTGCCACGCGTAGGTCCTGCCCAGTGTTTCTCTGGCGACAGTCCGAGACCGCCTCGCGCGCAAACATTTAGTCCATGCAAGGCTTTTTTCAACGAAGGAGACATCCGTGAAGAATCTATCTGCTTCCCTTTCATTGCTCAGCGCACTCGCATTGGCGGCAACGATCGCGAATGCGGGACCGGTGGACCAGCCAGCCGGCTCCGAGAAATGCTATGGCATTGCGAAAGCAGGCAAGAATGACTGTGCGGCGGGCGTGCATTCGTGTGCCGGTCAATCAACAAGAAGCGCAGACAAGGCTTCATTCGTGTACCTCCCCGCAGGCGCGTGTTCGAAGATCGTTGACGCCAGTACGAGCCCGGCAAGGTAAGCGTTACCGCGGCGCCGGAGATGAATACCGCACTACGTCAGTCGTTCGGTATCGCTAGCAGGTCGATTTCTGCTTCGGCAGGGATCGGCCTGCGGCCGCCGCATCATTCCTGGGTTATTGAACAGCGACCGCGGGTGCCTTGGTTCGAAGTTCACGCCGAGAACTTCATGGCACATGTAGTGCTACTCAGCGAGCTCGATGCCATTGCATCGGAATATCCAGTCTCATTGCACTGCGTGGGTCTGTCTCTTGGCTCCGTTACGCTGCCCGAAAGCACCCATTTGCATCGGCTACGCGAACTCGTAGCGCGATATAGCCCCGACCTGATCTCCGATCACTTAGCGTGGAATGCGGTAGACGGAATACATCTTCCCGATTTCCTGCCGCTTCCATACACAGAAGAGGCCCTTCGTGTCGTGATTCGCAACGTGTCTCACGTGCAAGATGTGCTGCAACGGCAGATCTTGATTGAAAACCCGTCCAGGTATGTCCGCCTTCCTGAATCCACTCTATCTGAGGCGGAGTTTCTCGCCCAAGTCGTCCTTCGCACCGGCTGCGGCGTATTGCTCGATGTCAACAATCTATATGTGAGCGCCCGTAACCAGGAGGTCGACCCTACGCAGACGCTAGCGCACTTTCTCGACACCGTGTCGGCAGAAAGCATTCGTGAAGTACACCTTGCGGGACACTCCATCCTCGACAGAGCGCCATGCCGAAGCATGCTGCTGGACGACCATGGATCGCGTATCAGCCCGGAGGTGTGGGCCTTGTATAGCGCAGCCTTGGGGGCGGTTGGCCCGGTGCCGACACTCATTGAGTGGGACACCCGAATTCCCCTGTTTAACGTGCTGGAGGAGGAGGCCTCGATTGCTCATTCGCTCATGCTCGAAGTCGTCGACGCGGACGCCCATCATGTTGTCGCTGCGTGAATATCAGCAGCAGATGGCAGCTTCACTGCTGCCGACTCTGTCGTCAACGAACGCTGCCGCACCGTCGAATGGCCAATTGAGCCCCTCCGGCCTGCATATTCATCAGGAGACGATCTTCAGCGCGCTGACCAAAGCGTTGCGGTGCTCCTTCCCCTCGGTCTTGAAGCTGTTGGGTGCGGACGAGTTTAGGGACGTCGCTGCGGCCTATGCCCTGCGACATCCCCCCGAGGTTGCAATCTTGAGTACTTACGGCGCGAGTTTTCCTGCGTACCTTCGCGCTTCCGGCATACGAGATCGGAGTGCATTGTTGTTCGATGTCGCACGCTTCGACCTGCTCATCGAGGAGGTGGCTAACGAACGGCTCGGGCTTTTTGGCGAGCCAATTGTCCTCACTCGCGAAACCAGCCTACGCCTCGACCTCTCACTGCGTTGCCAACGCTTCGACTACCCCGTCGACGAAATACGAGATGGGTGCGCCGCCGCCATCCCCGGCTTTCTGCGCGCCGATGCACAGCATGTCGGACGCAACTTGGCTTTTTGGCGGTGCCCTGAAGGGGCCGCCGTGAGGTTACTCAGCGACCCAGCCGCACAATTCCTGCAAGCGCTCATCAGCGGGAATGCGCCAGAGCAGGCAATCGTATCCGCGGTGCGCGAGCGGAACCCGGGCGAGGTGATCCGGACAGTACAACGCGAAGTTTTTTCAAGTTCGTTTTGCCTGATTACCTCCACTGCGAAGAGAGGCAACACCGCTTGAAAACCATGCCACGTTCAATAGTGACAATCGTCGCTCGATTACTGGACCGGATTCCGTACGCGGTGATAGCGCTCATCGCTAGGCTGGCTACCTTTAGTGTTTTCTTTCGGTCCGGATCACAGAAGCTCGCCGACTGGAACGCGACACTTGCTTTGTTCCAGAATGAATATCGTGTGCCCTTTCTTCCCGCACACGTAGCTGCCTATCTCGCCGCCTCCCTGGAACTTCTTTGCTCAACGCTTATCCTGTTCGGGCTGATCACGCGGTTGAGCGTGGTCGCCCTCCTGTCCCTGGTCTTGGTGATACAGCTCTTCGTGTACCCAGGTGCATGGCCCGATCACATCCAGTGGTTGGCGTTCATGTTCATACTGCTTGCCCGAGGTCCCGGCGAGCTTTCCCTGGATGCGCTGATCGCGCGGCGTCTTTCGCCTTCCCCGACGGGGATAAATCGCCAAGGTGAGGCGTGACTGCGGCGCGCTTTGCAGGTGATTGCAGGACCTCAGGCTGTTTGCGGCAAATAACTCGGCCGCGGCGCCGTGAGCCCCTGCTTTGTCAACCTGGTGCGCTCGTCGGCAAGCACCTCGTCGAGGCCGGATTCCAGAGCATCGAGTGCGCGCTTGACTATTTCCTCCGCACTGGTCTTTGGAGCGTCTATTGCACGCGCGAGGTCTGTATCGACGAAGCCCATGTGTAGCGCCAGCACCTGGGTATTCTGCGCTGCCAACTCGTAGCGCAGCGCGTTTGTCAGCGACCAGGCAGCGGACTTGCTGGCCGCATACGCCGCGAGTAAGCCGCCATTTACCCACGAGGCAATCGATAGAACATTAAGAACTGCGCCGCCGCCGTTAGCGGAGAGGATCGGTGCGAAAGCCTTGCTCATGCGTAACATCCCAAAGAAGTTGGTCTCCAGTTGGCGGCGCGCGACCTCCTCGCTGTCGCGCGCAAGAAACCCACCCTGCTGGCCCACACCTGCGTTATTGATAAGGAGCGCTACATCGGTGGCATGCGCCGCGGCTGACAGTATCTCGTCAGGCTTGGTGACGTCGAGCCGGAGGGCCTGGACACCTGGATGTTTGATCGCGGCGGGGTCCCTAGCACCGCCGTACACCTTGCGAGCACCGCGAGCCAACAGTTCGCGCGTAAACGCCAAACCGATACCGCGATTAGCACCGGTGACGAGGGCGACAGTATTGCTGATCTTCATGGAAAGCTCCTATGCGGGCTGCGGGCTCCTGAGAAGCGCTGAGGCAAGGCACGGGCCCTCTATCTGTAAGATGCCACTGATGAGCGCGACGCATCGATTTTGACAATTGCACCGCACGGTGCGTCGCGGCTCAACACGCACCGTGTCCGGCTCCTGTTTGCTTCAGCCATATATCATGGCCGTCGTACTTGGACTCCAACAGCCCTCACGCTTCGGCGACCTGCAGCACGAGCTTCCCGAAGTTCTCACCCGCGAAGAGTTTAAGAAGCGTCTCAGGAAAGGTTGCAAACCCGGCGACGATATCCTCCCGCGACTTGAGCTTGCCGGCGGCGAGCCAACCGGCAATGGCGCTTTTCGCGTCGTGATAGCGGTCGGCGTAGTCGTAGACGACCATGCCGGTCATGCTGGCGCGCTCGACCAGCAGGGAGAGATAGTTGCTCGGCCCCTTGACTGGGGTCGTGTTGTTGTACTGTGAGATCGCGCCGCAGATCACGATACGGGCATGGCGCCCCAAGTTGGCCAGCGCCGCATCGAGAATGTCGCCGCCGACGTTGTCAAAATAAACGTCGATGCCATTGGCACATTGTTGGCGCAGCGCCTTGCGCACGTCTTCGGTCTTGTAGTCAATCGCCGCGTCGAAGCCGATCTCGGCGACGAGATAACGGCACTTCTCGGGGCCTCCGGCGATGCCAACGACGCGGCAGCCATGGATCCGGGCTATCTGCCCCGCCACCATACCGACCGCGCCCGCGGCGCCTGAAACGACCACGGTCTGGCCGGCTCGCGGTTTGCCGATGTCGAGGAGACCGAAATAGGCAGTCATGCCTGGCAAGCCGAGCGTGCCGAGGAAGACTGGCAACGGCGCCTGGCTTGGATCGACCTTCGTGACGCCGTCGCCTTTCGAGACGGCGTATTCCTGAACCCCAAAGCGGCCATACACATGATCGCCCTCGGCGAAGCCGGGGTGCTTCGAGGATATGACCCTACCCACTGCGCCGGCCCGCATCACCTCACCGATGCCGACCGGCGCGACATATGAGGGGCCCTCGTTCATCCAGCCCCGCATCGCCGGGTCGAGCGAGATGTAAAGGATCTTGACCAGGAACTCCTCGGCGCACGGCTCAGGCGCAGGCTCCTCGGTGAGGGCCCAGTCGCTGCGCTTCGGAAGGCCGAGTGGCCTGGCGGCAAGCCGGAACTGATGATTGAGGGCGCTCATGGCGGACCCTCAGGCGACGAGTCGTGCGCGTTTCACTAGATTATCCTTGGAGCTGCGGCCATTGGGAGTCGTGCCAGCTCCAGCTCAATTGAATGGAGTCTGCACGGGAGCCATCACGCATCTGTACCCTGCAGAGTAGGACGAACGAGCGGGGTGGATCCTGCGCGGGCTCTTAGCCATCAGGCCTGCGGACCCAAACGCAGGGCGCATGCCTACCCACCTCCAACGATCATCAGGAACGCGGGCGCCGCCGCCGCGGGGGCGGCGGATCGAGCAACGCGCTCACGAACGGTGAGGCTCCCAGGAGCGACGCACCATGCCGGCGACACTCGCGCAGAAAGCGCACTCCTTCGTCATCGATGAAGCGGAGTCCTGACAGGTCGAGGGTAATGGCCGCGCCGTCTTGGCGCTCTTGCGCGAAAGCCCGCTGCAGCTCTTGAATCCATTCCTTCAAGAGCTTGCCTTCCAGCAGCAGCGTGTCGTGGTCAGCTCCAGGCCGCCGCGTAATCCTTAGCATCATCGGGTCCTTGGGGCGGCAGAGCGGATCGCGCATCGAGGAATGCACAAGACGATGCTTCGAGACCCAGGGCGCGAAGTTATGAAAGAAACCCGCGAATCGCCGCAGCAATTTCCCTGGCATGCGTCTCCAGGGCAAAGTGTCCGGTGTCGAGAAAGCGCACGGTGGCTTGTGGGATATCCCTCTTGAAAGCCTCAGCCCCAGGGGGCAGAAAAAACGGATCGTTTTTTCCCCAAATGGCAAGAAAGCGCGGCTTGTGGGCTCGAAAGTACTTCTGAAACGTCGGATAAAGCGCCACGTTGCTCTTGTAGTCTCCGAATAAATCCAGTTGCACCTCGTCTGCACCCGGCCGGGCGAGATAGAAGTCGTCGAGGGAATATCCGTCAGGGGATACCAACGATTGGTCGGAGACGCCGTGCGTGTATTGCCAATAGGTCGTCTCGGGCTTCAGGAAGTCGCGCAACGCCCTACGATTCGCCTCGGAAGCATCCTGCCAATAAGCCTGGATCGGCTTCCACCCATCACTTAGCCCTTCCTCGTAGGCATTCCCGTTTTGCGAAATGATCGCAGTGATCCTCTCGGGATGTTTCACGGCCAATCGAAATCCCGTGGGCGCACCGTAGTCGAATACATACAGCGCGAACTTGCCGAACCCAATCGCCTCCGTAAACCGATTGATGACGGAGGCGATGTTATCGAAGGTGTATTCGAAGCTGTCTCGCGCGGGCATGTCCGACTTGCCGAACCCGGGCAAATCGGGCGCAACTACGTGGATGCGCTCACACAAGAGCGGCATCAGGTCCCGAAACATGTGGCTTGCGGTCGGAAACCCGTGTAGCAGTAGTAGCTTCGGGGCGCCGACCGGTCCGGCCTCGCGATAAAAGATCTTGAAGCCGTCAACGTTCGCCGTACGGTAGGTGATTCCGCTCATATCAAGGCTCCTCCTGGCGTTGCTCAACAGTTCGCAGCACACGGGGATGCATCAGGCGCATAGGCTTGATGCCGGTCGCGTCCAACAGCCCTGTGCGTGCAATACCGGATAACGCCCTCGGCTGTTAAGACGAACGAGGTCAGCAAATCCTGTGAGCCGACGCGGCCCGCAGCGTCCATACGCCAATGGTGGTCTCGGTCAGCCTCGAGAATGAGACCAGGCTCCCATTCGTGCGCGCATAACCTCCAAGCTGTTCCGCATCCGCCCCCGTGCGGTCCTGCAGAATTTAGCCTCTGATCCAGAGCGGACTCTTCCAAGTCGCCAGCGCGTCTAAGAAGACATTCAGTCGCAAAGGCAGAAACCTCCGACTCGGGTAGACGGCGAAAACCGGAATAGGTGACGTAGTCCACCTCGGCAGCAACCGAATGAGCTTGCCTCTGGCGATGGACTCATCGCAGAGAGTCGAGGGCAACAGCCCGATTCCATGACCCCGGTGAACGAAGGCACTGATCGTGTTGTTATCGTGACTGGAAATTGGGCCCGACACATGGACCGTGACCTTTCTCCTCCCGCTCACCAGGTCCCAGTCACGCTCGTTGTGCTTGCCATTGAGCAGCACGCAGTCGTGCGACTTCAGATCGGCGGGCTCCTCTGGGAGCGTTCTCGCTTTCAGGTATTCCGGAGCGGCCATGACGTAAAAGACGGTTTTGCCGAGCCGCCTGGCGATGATGCTGGAGTATCGTAGCTCTCCGATGCGAATCGCAACGTCGACGTTTTCCGCAGCCAGATCAACGAACCGGTTCGTGATGAATAGGTCAAGTCGGATACGCGGATGATCTTTCAAGAAAGCGGATATGAAATCCACAAAGGGCTCCCGACTCAGCGTGAATGGAATGCTGATCCGCAGGAGACCTTCCGGTTTTTTCTGCGTCTGCGTCAGGACCCGCTCAGCGTCCTGCAGAAGGTTCAGCGGTTCCTGGCACTCGCTGAAGTAAGTGCGTCCTTGCGGCGTCAGGCTCACGCGCCGCGTGGTGCGCCTCAAGAGCGACACGCCGAGCTCGGCTTCCAGCACCGATAACCGACGACTCACCGTCGAGATGGGCATCCCCAGCGAGCGCGCTGCGCCCGTGATGCTTTCGAATTGGGCGACCTTAGCGAATATCAGGATGTTGTCGAGGTCAGCCATCGACGCACTTTGCCATTTATGGAAATGAGATTACAGGCATGACCATCTAATCAAGCGCTACGGGAGGCCGGACAATTCGCATGAGCAAGGCAGTGGCGGCAGCCGACTTAGATGACGACGAAGCAAAAAACCGTGGTCGTGACTGGAGCATCCCAGGGCATAGGCGCGGCAATTGCCAACCTTTTCCTGGAGCGTGGCTACAACGTAGTGGCCAACGTACGCAACCGGCAGTCGAGCTGTTCGGCTCGCTCGATGCCCTCGAAGCCTTAACCGATATCAATTTCATCGACGTCCGCCATCGCTGCGCTTTGCGATCCCTGGAAATCGGATTTCAGACTTGCCCATCTAATGAATGTGGACACGAGGTTCGACAATGCAGCTCGACATACACCGCGCGTTACGACATCCGGTGCAAACCTGGCAACCCGCATGAAACACCTTCACAGGAGAGTTTCGACATGACTCCCTTGGCAGAGATCGCGACAAACACTGCAATGGCCGACCCTCGTATACGACGCTTCGCAAATTCCCTAACCCTTGCATCACTTGTTCTAGCCCTTGCATCACTAACGCTGGCCTGCACAGCGGCCCTCGCAGATGATCCACCAGTCACGACACAAATCGTCGATTTAGCGAACAAGCTGAACGGCGTGCATCCAGGGTTCCGCGCCTTCCACGCGAAAGGTGTCGTGGTGGAAGGCAGCTTCGCGGCCTCGCCGGAAGCAGCTAGGCTCAGCCGAGCAACGCTGTTCGATGGCCGCACCATTCCGGTGACGGTGCGCTTCTCTGATGGCAATGGGATGCCCAATGTGGCTGACGGCTCGCCCGCCGGGAACCCCCATGGCATGGCCATCAAGTACCACTTGCCCGCCGGAGCAGACACCGACATGGTGACCAACTCGCTGAAGTTCTTCCCGGCTGGGACGGCAGAGGACTTTCGTGATCTTCTGCAGGCCATCATCGCGAGCCCGCCCGATGCCCCGAAGCCGACCAAACTGGAACAGTTCTTCGCCAGCCACCCGAATGCACCGAAGGCGTTCGGCACGGCCGCGACGCCGGACAGTTATGCGGACGAGGAATATCACGGCATCAACGCTTTCATCCTGGTAAACGAGGCCGGCCAACGGCAGGCAGTGCGGTACCTGCTGGTTCCGGAAAAGCCGGTGCACCTGTCACCGGAGGAGGCAGCCAAGCGGCCAGCCAACTTTCTGTCCGACGAACTGACCCAGCGGATCGCGCGGAAGCCGGTGGTCTTTCACTTGAAAGCGCAGTTGGCTGAGCCCGGTGATCAGACCAAGCATGGGAGCCAGCCCTGGCCTGATGACCGCAAAGTGGTCGAACTCGGTGTGCTGACGCTGAACAAGCTGGTGCCCAACAGCCTGGAGGCGGAGAAGAAGTTGCTCTTCATGCCCACACGCCTCACCGCTGGTATTGAGCTTTCGGACGATCCACTACCGCGCGCGCGCGCCGCCGCATATGCCGTCTCGTTCGCGAGGCGCAGCCAGCCGGGTCTAGCAAGTTCCGGCCCGACGCAGCCGAGCACCGTTTCACCCTAGGCCGGTTCGCCTCAATTTGGAGTCAACCATGATCAAGCATGCATTGTTTGTCCGATTCGAAGCCAAGCCCGGCAAGGAGAAGGACGTCGCCCAGTTCCTGCAAGCCGGTCTCGGCCTGGCGCAGCAGGAAGGTACCACCCCCGGTTTGGTTCGCCCTGCAGCTCGGCCCGTCCAGCTTCGGCATCTTCGATGCCTTCGCCGATGAAGCCGGGCGCCGGGCCCACCTCAATGGTCCGATCGCGCAGGCGCTGGGCGCGAATGCGCCTGACCTGCTGGCGCAGGCGCCGTCGATTGAACGCATCGACGTGCTCGGCACCAAGCTGCCTCAGTGAGGCCGGCACGAGGACGCTGCGTCTTCAAGTTCAATAAGCGACAGGAGAATCACATGAGTCAAACAGGCACCATCGGAAAACAGGTCGACATGAAGCTCGAGGTCGATGTCATCCCCGTGTCCGACGTCGAGCAATCCAAGCAGTTCTACGGACGCTTGGGCTGGAGGCTCGATGCTGATGACGTCCCGGCCAAGGACATTCGCATCGTGCAGTTCACGCCCCCGGGCTCGGCGTGCTCGGTCACGTTCGGCAAGGGCATAACTCCTGCCGCGCCTGGCTCGGCCGTCGGTGCACTGATCGTCTCCGACATCGCAGCTGCGCATGCCGAACTCGTCGGCCGTGGTATCGACGCGAGCGAGATGTGGCATGGCGCGTCGTTCCCCGTCGAGGCACGGCTCAGCGGCCCGGATCCCAGGCACACGAGCTACGGGTCTTTCTTCGCCTTCAAGGATCCCGATGGCAATGCGTGGCTGGTCCAGGAGGTCACCACGCGGCACCCTGGCCGGAACTGATGCGGCATTCGCCTCCATGCAGCGCCTGGCGAGTGCGCTTCGGCGCGCTGAGGCAGCCAACAGCGAAACCGATGACACGCATCGACTTTCGTAGGGAGCATCACTGCATATAAGGAGCAATTCGCCATGAACGCGAAACCCGCTGTCCTCGTAACGGGCTCCTCGACTGGCATCGGAGCGGTCCATGCGGATCGATTTGCGCGCCGCGGTCAGGATCTCGTCCTGGTTGCCCGCATGCGGCCCGGCTGGCCGTCCGAGGCTTAGTCTTTGAATTGGTGGGCCGTGTAGGGATCGAACCTACGACCAAGAGATTAAGAGTCTCCTGCTCTACCAGCTGAGCTAACGGCCCTTTTCAATTGACTGAAAGTCGCCTGCGGCGCTTTCAGCGGACATCACTTCGTCGGCCGCCGGCAAAGGCGTGGCTTTTGCCGGCTGCACTGCCAATTGGGGTGGACGATGGGACTCGAACCCACGACAACCGGGATCACAACCCGGGGCTCTACCAACTGAGCTACGTCCACCGTCCGTCCCTCATCGCGCGGCTGGCGTGCCCGGCAGGACTCGAACCTGCGACCCTCGGCTTAGAAGGCCGATGCTCTATCCGCCTGAGCTACGGGCACGACCCAAAAGCGCCCCTAGCCGGCCCCGCCGCACGGGGGGCGCGAATCATACGTAAGCTGCTCAATCAGCGTCAATTTCCACGTTCCTCCCCGGCCGCAGGCGCGGGTGCGCACCGCACGCCGACCCCGGAGAAGACCGACATCGTCGAGACGCCGCCGCCGCATTTGTTACACTGGGCTGACGGTCTCACAATTCCACAAATCCCGCATGAAATTAACCGCGAACGACCCGCAGCCTGCGACTTCCAGCATGGGCGACTCCGCTAGTACGCCCGCGGTTGCGGCCGCGCTCGGACATGCTCGCGACGCATTCGACCTCACGACCTCCGCACGTGCGATGGCCATCGCGGAGCTGCGGCGGCTGCTCGCCGCATGGCGTCGCCATGAGCCCGGCGCGCGCCTCGGCGAAGACCCGGAAGAGCTGCACCAGCTGCGTGTCACGGCGCGCCGCATCGATGCGACGCTGGCACTGTTCAAGCGGCAGCTGCCGCGTGCGCTGGTGCGAGCCCGCAAGCCGACCAAAGCGGTCCTGCGCAACCTCGGTGCGGCACGCGACCTCGACGTGCAGCTGAGCGAGCTCGCGCACTACTGCACTCACCTCTCGGATGAGGAGCGCGTGGCGGCCGAGCCGTTGCAGGTCTACCTCGAGACGGAGCGGGAGCGGGCACGGGCTCGCATGGTGCGCAGCCTCGATGCCGAGCCCACCCGACGATGGCTGGAGACGCTCTCGAACGCGACCGCCGCCGAGCCCGAGGCGGCTGATGGCGCGGACCCGGCGATGGTAGTGATGCCCGAGCGTGTGCAGAGGCGCTTTCGTAAGCTGCGCCGCTCGGTGCGCAAGCTGCGTCCGAAATCCTCCATGGAGGACTACCACCTCGTGCGGCGTCGCGCCAAGCAGCTGCGCTACGCCACCGAGTGCGGCGCGGCGCTCTTCGGCAGGCCTGCGGAGGAGCTGCTCAAGGTGCTGCGACGGCTGCAGGACAAGCTCGGCGCGCACCAGGATGCGTGCATGGCACAGAGCCGCCTCGCCGCGATTGCGGCGGATTCCGCGATCGGTTTGCCGCCGAGCACGCTTTTCCTCATGGGCCGTCTCGCCGAGCACTATGCACGGGTGAGCGGTGAAACCCGGCGTACTTTCACGCGCTCATGGCGCAAGGTGCGCGGCAAACGATGGAAGGCGCTGCGGGCACGACTCGGAGAGCTGCACGAGAGCGCGGAAGCCGCGAGCCGTCTGCTTTCGGGGGAGCTCGCGGCCGATGCCCCCGACCACGAGCCTGCACCCTCCAGCTTCGATGGGCAGCCGCCCGAGAACCCGTCGCGCGCACTCAAGCACTGAGGATGCGGCTTCCGCCATGGAGCTGCTCATCGTCCGCCATGCCATCGCCTGCGAGCGCGATGCCAAGCGCTGGCCCGATGACGGCTCCCGCCCGCTCTCCACACGTGGAGTGATGCGCGCGCGGCGTGCCGCCGTGGGCCTCAAGACGCTTGCGCTGCGCCCGACGCGGGTGCTCACGAGTCCGCTCGAGCGAACACGGCAGACCGCAGCGATCCTTACCCGGTACGCGGGCTGGCCGCCTGCTGCCGCCTGCCGCGAGCTCGTTCCGGGCGGCTCGCCACAGGCGCTGCTCGCGGTGCTCGCGCGCACCCGCGGTTCACAGGTCGCGGTCGTGGGGCACCAGCCGGATCTCGGTCGCCTGATCGCGGCGTGTCTTGCGGGGAGCGCCGCTGGCGCGAGCTTTCACATGAGGAAGATGTCGGTGGCACTCATCAGATTCGCGGGGCCACCGCGCGCCGGGCAGGGGGAGCTCTGCTGGCTGCTGCAGCCGAAGCTGCTGCGCGGGCTGCACTGAGCGCGCTGCCCGCGGTGCTCAGTGCGCGCCGGCGGCCGCCGCCGCGCCGCCAGCGGCTTGCGGCCGGCGCGCAAACCACACCAGGAAGATCAGTCCGAGGAACAGCATTCCGGACACGTGGAAGATGTCGTTCGCCGAGAGCATGAAAGCCTGCGAATCGACGAGCCGATTCAGCAGCGCATAGCTCTGCACACTGCTCAGTCCGCCGCCATGCAGCGTGCCGAGCGCTGCCGCGGTGTTCGGGTCGCCGCTCGCCAGGTGCTCGACGAGCTGTGCATGATGCAGCGTCGCACGGCGGTCCCACAGCGTGGTCGTGATCGAGGTGCCAAAGGCGCCGGCAGTGATGCGCGCGAAGTTGAACAGGCCCGAGGCTGCCGGG
>Ga0335069_10005035_pt1 | contig 19437 bp, 16 predicted proteins | sample Lox_Sample_11_FD_206714 | JGI IMG/M metagenome (GOLD analysis project Ga0335069, IMG submission 206714) | Soil microbial communities from Loxahatchee National Wildlife Refuge, Florida, United States - Lox_Sample_1.1 | ecosystem: Environmental > Terrestrial > Soil > Wetlands | place: USA... | reverse complement strand
CGTATTCTTGTCAATATGTTTTACAAAACTTTCCACATTATCACCGTCGGCAAACCTAACGTCGATGCCTAACCGTTTAAAGGCAACTTTAAACTGGTTGTAAGTACCTCCATATAAATAACTGGCAGTAACAAAATTGTCGCCAGCCTGAAGAATATTATTGAGCGCCAAAAACTGTGCAGCCTGTCCGGAACTTGTTGCCAGGCCAGCAACTCCGCCTTCCAAAGCTGCAATCCGTTGCTCAAAAACGTCTGTCGTCGGGTTCATGATACGTGTATAAATATTTCCGAACTGTCTCAAACCAAAAAGATTGGCTGCATGTTCGGCATTATCGAAGCCGTACGAAGTAGTTTGATAAATAGGAACTGCTCTTGATTTGGTAGTCGGGTCAATTTGTTGCCCGGCATGGAGCTGAAGTGTTTCAAAATGAAGATTACTCATAGCATAAATTTTTGTCAGTTAACATTAAATTAAATAGTATCAAAGGATGAGTTCGTGGATGATTACTAAAAAGCTATTGGATACCCCGTATGGGTCAGAAAATAAAGTATGCCTCACGGCATACAGCAACAACAAATGCAACAAAATTGTTCTGCATAAGTAAAGGATAACGTATATTGTTGCGCAGGATTCATTGAATAATTCAATAGTTAACAAATTTAGTGGACTTTTTCACAAAACAAATGATTTTAGCATTATTTTTTTCAAAAGAGTGCTAATTAAAGTATGCAACCTTAGCAACAGGTTGGTCAGCTATCAGTTTTCCAAATGCTGTTTTCAGATCGTCAATAAGATCGTCAACATCTTCTAAACCAACAGAAAGACGAATAAGGCTGTCTGCAACACCGGCAGCACGCCGCTTTTCAGCGGGAATTGTCTTATGCGTCATACTTGCAGGATGGGACAACAGGCTTTTTACACCTCCAAGACTTTCAGCCAGTTTAAAAAGCCTGGTGGCAGAGGTAAAATTTACGACTGCTTTTTCTGTATCTTTTTTCAATCTAAAAGAAACAATTCCTCCAAAACCTTTAGCCTGTTGCCGGGCAATGTGATGATTAGGGTGTGATAATAATCCCGGGTAATAAACTTTTTCAACTTGTGGACATTGCTCCAAAAATTCAGCAATGGCTTGTGCATTTAAACAATGTTGTTTAATCCGCAGCGGCAGCGTTTCTATGCCCCGAATCAATAACCAACTATCAAAAGGAGCAAGAATTGCCCCGCATGCATTTTGAAGGAATTTAATTTTTTCACCGAGTTCTCTTTCTCTGGTTACCACAAGCCCGGCGATAAGATCGCAATGCCCTCCCAGGTATTTAGTAGCTGAATGCACTACAATATCAGCTCCCAGTAAAAGAGGTTTTTGTAAGGCTGGTGAAGCAAAAGTATTATCCACGCAAAGTAAACAGGAATTGTCCCTGGCAATTTTTGCAATAGCCCGAATATCTGAAATCTTCAATGTGGGATTGGTTGGTGTTTCTATCCAGATCAGTTTTGTTTTTGAAGTAACCGCACTAAAAACATTCTCGGAATTTGAAGTATCAACATAATTTACTGTAATACCAAATTTTTTATATACCTGTTCAAATAACCTATACGCCCCTCCATAAATATCATTTACGGCTATAATTTCATCTCCTGAATGTAATAATTTTACTACCGCATCAATAGCAGCAAGACCGCTTCCGAATGCAATGCCTGTGCTGCCGTTTTCTAATTGTGCCATTAAATGTTCAAGTGTTGCCCGGGTGGGATTATTTGTCCTGGCATAATCAAAACCTTTGTGAATTCCCGGTGCATCCTGAACAAAAGTGGACGTCTGGTAAATAGGAACTGAAACTGCGCCTGTTAATGGATCAACAGGGATGGAATGAATGAGTTTGATTGATTGCTGCATAGTAAATTTTTTTTCAATACTCTTTGCATTGAAGCGGTTAAAAAATCGGCTTTAAGTTTCTGTTCAAGAAAAGTGGAGGGGAGAAAATTTATGCTATAGCAGCATAAAAAACTCTTCCGAAGCCAGAAGAGTTTGAAATATGTTGATATAATATTTAACAAGCTTTAATCTGACTTATCTTTCCCGATTTAACCGGGATGGAGTTGGCACCTTGTCTGCAGTTATAAAACTGAAAACAGGTTGCCAAGGCTTCAACGGGCCATTTCCCTCAGCCTTTCTTGATAAGAAAATTATAAGAACTCATGTAAAGGTATGCAACTCAAACCCATATTACCAAACGAATCAGAAATTTTCAGCTGATTTTAATACTATGCCTGAATATTACTACAATCAAAAAATTGCCAGATCCTGATTTGCTAACATATTCAAACGAAACAGGTTGTAACTAAGAAAAATATTTTCAGCTCATTAAACTTTCATGAAAATGGCAAGTCTCTTTGAAGGAAATAATATTTTTTCCATAAACAACCCTTTGATAATCTTGATCGTATTATTGCCGTTAGGATATCATTAACAGCCCTTACCTGATCGTGGAACGATTTTTGGAAAAAACGATGGAGAAAATTTACCTAAAACTATACAAACATGAAAACTATCGGTAAAGGGCTCGCTGTATCAGGCAGCCTTGCTTTGATTCTATTAGTAGCGGCCTGCAGCAAAAACAATTCGGCTTCTTCAAACATCCCGGCAGGTCAGTCAAAAATGTCTGTTTATATTGGCGACGGACCAATTAATTTCTATAAAGTGATGATCGATATCCGGCAGGTAGCGGTATTGATCGATACAGCCAATGGACAAGATTCGGCTGATGATGCCAACCAGTGGAATATTGGTTTCTGTGGCCATGACCGTGATCGGGAACACAACTCGCTGATGTGGGATACACTTTCCATTACACCCGGTGTTTATGACCTGCTTCAATTGCGCAATGGAGCCGATACATTACTTGGTTCCGGAACATATCCTTCAGGCAAAGTAATTAAAGTGCGTATTACTTTGGGTTCTGACAATACTGTATTCACTGATAGCCTTACCAGCTATCCACTTGAAGTATTTGGGCCTAATCCTTACTTTGATGTAAATGTTCGGAGAGAAAATGTGTATAATATCAGCAATAATGATTTTCAGCTTTGGCTTGACTTTAACCTGCAGAGGTCTATTTTCTTCTGGAGTGGTACTTTTTATCTGAAACCTTATGTCATTGCATTCAATAAAATAAAGCTTTCTAAAATCGAAGGCTCAGTGTTACCACACGCCGCAGCGCCATTAGTAGAGGCAATCAGCGGAACAGATACATTATATACAATTCCGGGATGGGGAGGTAATTATCAATTCACCGGCTTAACAGCTGGCACTTACTCACTTACTTTCCTCGGGCATAATGGCTATAATGATACCACACTTACGAATATTGTTGTTGATTCATCTTCGGTAACAAAAGTGCCTATCATAACATTGCATAAATAAAAACATCAGCGTTAAACAGTTTTCTGGAAAACCGGCATCATTACGTTGCCGGTTTTCTTTTTCACAGACACTATCTATTCAACCAAACCATCTTAGTTTTGTTCTTATCTTAGTTTAATTCCTAAAGATTGAAACTGACACAACTGAATGATCACAGAAACAAAACCGAATAGCAATGGCGCTACCCTTGACGACGTTATTGAAGTATTTGGAGCAAGGGTACACAACCTGAAAAATATCGATATCAGGATCCCGAAAAACAAACTGGTAGTAATCACCGGCATCAGCGGAAGCGGTAAATCTTCATTGGCTTTTGATACTATTTATTCTGAAGGCCAGCGAAGATATATGGAAAGTTTTGGAGCGTACGCCCGCCAGTTTATAGGAGACATGGAGCGACCTGATGTAGACAAAATAACTGGTCTTAGCCCAGTCATTTCCATTGAACAGAAAACAACAAATAAGAACCCGCGCAGTACTGTAGGAACAGTTACCGAAGTATATGATTTCCTCCGTTTGCTATATGCAAGAATAGGAGAAGCCTATTCGTACAATACCGGCAAGAAAATGGTAAAGTTTAGTGAAGAAGAAATTGTTGAAAATGTTTTCTTAAAATTCAAGAACAAAAAAATATCATTGCTTGCACCGGTAGTCCGTGGACGCAAAGGGCATTACCGGGAATTGTTTGAAGAAATCAGGAAAAAGGGATACCTGAAAGTAAGAATAGATGGCGAGATCAAAGATCTGGTTCCCAAAATGCAGGTTGATAGGTATAAAATCCATGATATTGAAATTGTAATCGACAGACTTGCTGTTACAAACGATATGAAAGTGCGCCTGAGCCAAAGTGTACAGAAATCGTTGCAGGTTGGTAAAGATTTATTGTTCGTTTTGTTAAATGATACTGATAAAACTGTTCAATACTCTAAACAACTGATGTGTGAAGACACCGGAATAAGTTATGAAGAACCTTCTCCGAACAGCTTTTCGTTCAACTCGCCTTATGGCGCTTGTCCGATATGTAAAGGTTTAGGCGATGTATATACAATCAGTATTAATGAAGTACTCCCGGATAAAAATAAAACTGTGAATGAGGGGGGAATTGCACCATTGGGTGAAGAACGCGACGCCAGCGTATTTCAACAGGTAGTCAGGTTTTCAAAAAAACATAAAATCAACCTGGATAAACCCATTAAAGATATATCAGAACAACATCTTCATTTGCTTTTATATGGCGATGGAAATGCCAGCGAAAGTTTTGATGTAAACACAGACAACGAAAATATTCCTGATGCTTATACCGGAAATTATGAAGGTATAATACCCATGCTGAAACGATGGTTCTCTTCTACATATAGTACTGAGACCCTGAGAGCCTGGGTGGAAAAGTATATGATATTGAAAAAATGCGAATCATGTAATGGCGCAAGACTGAAAAAAGAAAGTTTATGGTTCAAAGTAAATGAAAAAAATATTTCTGAGCTAAGCGAAATGAACCTGAACAAACTGATGCATTGGTTTGATAATATCGAAAAAAAATTAAGTACCAAACAAAACATTATTGCAAAAGATATTCTAAAAGAAATAAGGGAACGGCTGCAGTTTCTTTTAGATGTTGGCCTAACTTACCTTTCTTTAAACAGGTCTTCCAGAACCTTGAGTGGCGGTGAATCGCAGCGCATAAGACTTGCAACCCAGATAGGTTCGCAACTGCAGGGCATTACCTATATTTTAGATGAGCCAAGTATCGGGCTTCATCAACGAGATAATCATAAATTGATACATGCACTTCAAAATCTCCGGAATATTGGCAATAGTGTACTTGTTGTTGAACACGACAAAGACATTATGCTTGCTGCCGATCACCTTATTGATATCGGTCCACGCGCAGGGTTCCACGGAGGCAAGATTGTTGCTCAGGGAAATCCGGAAGACTTGCTTAAATTAAACACACTGACTTCCTCGTATCTGAATGGACATAAAAAAATCGAAGTGCCTGAACAAAGAAGAAAAGGTAATGGAAAATCAATTGAATTAAAAGGAGCAAAAGGAAATAATTTAAAGAATGTAGATGCCAAATTTCCGCTTGGAAAATTTATAGTTGTAACAGGTGTAAGCGGAAGCGGAAAATCCACGTTAATCAATGAAACACTCTACCCGATTTTGAGCAAACATGCTTATGGTTCTAAATTCATTCCGATGGAATATCAATCTGTCAAAGGCCTGGAGCATGTTGACAAAGTAATTGAAATTGATCAGTCTCCTATCGGAAGAACACCAAGGAGTAATCCTGCTACCTATTGCGGTTTCTTCACTGATATCAGGACATTATTTGCATCCGTACCGGAAGCAAAAATCAGGGGATATAATGCGGGTCGTTTTTCATTCAATGTCAAAAGCGGCAGGTGTGATGTTTGCGAAGGAGGCGGGATGCGGGTTATTGAAATGAATTTTTTGCCAGATGTATACGTGCATTGCGAAAAATGTAATGGCAAAAGATATAATCGTGAGACTCTGGAAATCCGTTATAAAGGAAAATCAATCAGCGATGTATTGGATATGACTGTGGATGAAGCTGTGGAATTTTTCCAAAATGTTCCTTACCTCTACCGCAAAATAAAAGTATTGCAGGAAGTTGGACTGGGATATATTACTTTAGGGCAATCTGCAGTTACATTAAGCGGCGGTGAAGCACAACGTGTGAAACTGGGAACAGAACTGTCAAAAAAAGATACGGGAAAGACTTTTTATATTCTTGACGAACCTACAACAGGCCTGCATTTTGAAGACATCAAACATTTATTAGATGTGCTGAACAAACTGGTTGACCGAGGTAATACGGTTCTGGTAATTGAACACAATCTTGATGTAATAAAAGTTGCTGATTATATTATGGATTTAGGACCGGAAGGCGGTGATGGTGGCGGGAAAATTTTATTTGAAGGCACTCCTGAAGATCTCATAAAAAATAAAGATAGCTTTACGGCGAAATTTTTAAAAATCGAATTAACCTGAATATATTGACCAGTACGCCAGGATTCACAAAATGCATGTATTGTTATTTCACTTATGTTTTACCTTTAGCGTTTTTCAGTTATTATATAAAAGTATATTATGCAAAGAGTTTTAGTTGACATGGACGAAGTTATTGCCGATACCACTACCGGCATGGTCAATTGGTATAAAGAAAATTTTGGCGGTGATATTAATTATACAAAAATGCTTGCAGGGCAATCATTGGTCAAAGGATTTCCCGAAGAACACCAGGCGATAGTAAGGCAACAATTGTATGAACCCGGTTTTTTCAGGAACCTCCCGGTTATGAAACACAGTATTGAAGTGCTCAAAGAAATGAACAAGAGGTATGAATTATTTATAGTATCAGCAGCAACAGAGTTTCCCAATTCTTTAAAAGAAAAATTTGACTGGCTGCAGGAGCATTTTCCTTTTGTGACCTGGCATCAGGTAGTATTATGCGGCACAAAAAAACTAATGCACGGCGATTTTATGATTGATGATCATGCACGACACCTGCATTCTTTTAACGGCAAAACATATCTTTTTTCTGCTCCGCATAACCTTAATGAAAAACATTTTGAAAGAATTAATGACTGGAAGCATGCAGCAGAGTTGTTTTTACAATAACAACCCTGTACTATTATCAAGAGATCAGTCTTTATGGCCTGTGTCATTTACTGCAATACAAAAGCAAACAGCCGCAACTATTCGTCGCAGCTGCAAGGTTGTATCAGGGTTTAGGTAAATACATTTTTTAAAAAATCCAATAAGCTGGTGCAGGGAGTGATTAATAAAATCGTTTTTTGGGTACTAAAATAGGGAACGGATCAGGTTATAAATAACCTTGCTTTCGGATATTAGATTTTACCAATTTCCCTGCTGCTTATTGGTTGATCAGTCATAAATTTATAAGAACTTATAATTATCTAACGGTCAATGCCCCGTTTTCAATTCTTTCATCATTACACAAAATTTCGTAGTAATAATTTCCTTTTTCAATATTAACAAACGAAATATCTTCATTTCCGGAAATATCTACCTGTGCTTTTAAATTTCCGTTTGTATCGAATAAGTAAAAATGATAATACCTTTTTTGATCTTTATTAATTGTGATTAAAAGTTTACGGGGCGAATTATGTGGAATCAATTCAATACTGTAATTCGTATTACCGAAAATTTTTTTGATAACAATGGAATCATTCAGGTTAACCCTTTTGCTTTGAGGATTGATCGGCAAAGCCAGAACAGAAGAAAATCCAATAGCCGTGAATAAAACTACCAGCAGGCTGGACAATAGTTGTGAAACTGTTTTTTTTACGGGTATAATTTTCTTCATGCAAAAATTCAAATTGAGATCGAACCTATGTCGTACTTGAAATTGTTTAGAACCTCAAAACAGGGCACCGAGTCGAATTCCTCCATTCAGACTCTCTCGCTGATCCTATACGGATACCTATTTTGAAGCCCATCGTGAAATACGCATCTTTCTGATTTGGATCTCCCCTCTTATCTCCCGGATTATATCCGCTGCCAGGAGTGCCGCGCAACGGGCTTTTATTTGACATCTGATCGGCAATCTGTGCCATCGCCGGAGAAAGATGTGCGTAAAATACGCTTGGGTCAACGAAGTTTGTACTTACATCATCAATATAATCAGTAAAAGTTTTGCGATGCACGATCTCGAATGAAACATTCAGGTTTTCAGTAAAATAATATTTAACGCCAACGCCCATTGGGATATTAATCTGCGTAAGGCTATACTCCTTTCTGGTAGGATATTCCGGGAAACCTTCTCCTTCGGTATGCAAAGGCCTTAAATCAACCCAGCTCGTATAGCCTGAAGGGTCAGTATATGTTCCCTGTGGATTGAAATGGAACACTCCCACACCAAGTAGGCCATAAGGTCTCAATCTGCCCTGAACATCAGTAGGATCATTTTCCAGAAAAACGGTTGGATATAACTCGAGCGCAAGATACCCTTCATAAATATTTGAACGGAAATTAAGGTTACGATTTTTGCGGGATACCTCTTCACCACCTTTGGTAGCAGTTTTGGCATCATCACCTTCAACGCCGCCATAATTTAATGCGCCGCGTATACCTAGCCATTCGGCCGGGTGTGCTGCAACAAATACTCCATATGAAAGTTTGGTAGTATTCATATTATAGTCTTTGAGAAATGTTGTTCCCTTTCCGGTGTGACCGCCAAGATCACCAAGGAAACCCATTGGCGCAATAGTAAATCCAGCTTCCAAATAATTACCGGCTGATAATTGGCTGAATGAAGAAAGATGAACTGCAAGAAGCAATGACAAGATCAGGGCACACTTCTGCGTAAAGGAGTGTAAACTCTTTTTCATGAATATTGTTTTTAGTTTTCGATGGTTTGGATTCCGGCTACAAAATAATTAAAAACCGAACTTCTTACAAGAAACGCAAAAAAGGTTCTTTTTGTGTGTTCGAATTCAAAATTTTATTCATCATTTTTATAAAAAGGGGATTTTACTACTTTTTCTGTAGTAACATTTTGACATGCTTGATACCGTCTTCAAGATATATATCACTGCATTGAACAAATCCAAATGATTCGTAAAATTTTTTCAGATATAATTGCGCACCGATTTTTATTGCTGAAGCATTGTTAAACAACGAGAAAGACATGTTGATACTTTTTTGCATCAGTTCGCGTCCAAGGCCCCGATGCCGCACAGATGGTGAAGTTACTACCCTACCTATAGAAATTTCCGCATAGCAAATTCCCGGCGGTACAATTCGCGTGTAGGCAATCATTTTTTTTTCTTCCCATGCCATAAAATGGTAACAATATTGATCTTTATCATCAGCATCCTGAAAAACACAATTTTGTTCTACAACAAAAACTTCATTTCGTAATTGCAAACAGGCATAAAGCTCTGCAGCAGTAAGTTCATCAAATTTTTTACAGATCCAGCTAATCACAGTTTACAGTTTTATGTATACAGCTTATTCTTCTTTCAGTATTACAGTATGATTAATTATGATCAATACCCGTATTTCCCTTTCCACAGATTTTTCAGATATTTTCTCATTTCTTCTTCCCTGGCATTTTTCCCGGGATCAAAAAATGTTGAACCGGAAATTTCTTTGGGAAGGTATTCCTGCGGAGAAAAATTATTTTCATAACTATGGCTATACTGGTAGCCTTTCCCATAATCAAAATCTTTCATCAACCTTGTCGGTGAATTCCTGATAGGAAGCGGAACCGGCAAATCACCGTATTTCCTAACCGATTCAGATGCGGCACCAAGAGCCTTAAGTGCTGAGTTACTCTTAGGAGAACTGGCAAGATAAGTTGCACACTGAGATAAGATCAAAGCCGCTTCCGGGTACCCGATTTTATTCACTGCTTCAAAAGCAGCATTTGCCAATAATAAAGCATTGGGGTTTGCATTGCCGATATCTTCACTGGCAAGTATAACCATCCGCCTGGCAATAAACTTGACGTCTTCCCCTCCTTCTATCATTCGCGCCAACCAATACATCGCAGCATTAGGGTCACTCCCTCTCACCGATTTAATAAATGCAGAAATGATATCATAATGCTGCTCTCCTTTTTTATCGTACAATGCAATTCTTTTTTGAGCAATATTCATTACGTTATCGTCAGTAATTATTACGTCACTGTCAAAATCATTGCATACAAGTTCAAGCAAATTCAAAAGCTTTCTTGCATCTCCACCTGATAGATTGATCAAAGCATCTGTTTCTTTCAGTTCAATTTTCCTTTTCTTCAGTTCCTCATCGCTTTTAATTGCAGAGTCCAGTAGCTGAAGAAGGTCATTATCACTAAGCGGTTTCAGCACATATACCTGACAGCGGCTTAACAACGCACTATTCACTTCAAAAGAAGGGTTTTCCGTAGTAGCCCCAATCAATGTAATAATACCTTTTTCAACAGCACCTAACAAAGCATCTTGCTGGCCTTTATTAAAGCGGTGAATTTCATCAATAAATAAAATTGCCTGATGCTTTGATTTTGCTTCTTCAATAACTTCACGCACTTCCTTAACTCCGGATGAAATAGCGCTTAATGTATAAAAATCAACTTTTAAAGTGTGTGCAATAATATTAGCAATCGTAGTTTTGCCCGTACCGGGTGGCCCCCAAAGGATCATTGATGGTACTTTACCATGTTCAATGGCATTGCGTAGAATGCTCCCCTTGCCCGTAAGATGTTTTTGCCCTACGAGGTTTTCAAGCGATTGTGGCCGGAGCCTTTCCGCCAACGGCGTGTGGATATGGCTCATAAACAAAATTTAAAACACAATAGTACAACAACTTGTCTGTTTTAGAGTTTAATTGACAAATTGGTACTACATAATAACAACTTAAACAGGATGAGGTTATACTTATTCATTTTGCTATTTTTTTTAGATGCATCCCGAAACTATTTATGCTCCCAAAACCTTCCCGGAGAGCAAAATTATGCGTTGAACAGACCCGGGGTAGTAATGATCAAAACCGTTTTTTCCGCAAATGTTTATGTGAACAAAATGCGAATGGATATGAGAATATTTTACAAACTACTTGATTCCATTCAGAGAGCTGATACAGCCGGAGCAATTTTTTCATCAGAAGAAAAATTAGATATCGTATTAAAAACCATGTACAATAACCCTGCACGCTTCTTTAAAAGGACTTTGGAAAATATTGAGCAAACACAGGAAATAACGGCTACCGGTACCGGTTTTTTTATTACCGGTGATGGATATGTAGCTACCAATTGCCATTTGATAGATCGGGAAAACGCTTTTATCAGGAGACAATTCATTCTTAATGCATTTAAACAAATTACGCAGGCAAACATAGATGCATTGGAGAGTTCATGGGCCGCAAAATTCACTGATCAGCAGAAAACACTTTTATATGATACTTATGCTTCGGTATATTCAAAGCTGTTCCCAATGACTTTGAGTGATCTGAAAAAAAATATTTACGTGGTTTACAGAAAAGATACTGACAGCATCAAAACGACCGAAACCAAAGCTGCAACTGTCATTATTAAAGGGGCACCTATGCCTGGAAAAGATGTTGCCGTACTGAAAATTGACGCAGATACCAATTTACCTGTTCTTAAAGTAGCAGATGATGAATTGCCCAAAGTAGGAGAACAAATTTATGTATACGGGTATCCCGGACCTGTAACAAATAACGATTTTGTATCTGCTGAATCCGCCATTGAACCTACGCTAACCACTGGCATTGTTAGTGCAATAAAAAAATCAGTGAATGGATGGCCTGTAATTCAAATGGATGCCAATATTAACCACGGAAGTAGCGGCGGACCTGTATGCAACAGCAAAGGTGAAGTTGTTGGCCTGACAACATTTGGCAGCCTTGAAAATTCGGGGGGACTCGCTGCAGGCCTTAATTTTTCAATTCCCGTTTCTATATTAAAGGAGTTTAGCGATTCAGCGGGCATTGAACCAGCTATCAGTAAAGCCACCGATCTTTTCACTTCAGGTCTAAAATATTTTGACAAACATTATTACAGCAAGGCGTTGAAAAATTTTAAAAAAGTAAAAACTTTAAACCCCAGCTACCCGACTCTACACGACTATTTAAACGCATGCAAAACAAGGATAGATAACCATGAAGATGAAGGAGGGCCGGATCTGAAATATATGTTTATGGGTGCTGCACTATTCCTGTTGGGGTTATTAGCTCTTTTGGTTACAAGAAAAAATAAGTTGGTTTAAATCCCGATCAATAGCGGCCATATTATTTTAAATCAGTTTAGCAAGATGATCTTTTAGAAACAATCAGTTTCTGCTTATTATGTGCAGCAGGTATTCTAATCATATTACAAGGATAGTTTGTGATATCATCAATGAACATTAGTATACAAAAATGTTTGAATTTTTTGATAAGAATCTACAAGATCAGGGCCCGTCCAACCATGTCCTTCATTAGGATAATATACTAATTGGTTGATTACATTTTTCTGTTGTAACAATGCCTGCAAAGAAGCAGACTGCGATGGAGACACTAACGGATCAAGCCCACCTTGCAGTAAAATAGTTGCACAAGATTGATCACTAACAAAATTAATTGGACTTGATTGGTTATAAATATCCGGGTTAACAGATGGAATAGTTCCTGTAGCTTCCAATAATGCTAATGGAGTTGCGATAGAAGGAGGATTATTATACAATGCCGCCAAATCAATCGGGGCAAAAAAAGCAACAACTGCTTTTGGCTTGACTAAAGAGCTGTTTTTGTACGCCTGAAGTAATGCCAAATGACCACCAGCACTAGCTCCCAACAAAACAAACTTATCAGATATATAAAACTCGTTTCTTCTATTATAAATAAATTCAATAGCTGATTTTACATCATTTTCCTGTGCAGGGAATTTATTGGTATTGTCTGTAGCCAGCCTGTAATTAATAGAAAAAATGGCATACCCGGGAAGTAATTGCTGAACAGCGCCGATATTTGACGAAAAATCCGATTTATCACCACTCGTCCAGCCTCCGCCATGTATCATAATTAATACTTTCGTAGTATCACTGCTTCGGTTTGCAGGCAGCCACATATCGAATTTTTGTGCAGGATCAATACCATACGAAACATTAAGGCTGTCGGTTTCAATAAGCGAACCAGCAGAATCCGGATTGATTTGCTGTTTTGTACAGGAAACAGCCATCAACAGAAGAAAAAGGATAAGTAGTTTTTGCATGGCGAAGGTTTATGAAATAGCTGACGAATAATCATGCCAATTAATTACGCAAAAAAATGTCAAAATCAACTACTGTTTGTTGGTATCGTTATTATTCTCAGACATAATATACCACCATCTTAATAATCTGAAATTCAAAACTACATTAATTATAACACTGAGTGCAAAGAGCAATATAATACTTCCTGTTATGTGAATGATAGTAATGAAATCATTTTCATTTAATTGAGCAGGTAAGGCAACGCCTTTAAGTAAATCTTTCGTGTTTTGCAGCATGAAAATAGCATTGGAAAACATCATGATCGCAAAAAATAATGCCATATAACCCATCATCCTGATACCAACAGGTGTTTGTCTGTTAAGTGGCATCTCCGGCCTGATAATACTTTTCCGTAATTGAATAGCAGCATAGCTATGCAACACAATACAACCGATCAACACTACAGACAACAACACCGCAATCGGAGGAAAGGCTCCGACAGTAAGAAAGGCAAGTAGCGCAAATACGCTTCCTATAACGAGGTTTATCCATGACAAAACATTTGATATTACTATTGCTCTTTTCATTGAAATGATTATTATCTGTAGAACCGGATATCGTTCATGCGCAGGCTCAACCGGAGCTGCATTTTAATTACACATCCAATTGAATGGAAAGTTCTTTCAACTGTTTGTCGTCAATTGTAGATGGTGCATCCAGCATCACATCTCTCCCGGAATTATTTTTTGGAAAAGCAATAAAATCCCGGATGCTTTCACTGCCGCCAAGTATGGAACAAAGCCTGTCAAAACCAAAGGCAATACCGCCGTGCGGCGGTGCGCCATATTCAAATGCGCCTAACAAAAATCCGAATTTATGTAAGGATTCTTCCTTACTCATACCTAATGCGGCAAACATTTTTTCCTGCAGGTCTCTTTGAAATATCCTGATAGACCCACCGCCGATTTCATTTCCGTTAAGCACCATATCATATGCATTTGCCTTGATATTTGCATATGGATGTTTCAGATATTGAACTGCATTTTCAATCTCGGGATTATTGCTGATCATCGCCTCAATATCAGCCGGTTTGGGTGAAGTAAAGGGGTGGTGGCGTGCAACCCACCTGTTATCTTCTTCGTTGTATTCAAATAGGGGAAAATCGAGTACCCATAACAGCTTAAATTCATCTTTCTTCCTGAAGCCAAGCCGCTGCGCCATCTCAAGACGAAGTTCGCTCATCGCCTTACGCGTTTTTTCTTCCGTACCAGCCAACATCAGTATTAAATCGCCTGCCTTTGCATTAGCAAATGCGGCAATCGCTTTTAACCTTTCTTCATTATAAAATTTATCGACACTGCTTTTAAACGTTCCATCAGTATTACACTTAATATTAACAAGGCCCTGCATACCGATCTGTGGCCGTTTTATCCAATCAGTAATTTCATCGATTTGCTTACGCGAATATTCACTGCATCCCGGCACGGCAATAGCCACTACTGTTTCTGCATTATCGAATACTCCAAAACCTGCCCCATTTATCAAGTCTCCTTTTGCAATAATTTCTCCTCCCTTTTTAAACGCTGATTTCAAATTGGCAATCTTCATTGCAAACCGGATATCTGGCTTATCATTGCCATAATTCCACATTGCATCTTCCCAGCTCATGCGTTGTACCTTTTCCATATAATCTATCCCTTTTACCTGCTTAAAAATATGTTTGATCATGCCTTCAAACATATTCAGAATATCTTCCTGTTCCACAAAGCTCATTTCACAGTCTATCTGGGTAAATTCAGGTTGCCTGTCAGCACGCAAATCCTCATCACGAAAACATTTTACAATCTGATAATACCTGTCGTAGCCACTTACCATTAATAACTGTTTAAAAGTTTGGGGACTTTGAGGCAATGCGTAAAATTGACCTGCATTCATTCTTGAAGGAACTACAAAATCCCTCGCCCCTTCGGGAGTAGATTTGATGAGAAAAGGCGTTTCTATATCCATGAAATTATTTTCATGCAGATAATTTCTTGCTGCCCGGTTCACCGCATAACGCAATTCGAGGTTTTTTTTCACTTCATTCCTGCGCAAATCGAGATACCTATATTTCATGCGAAGGTCATCCCCCCCATCGGTATCGTCCTGAATAGTAAATGGCGGAGTAACAGATCTATTAAGAACTGAAAATGATTTTATTTTTATTTCGATATCGCCGGTTGGAAGACTGGCGTTTTTATTGCTTCTTTCCTGAACTACACCTTTTGCCTGCAACACAAATTCCCTTCCCAATGGGTTCTCATCTAACTGCGCGTTCAAATCCTCCCCAAATAATAGTTGTGTGATCCCGTACCGGTCACGCAAATCAACAAAAGTAATACTTCCAAATTTGCGAACTGTTTGCACCCAGCCTGCAAGTGTGATTTCTTTATTAACGTCTGTTCCCCTTAGTTCTCCGCAGGTATGCGTCCTGTACATGCTGATTAATTTTCGATTATTTTTAAAGAGCTGCAAAGGTAGTTTAAAAGAAGATATTTCCGCGCTATATTAACCGGCAAAAAGCTGTTGAACATATAGAACTGGACACCTACAATACGAAATTCCTTACGACGAGGGCAGCGATATTGAAGATTGAATCCTATAAAATTAAATTTATGTTCAATGGCAAATTAATTTAAAATGGCACTTTCATAACCTGAAACCATTTGTTCAATAGCAGTAATGCGGCTGAAAGGAGCGGTCGCAACAATGTTCAACCGGAGCGATGTAGCTGGTGATCCATTTATATAGCTTAAAGGCAAAAACTACTATCCTGACAGATTATGCCACAGGATTCGTTCAACAATGTCATTAATCTCCCGGATTCAATCCGAAAAATGGATTCATTACAGGCTTTGTTTCTTGCTAGTGCCAGTAACCAACCTCAGCAAAAAGACAATAACAGCAAAGGCATTGCTATTGGTTTGTATCTCACCTGCATACTTTCCATTATTATTATCCCTTAATTATAAAAAAATACATGCATCATTTGCCAGGAAAGGACTGGCAACCGAACTCGAATCGAAAGAAGTTGTTTTCGAAAGCATGTTACAACATTACAGTCCTTATTATAAAAACCTTGATACTGATGGCCGGAACCGCTTTATGACAAAAGTGCTTGGGTTTATGAAATCAAAACAATTCAATTATATTGATATAGAAGAGGAGGATATAATACCCCTGCTCATTAGCGCTGCTGCCGTACAGTTAACATTCGGCCTCCAGCATTTTAAGATGGATTATTTTGAGAACATTTTTGTGGTAAAGAATATTTATACATACGGCCTTTATAACAGGCCATTTGAAGGCCATGCCAGTGAAGACGTCATCTTTTTTTATGGAAAAAATTTTTGAGCGAAAATAATGATTACACAGATGGCAAAAATGTAGGTTTGCATGAACCGGCACATGCATTGACTTATGTAAATTTTTCGGTTGATGATGGCCGTGATGATTCTTTCCATAATAAGTTTGAAGGTTTTTCAAAAGCCACAGGCCAATATTTAAGCGCATGCGACCGGCAAACGCAATATGCTGAACGCTTATGCTGCAACTAATTTCGATGAACTCCGGGCAGTATCCATCGAGATTTTTTTTGAACGACCCGAAAAATTCAGACAGCAATTTCCAGAGTTGTACCTTGCACTATGTAATTTGCTTAACCAGGATCCGGTTAGCCAGCAAAAAATAATTTCTCCGGCAGAAAATTAATTAATAGCCAGGTTGTTATAAAAAAATTACAAAAACTTTTTCGCAGGCTTTTGAATTTCTGAAAATTGTTTTTATCTTGTTTCACTCCCCTCAATTCGTATCCTTTAGGATTAGCCGACTCCCTTTAAACTTTTGCAATTCGTAGTCAGTTTTATTATCCATAGTCTCTATGTAAGGCCTTTTCTCTGTTTTTCGAATCACAAAAGAAAAGAGACCTCATGGAAATTGTAATTATATGCACACTTGTACTTTCAGTGCTTATTCTGCACAGACCGCTTAGTTTTCTTTTCCACCAATTATATGTCAGGCGCCAGGCAAAGAAATTTACAAACAAAGAAACTTTTTACCATTCCATTATTTCGGGCAAGCTGAAATATTATAACCGTCTTAGCCTTGAAGACCAACATAAATTTCTATTCAGGACTTTTTTGTTCCACCAATCAAAACGTTTTCACTACATAGAGGTTAATGAAACTATTGAAATGCCCATACTGATAAGTGCTGTCGCTATTCAGCTTACATTTGGTCTTGATAAGTTTTTGTTCAACTATTTTGATGATATCTATGTCATCCGCGACGACTACCACTATGGTGTTTACTCAAGACCTTTCCAGGGGCATGTTGACCAAACAGGAATTTATTTGTCGTGGGATAATTTCAGCAAAGGCATTGCCGGGCTTACCCCCAACTGCAATATTGGCCTGCACGAAATGGCACACGCATTGGCTTATGTAAATTTCATTACACAAACTGACGAGGATAAATATTTTAAAAGGGAGTTTAATAATTTTTCAAAGGTTGCAAGACCGGTATTTACCTCTATGCAGAATGGTTATAGAAATTTATTAGGAGAATATGCGGGAACCAACTACCATGAATTTTGGGCCGTTTCTGTAGAAGTATTTTTTGAAAACCCGGTTAAATTCAGGCATGAGCTGCCCGATTTGTATATGGCCATGACCAGGACTTTGAACCAAAATCCCCTTGATTTTACACAAGGTAGAATGACAATTATCAAAAAACATTCGCTCAAGGCCGTATAATGCATATAGCTTTAAGAACATTCAGCCTGATGCTAAATACCCAGTAATCTGAAAAACAAACTACCAAATCAAAATAGCCGCTTATATTTTTAAAGGCGGTAACCCAAGTGGCTGTTGAGGTAAAACTCACAGCCATTTATTTTATATATTTTTGAATACATTTTACAGTCAGTTAATGCAAGCCCTGCCATTCCTTTCATCAAAAATTATTATAAGCGTCAACTTCTATTCAGTATTTTTTCAAAACGATTAATATCAGCTTCCCGGAGAATTGGGGTTTGATGAAGCACGTTTTGTATTAACTGGCTGGCAAAATAGGGAGCAAGAGAACAGCCTTTGGTCCCCATTCCGTTTAAGATGCCAACGTTTTTATATTTCGGATGGAACCCTACAAACGGCCTACGCTCTAACGTTGCCGGCCGAACTGCAGCTACATGATCAATAATCTTAAAAGGAACTTTCAGCCAATCCAATAATATAAGCTCTGTTCTTTCCCGAAAAAATATATTGGGTTGATCTGTTGAAAACTCCCATTCGTACGATGAGCCAACCCAAAACAAACGATTTTGCAAAGGCACGATGCTAATCCCTCTCTTATAAAGAAAATCTGTGGAAAAATCTTCAGTTTCAATAATCAAAGCTTCCCCTTTATTCAGGGCAAAAGGAAGGGTTTTAAAAAATGGATTGGCAAAACTTTCAATGCCGTCACAGAAAATGATTTTTTCTGCAAAGATGTCGTTGTACTGAATATTTTTGTCAGAAACCCGCAATTTATCTGTTGTAAAATGTTCCTCACGGAATCTTCCCTCTGCTAATAGCTTTGCCTTGAAGGAAGATAACAACAACTGAAGGTTGATAAGGTAACCAGGATATATTTCTCCATAACCAAAATCATAATTAAAATTCTCCCTCTGATCATTTTCGTTTGACGGCAACTGAATATATGTCTGGTCTTCTTCATAACGGGCCAGAAAAGCATGTCGCATTTGAGGCGTAGAAAAGAAATCAATAATTTTTGTTTCCTTAAAACATTCTATACTCAGCTCCTCACCGATTTCCCGGTAAGCTTTTTTTGCAAATACCATCAGTTCTTCGATCATCCAGGTCTTAACGATTCTTCTTCCGGTTATTGGGTTAATAACGCCAGACGCCGCCCTCGATGCGGCATTTGGCCTAGCATCATCAATTACGAGAATAGATAATCCTGACTGCTGAAGATAAAAAGAAAGGAATGTTCCTGAAATCCCCTGCCCTACAATTAATATATCATAATACATAGTGCAAAAATAAGTACGCACAGATTCATACAACAGTCAGTTATCTGTTCTACTCGACATTTATTCTTATCCCTTCGCTATGACTGGTAAACTCAGGGGCATACATGCATTGAATAGTCGTTATCCCGCTGCTGAAATTACCGGTGTTGGTAATGAACAACGAATATTCAAAAACATAAGTACCTCTTGGTATGGAGTTAAAAAAGAAATTCGTGCTGGCGTCT
>Ga0335069_10005033_pt1 | contig 19439 bp, 11 predicted proteins | sample Lox_Sample_11_FD_206714 | JGI IMG/M metagenome (GOLD analysis project Ga0335069, IMG submission 206714) | Soil microbial communities from Loxahatchee National Wildlife Refuge, Florida, United States - Lox_Sample_1.1 | ecosystem: Environmental > Terrestrial > Soil > Wetlands | place: USA... | reverse complement strand
CGGTGAAAACCTCGCACACCGTTTCTGCCTTGTCCGCCCCACCAATCAGGAAAAACACTGCCTCCGCCGCGTTGATCACGGGCCAGGTCAGCGTCAGCCGCCAGGTGTCCTTCTGCGGCACGTGATTGGCGGCCACCAGCCGACCCAGAACATGGATCGCCTCGGTATGTGGGAAAAGGGAAGCCGTGTGCCCGTCCGGTCCCATGCCCAGCGCCACCAGGTCAAAGCGCGGCGTCTCGGCCCCCTCCAGACGGAAAGTGTTGCGCAGCAACGACTCGTAGCGTGCCGCGGCCATTTCCGGCTCCAACTCACCCTCCATGCGGTGCACCTGCTCGGGCTTCAGCGGAACCTTGTCCAGCAGTGTCTCGCGCGTCATGCGGTAGTTGCTGTCCGCGTGGTCCGGCGGCACGCAGCGCTCGTCCACCCAAAACAGTTCCAGCTTTCCCCACGGCATGCGCGCGCGCCAGGGCTGCGCCGGATCGGCCAGCAGCGCAAAAGCGGCCTTCGGCGTCGAGCCGCCGCTCACCGCTATCCGTGCCCGGCCGCGTGTGGCCACGGCCTTTTCCGCTGCCTGCGTCATCAACTCAGCGGCCTGAGCGGCCAGCGCCGCGGCATCCGCTACCACGTGGTAGTCAATCCTCAACTGGTTGCCCATGCAAAAGTGCGCCTCCAATTCCTACATTACAAGGATGCAGGAGAGTTTGAGGAGCGTCATTTCTTCGCCAATGTGATGGTCCCGTCTGTCTGGATCACGAACACGCGTTTATCTGGGGTTCCAACGTACTCGGGCATTGACGGGCGTCGTTCCAGCACGCAGAGCACGTCGGTGTCTTCTGGAACATACGAAAGAACGTGGACGTGATACCCCGCCACAACATGCATTTTCGGGTCGTATTCGATATCCAGAATCGTCTTGTGCATCTGCCGCCGCTCAATGATTTGCGTCCCATCTGCCGAGATTGTGTAGCGCACATCTCCCCCAATGGGCCATACCGTTTCCTTCGTCTGGCCGGGATAGATGTAGACGTAGAGCTGCCCATTTGGTGCTGGCAAAACAGCGGTGTTGTACGGACGGGCCTCCGCTTTGAAGTCACTCGTCGCCGTCTCCAGCGCGCGCTCCATCGGTATCAGCGCATCGCTCGTCTCGCGCTGAGGATCGACGGCGGTGGCCTTGAACACGCCCGACTGCTCCGTCTCCCGCGCTTCGTATGCGGCGATGAGGTGATCGTGTGCGACGTTCCACTTGGGGAAAATAACCAACCAGCCCTTCGCAGTCTTGAGGCAAACATAGTGTGTCAGGCCAGAGGTGTCTGGGTGTAACTCAAAGAACGCATCGGTCCCGTGCCACGCTGCCTGATCGTAGGCATAGAGGTCGCGACCGCGTTCTGTTACACCGGCCAGATAGCTCGGTAGGTCAGCATCTTTAATCTGACTGAACCCTGCGGTTCCCCAGGCAGACAAACACATCAGAAGCAATATCCGAAAACAACGCACCGTAAGCCCTCCTCGTGGCAGCGCCCGCAGATGGGAATCTGCGGGCGCTGCACATTTTATAGGAGGCTCCAAGAACAATGCTGTGCGATGAGATAACGCCTCAGTCGAGAAGCTGTCTCCAGCGACTATTACCGCCCCAGATATACGCGGTACTGCTGCTCCAGGATGCCCGCCGATCGCGCCAGCGCCAGCTTGGCCAGGTTGTACTGGTAGAGACTCTCCACCATGTTGGTCTCCGCCCTGGCCAGCGTCGCCTGCGCCGTCACCAGAGGCAGGTTGTCATCCACGCCCGCATTCACGCGGTCGGTCTCGTCGCTCAACGCGCGCGTGGCCAGTGCCACGTTGGACCGTGCCACCTCCACCAGCTTGTGCGTGGCCTCTACGTCCAGCAGCGCCGAGCGCACCTGCTGGTCAATGCGGCCCCGCGCATCCTCCAGCTGAGATCGCACACCTGCCAGTTGCGCAGCCGAGGCTTCCTCGTTGCCGCGCAGGCTGGCTTCGCGGAAGAGCGGAAAGCTCAGTGTGCCCACAGCGGCAAAGTTGCCGTGCGTGCCTGCGCCGTTCACCGTGTCCGTGCCCCAGTAGCCGCCAAAAGTCAGCGTAGGCAGCCGCTGGCTGCGATACGCCTCATGAACAGCCTTCATCTCTTCAAGCTGGTTCTGCAGGTTCTGGTAGTCCTGGCGATTCTTGTAGGCCACCGCGCGCACCTCTTCCGGCGTCTGCGCGGCCAGTTCACTGTAGGGAGCAGTGTCGGTCAGCTGAATCTTCTGCCCCGGGTCGATGCCAATCTCGCGTTTCAGCAGGATCAGGCTCTTATCAAGCGTGTTCTGCGCTGCAAACACCACCTGCTGCTGTGCCTGCAACTGCACCCGCGCGCGCAGCTCATCCAGATTGGCCGCCGTGCCCGCCAGATGCGCCTCATGCATCTGGTCAAACAGCACCCGGTCAGCCTGTTCGAGGGCCGTCGCGTCGTCTACCTCGCTGGCCGCCGCCAGTGCGCGCAGATACGCCGTCGCCACCTGTTGCACTACCTCGCCTCTCGCCGACATCTTGCTGAAATACGCCGCCCGCTCGGCCGCGCCCGCCGCCCGCCAGCCCGCAATCACCGGGCCGGAAAACAGGATTTCGCTGAAGTTGATCTGGCCCCGGGTCAGGTCGTCCCTGGTGATAGTGGAGAATCCCGCTGCGCTCATGCCGAAGCGGCTCGCAAACTTATTCAGCGTGCTCGGACCAAAGCCGAGTGCCGCCAGGTTGTGCTGGAAGACGCCCGTGCCGCCCTCCAACGTAATGGTGGGCAGAAACTCCTGCAGCGCCTCGTTCTTTTCACCATGGATGGCCTTCTCGTTGTCCTCGGCTTCCTTCAGACCAAGGTTCGTCTCGAGGCCGCGCCGCACCGCCTCGTCCAGCGAGAGCTGCAGCACTGCACCTGTCGCTGGCTTGAGCGTTACGCTGCCGTAAAAAGGGTTGGCCGCCGAACTGGGGTTGGGTGCCTGCGCACTTCCGCGCGCACCCGTGACAGCCAGCGCCAGCACCGCACACAACACCTGCGCTCCGGCAGGCCGGAAGACCATGGATACCTTTCCGCTCACGAACATCATTCTTTCAGATGAATCAGTCTCAGCAAGGATTCCCTGTTCCTTTTGAAAAATCAACATCTTTCCGGCCGCAGTGGCTTCGCGGCCTTTCTGCTCGGCACCCCCAATCGCGCCCGATCCTGGCTGTGTGGACGCAGTTCCGGGTGCAAAGTAGAAGATGACCATGCCCGATTGAAGATGCACCGTAGTTCTTAATCGGTGCAGCACTGCGCTGCTTCTGTTCAGCACGCTAGAGCGTTTTCGATTCTGCTCTGTGCAGAAAGCTGGAAGTCGAGTGGCCTTTTCCTCAAGAAAAATCCACCTTGCACCGTCTTCAAACGTCGACATGTGAATCGAAAACGCTCTAGAAGTTCTCCTCGCAGCGACGCTCTCCCATTAGCGCAAGCCAGCGCAAAAAAGGAGGGGCCCAGCCAGCGCCGCATCGCGTCTGGTTGAGCCCCAGCTTTCTTACGGACAAAGGGGCAGGGAATTGATCCATGCCCTGGGCCTTGTTCGCTACTCTTCTTCCTCGTCCACCGGCCGCTTGGCGTTGGCCAGAATCTTCTCCGCCACCAGTTGCGGCACGATGTCGTAGTGGTCCACTTCCATCCGGTAGCTGCCCTTGCCCTGCGTCATCGAGGTCAGGTTCGTGCCGTAGGTCAGCATCTCCGCCATGGGAACCTCGGCGTTGATCACCGTAGTCCGGCCCTTCGACTCCATGCCCTGCACACGGCCGCGCCGCCCGTTCAGGTCGCCCATCAGCGTGCCGGCAAACTCGTCCGGCGCCTCGATCTCGACCTTCATCACCGGCTCCAGAAGGCACGGCTTGGCCTGCTCCATCGCCTTCTTGAAGGCGATGCGCCCCGCCGTCTTGAATGACATTTCGTTCGAATCCACGTCGTGGTAGCTGCCGTCGTACACCGTCACCTTGAAGTCCACCACCGGGTACCCGGCCAGGTAGCCGCGCGCCGCTGACTCCACGATGCCTTTCTCCACCGCCGGAATAAACTGCCGCGGAATCGCCCCGCCAAACACCTCGTTGGCAAACTCGAACCCGCCTCCCCGCGGCATCGGCTCCATGCGGATCTTGCAGTCGCCGAACTGTCCGTGGCCACCCGACTGCTTCTTGTGCCGCCCTTGCGCGTCGGCCTTGCCGCGAATCGTCTCGCGGTAGGGCACTTTCGGCGCCTTCAGCGTCACCTCAGCGTGGTAGCGCTTCTTCAGGCGCGACACAATCGCTTCAATGTGCGGCTGGCCCGCGCCGGCAATCAGGAACTCATTCGTCTGCGGGTCGCGGAAGAAGCGGATCAGCAAATCCTCTTCCATCAGCTTGTGAATCGCCGGGGCCAGCTTGTCCTCGTCGCCGCGCGTCTTCGGCTCAATGGCATAGGTCATGGCGGGCTCGGGAAGCGCAGCCAGCTCAACCTGGATCTCCGCGCCCTTCTGTCCTAGCGTGTCGCCGGTAAAGGTCTCGCGCAATTTTGCCACCGCGCCCAGATCGCCCGCGTGCAGTTCGGCCACCTCGATCGCCTTGCGCCCCTGCATCACGCTCAGGTGGCTTAGCCGCTCCTGCCCGCGCCGAGTGTAGTTCTCCAGCGTCACGTCGTTCTTCACCACGCCGCTGATCACCTTGAAGTAGCTGATCCGTCCCGCGAAGGGATCGCTCATCGTCTTGAAGACCACCAGCCCTGCCGGCTCGCGGTCGTCCACTTTGCGGGTGGCCGCGCCCGTTTCCACCGAGCCTGCCGCTCGGCCATTGGCCGCCACCGCCTGCAGCGCCGGAGTCTTCACTGGCAAAGGAGAGCGCTCGGTCGGCGACGGCGCGTACACCTTGATAAAGTCCAGCAGGTGGTCGGTAGCAATGTTCGCCGCGCCCGAGGCAAACAGCACCGGGAAGATGCGGTCTTCGCGAATCGCCTCGTGCAGCGCCGTAATCAGGTGCTGCTCCGGAATCGTGCCCTGGGCGAAGTACTCTTCCATCAGCTCGTCCTTGCCCTCGGCCACCAACTCCACCAGCGCCTCATGTGCCGCCTTGGCCGGGCCCGCCAGCTGTGCCGGAATCTCCCCGATCTTGCCTGCGCCGTTGCCGCCCGGCGTGTAGTGGAAGGCCTCCATCGTCACCAGGTCCACCACACCGTGGAACCCGCCTGCGTCGCTGATTGGCAGTTGCACAGGTACACACTGCCGGCCCCAGCGCTCCTGCAGGTTCTCGATCAGCGCGCTCAGCCCGCCGCCGCCGCCAGCCTTCGGGTGGTCCATCTGGTTCACCACCACAATGCGCGGAACGTTGGCCTCCTCGGCAAACCGCCACACCCGCTCCGTCACCGGCTCAGCGCCGCTCTGCGCGTTCACCACCACCACCGCTGCCTCCACCGGCAGCAGCGAGGCGCGCGCCTCGTGCGTAAACATGTGGAATCCGGGTGTATCCACAAAATTGATCTTCACGCCCTGCCACTCGGCAAATGCCACCGCGTTTTGCATCGTTATGCCGCGGGCAATCTCTTCCTCGTCATAGGCGGTTACAGCCGTACCGTCTTCCACACGGCCCTGCGTCGGCGTGGCTTTGGCGGCATGCAGCAGAGCGGCGATCAAAGTCGTTTTGCCGCTGTGCGCATGCCCCATTACAGTTACGTTGCGGATCTCACTTCCCTGGTACGTTTTCATAGGGTTTCTCCTCTGGTGACGCGTAGATGTGCGGCCACGGGCGAGTCGGCGCCCGCCCGGCAGCGAAAATCTGTTGGGAATGCCCGCAGCAACCGAATGGCGCGCGAGCGAGAGTCTGGCTTAGGAGAGACGTTGAGGAAATGACGCCCTGCTGCGAGGGAGAGGCGGGGACGGCGCAGGAATTTCATCCAGGCGTCCCGGGGGACGTCACCGTGTCCGGATTGACGGGCTTGAGGGCCCAGTCTGCCGTCTGCCTCGTCCATTGCGAGAGTCTCCGGCAGGCGCCTCGGCGGTGAAAATTGGATGAATCCGCCGGGCGTCTTGCTTTAAGACAACGGATGCTATCACAGCCGAAGTGTGAACGTCCTGTGACACGACGCACAAGCCGGGACCGGGATAGAGCTCTGTTGAAAAGCGCGCCCGCAAGCCAGCCGGGTGCCCGCCGAAGTCAATCCCACCTCACGCGCATCCCGTTCATTCCACGCGAACAAGACACGCTCCGTGCTTGCGGAGAATTTCCCCTCGTGCGCTCACAATAGAAGCGGAAGAAGCTCTGGTCACTGGTCACTGACCACGGAAGGGTACCCCCTCCCCCCCCCCGGGGGGGGGCACGGTCTTCGCTTTTTGATGGGGCGCCAGGCAGCGCCTACCAGTACAGGACAGGCAGCAGGCTGGAATAGTCGTCCGTCCACAGCCGCAGGCCGGGCTGCAGAGAGGCTGTATGCCCATGGCCCACTATGCCCGACTGCACGAAAAACGCCGGGTTGTCCGTCAGAAGCATCCAGGACGCGCCAAACTCCCCGCGTTCGTCGTTAGCCGGTGTGCTTACGCGCATAGCCGTCATGCCCGCCGACTGAGCCAGCAGTGCGATCGGCGGCTCCAGGTCCACGTGCTGGTTGGAGATATGGAACGCGAGAATCCCGCCCGGTGTCAGCTGCTGTCGGTAGAGTGTCATCGCCTCGACCGTCAACAGGTGCAGCGGAATCGCGTCACCGGAGAAGGCGTCCACCACCAGCACGTCAAAGTGCTGCGGCCGCTCCCGCGCCAGCGAGAGCCGCCCGTCGCCCTCCACCACTTCAACCCGCGCGCCCGACTCGCGGATATAAGTGAAGACCTGACGTGCAATCGGCTCCACGGCCGCGTTGATCTCGTAGAAGCGCATGCGATCACCTGGCCGTCCGTAGGCCGCCAGCGTTCCCGCGCCCAGGCCGATCACGCCCACCGTGCGCGGCCGTCCCTGGCAGCAGTAGCGGAGCGCCAGCCCCACGCCGGAGTCCTCCGCGTAGTAAGTGGTTGGCGTCTTGCGCTGTGCATCGGTGCCAAAGATCTGCGAGCCGTGCTGAATCGTGCCATTGGTCAGCGTGCGCAGCTCCGCGCCGGGGTAGCCGTAGTTCTGCCGCACCCGCAGCGCGCCGTAAAAATTGCGTACCGCAGCCACCGTCTGCCTCTGGCTGGCAATCTGCAGCCATCCCACCAGCACGGCCAGCGTCACGCTGGAACTCACCCACAGCAGCCGTTGGTTCCAGCCATCGCGCCATGTAACCGCCGTGGCCAGAAGCGCAGTCACAAGGAACGTGATCGCCAGATCGTAGTTGAAGCGAAACACCAGCGGCGCCGCAATGCCAACAAGGAACGAGCCCAGCGCGCCGCCTGCCGCAAACAGCAGGTAAAAGAGCGTTGATTCGCGGGTCCGCTCTGGCCGAAGCGCGTACGCCTCAGTGTGCAGAAAGTAGCAGGCAAACAGCAGTTCCAGCAGGTAGAAGGCAATGCTAATCCGCATGGGCAGTGTAGCTTCGGTCTGCGTCAGCATGTAGGCCAGACCGCCCATCAGCACAATCAGCAACCGCATCACCAGCGCACGCTGCGCCAGCCGAGGAAACTCGAACGCGACAATCAGCGTGATCAGGTAAACGCCCAGCGGCAGTATCCACAACAGCGGAATTGCCGCAATGTTCGCCGTAAGGTAGCTGGTTACCGCGCTTAGTTGCATCGCCGCGCCCATCGGCAGCAGCACCCACAGCACCTTGTGCCAGCAGGGCGTCGCGGGTGCGCTTTCGTCGTCGATGACTTGTCTGACCGTGGGCGCCGGAACGAGTGCTCTCCGGCGCGCCTTGAGCGTGAGCGCCGCGGAGAGCGCAACAAACACGCAGAAGCCCGCAGCCCATCCCATGCGCTGAGCCCGTAGCGTAAACTGCGGCTCGATCAGCCCGGGATAAAGCGCCAGCGCCAGCAGTGAGGCCAGGTTCGAGAGCGCATACAGCCGGTAGGGAATCGGCGTTCCTTCGATGCGCGCCCACCAAACCTGCAGCACCGGGCTGGTTGCGCCCAGCGCAAGAAAGGGAAGTCCGATCCAGAGCGCAAGGGAAGCGAAGACAGCGGCCACCGGAGACTCCGAGCCCAGGCCCGGCCCAACGCTGCGCGCGGCCCATGCAACGGCGGCAAGCGCCGAAACGGCCAGCAGCGCCAGGTGCAGAGTCCAGCGCGAAGAGCGCGCCAGCCAATGCGCATAGAGATAACCAAGAAGCAGTGCGGTCTGAAAGAAGACCAGGCAGGTCACCCAGACAGCGGCCGAACCGCCTAGAGCGGGAAGCAGTTGCTTGGCAGCCACAGGCTCAACCAGAAACAGTAGAAACGAGCCAAGAAAAACAGCGCCCGCAAACAGCCAGCGCAACGGGTTCATGCAAACCTCAAAAGGGCCGCGGCGCAGGCAGATACGCAGGCGTGTTTGGAGCGCCGCCGCGGATCGGATTCAGGTAAAGCCGGATGCTATCACAGCAGCACAGTCGGTTGTGGTAGAGTCGGTTTACCTCCAGCGCTGTTCCTTCCCCGGCTTCTTTCATTTCGAATTCGCCTGAGGTGATCGCCCTATGCCGTTGCCCGGTTGCCTTTCCCACGACGCCGCACTGTCCGCAGAAGAGGCGGCGCGCGTAGGAGCCTCCGCACAGCGCAAAGCAGCCTGGCGCCTGCTGCCCATCATTTCCGTCGGCTACGGGCTGGCTTATATCGATCGCATTAACATCAGCTTCGCGTCCCTGCGCATGAACGCCGACCTGCACTTCAGTGCCACGGTCTACGGCCTCGGCGCGGGGTTGTTCTTCATCGGCTACGCGGCCTGCGAGGTGCCGTCGAACCTGCTCCTGCTGCGCTTCGGCCCGCGCCGCTGGCTGGCGCGCATCATGCTCACCTGGGGCCTGCTGGCGGCCGCCATGCTGTTCGTTCGCACGCCTATGCAGTTTTATTCAGTGCGCCTGTTACTGGGCATGGCAGAGGCTGGTTTCTTTCCCGGTGTCATTTACTACCTCACACTCTGGTTCCCGGCCGCAATGCGGGCCAGGGCCGTCAGCCGCTTTTACATCGCGCTGCCGCTTGGTTCGGTGGTCATGGGCTCGCTGGCGGGCTGGCTGCTGGGGCTCAACGGGCGATTCGGCCTCGCTGGCTGGCAATGGCTGTTTCTGTTGGAAGGCCTGCCCGCTGCCTTGTACAGCTTCGTGATTCTGCGCCTGCTGCCGGACAAGCCAGCCGACGCCGCATGGCTTACGCCGCAGGAGAAGGCTTGGATCTCGCAGCAGCTTGAAGCCGACAGCGCCCGCGCGCATCTCGGGCACTCAGCCGGTGTGTTGCGCGCGCTGCTTTCGCCCAAAGTCTGGATGATCGGCACGTTCTTCTTCTGCGTACTCACCTGCAGCTACGCACTGGGCTTCTCGCTGCCCGCCATTCTGCAGGCCGCTACAGGCTGGAGCGTGACGCATGTGGGCTACCTGGTGGCAGGCTTCGGCTTGGCAGGTGCGCTCTCAATGCTACTCGGCGGGGCAAACTCTGACCGCACAGGCGATCGTGTTCTGCACTGCGTTGTGCCCTGCTGTGTGATGGCCGCGGGGTTTGTGATTGCCGGATCGGGCGTGCCCGGATGGCTGGTGGTCACGGCGCTGGCCATCGCCTTTATTGCTTTCAATGCGCTGCAGGCTCCGGCGCTGGCCGTGCCCACGCAATTCATGGCGGGCCGCGCCGCCGCGGCGGGCATTGCGGCCATGAACACCATCACCATGTTCAGCGGCTTTGTAGGACCGTACTGGATGGGCCGCATGAAGGACGCGACCGGCAGCTACGGCCAAGGCCTGTGCGGACTGGCTGTGCCCGGCCTTGCCGCGGCGGTGACCATGTTGGTGCTCACGTGGAGTTTGGCGCAACCGGCGCCCGCCGTTGCACGTGCGAGCCTGTCGGACGAGCCTGCCTGAGTCACCTTCACGCCCGCTCTGGTTCGGCTTTGTGACACGCATCATAGATTCCGCCGGTTCCAGCCTCCGATGATCTTTGCGAAAGCTGATTGCATAGTGAGGAGTCCGGAGATGAGCGCACAGTCAAGTGTCGAATTACTCAACAAAGCCGTTGCTGACGAGCTGGCAACCGTCCATCAGTACATGTACTTTCACTTCCACCTGGACGATTGCGGATTCGGCCCGCTGGCTTCGCTATTCAAGCGGACGGCTATCACCGAGATGGGGCACGTGGAAAAGCTCGCCGAGCGCATTCTCTTCCTCAAAGGCGATGTAGAGATGGTGCCGGGCTTTGCCGTGGATAAGATTACGGATCCGATCAAGATGCTCGCCAGGGCCGCCGAGATGGAGACGAGCAGCGCCCGCTGCTACAACAAGTGGGCCCGCGAGTGCGGCGAGAACCTGGACGCGGCCACCAAGCAGCTTTTCGAGAGCCTGGTGGGCGACGAAGAAGGCCACTTCGACGCCTTCGACAAACAGCAGGACCACATCCGGCAGTTCGGCCCGGCCTATCTTGCCCTGCAATCCTTCGGAAAAGAGGCTGAGCCTGTCGCTGGTGTGTAAAAGAGGCTCAGCCTCTTTTACACACCGAATCGATCTCGAAGACGCTTTACGCGCCAGCCGTGGCGGGCAGGATGTCCTCCACATCCACCCACTGCGTCGGGTACTTGCCCGTGTAGCAGGCCGTGCAGTAGCCGGTGGCGGGCTCGGTCTGGCAACTGGCGAGCAGCCCATCCAGCGAGAGATACGCCAGGGAGTCCGCCTCGATGAAGCGGCGAATCTCCTCGATCGACTTGTTGGCGGCGATCAGGTCGCGCTTGCTCGGCGTGTCCACGCCATAGAAGCACGGTGAGATGGTCGGCGGGCAGCTGATGCGCAGGTGAACTTCCTTGGCGCCAGCGCCGCGCACCATGCGCACAATCTTGCGGCTGGTGGTGCCGCGGATGATCGAGTCGTCGATCAGAACCACGCGCTTGCCTTCGAGCAAGTTGCGTACCGGGTTCAGCTTCAGACGCACGCCAAAGTCACGCACCCGTTGCTCGGGCTCAATAAACGTGCGGCCCACGTAGTGGTTGCGGATGAGTCCGAAGCGGAATGGAATGCCTGCTTGCTCGGCGTAGCCCAGCGCCGCGGTTACTCCAGAGTCGGGCACCGGCACCACTACATCGGCGGGCACGTTGGACTCACGCGCAAGCTGGCGGCCCATCTGGTCGCGGCTCTCCTGCACCCAGCGGCCAAAGATGCGCGAGTCGGGCCGGGCAAAGTAGACCTGCTCGAAGATGCAGCTCGACTGCGGCACGCCGCTCGCATACTGGCGGCTGGTCACGCCGTCTTCGGTGACCATGACGAGTTCGCCCGGTAGCACATCGCGCTCATACTCAGCGCGCAGCAGATCAAATGCGCAGGTCTCGGAGGCGAAGACGATGGTGTCCGGCCCGTCGGGATTCTTGATGCGGCCCATCGAGAGTGGCCGGAAGCCGCGCGGATCTCGGGCGGCGAAGATGCGGTCGCGCGTCATCATCACGATGGAGAACGCGCCTTCCACATGCGAGAGCGAATCGGCAATTGCGTCCACCAGCGTGCCGGCCCTAGAGTGCGCGATGAGCTGCACGATGATTTCGGAGTCTGAAGTCGTCTGAAAGTACGCGCCGTCGCGCTCCAGCCGCGCGCGCAGATTGCCCAGATTCACCAGATTGCCGTTGTGCGCAATCGCGATCAGGCCCTTGGTTGAGTCCACGCGGATGGGTTGCGCGTTCAGCAGGGCCGAGTCGCCGGTGGTGGAGTAGCGCGTGTGGCCGATCGCCATGTAGCCGGGTAGCTTCGCCAGCACGTCGTCGGTAAAAATCTCCGACACGAGGCCCATGCCCTTGATGTTGGAGAGATGCTGGCCGTCGGCCGTGGCAATGCCCGCTGACTCCTGCCCGCGATGCTGCAGCGCATAGAGCGCCAGATACGCCTGCCGCGCCGCGTCCGGGTGCCCGTGAATGGCTGTAACGCCGCACTCCTCACGGAGGGTGTCGCCTGCGGCGACAGTGGACAGTGAACAGTGATCAGTGATCAGTGAAGACGCCGAGGCGTCAGCACGCAGTTCCTGTGACCGATCCGCCATGCCTGCCACGCCCTGATACAGCAGCCGGCTCATGCGAGCACCCCGTCATGCAGGGCGGATTCGAGAGCGGTGGCCCAAGGCTTACAGAGTTCGGTAAGTGCAACATCGATCGTCGCACCGTCGCCGCCTGCGGCGATGCCCGCAGGAACCGTAATGGTGAGCCGGTCGCCGCCGGTCTTGCCGATGACAAAGCAACTCAGGTCTGGATGGCCGAAGACGATGCTCTTTACACGTTCGACATTGTCGGCTGAACACGTGATGACGACTCGCGAAGCAGATTCGCCGAAGAGCCCGAAAGCAATGGGACCATCCGCGAGGGGAGCAACCTCGATCCTCGCGCCGACGCCATTTTCGAAAGATGCTTCAGCCAGGGCGACTGCGATTCCGCCGTCGCTGATGTCGAAGGCTGTCGTGATCAGGCCTTCCTTTGCCAGCCAGGCCAGACACTGGTGCAGCTGTGCCTCTGCGTACAGGTCGAGGAACGACGGCGGCTGTCCCCACAGGCGCTGCAGGATGACGTTCGCAAATTCCGACGAGCCAAAGTCCCTTTCCAGAGTGGGTGCAACATCCGCGCCAAGGCTGTTTCCGATCAGCAGGACTACGTCGTCCGCCTGCTGGAAATGCGCCGGCACCGCCTTCGTCACATCATCCAGAATGCCCACGATGCCGAGCACCGGCGTCGGGAAGATGCCCTCGCCCTTGGTCTCGTTGTAGAGCGAAACATTGCCGCCGGTGATCGGCGTGCCCAAGGCGGTACAGGCTTCGCTGATGCCGTCGATCGCTGCCGAAAGCTGCGCCATGATCTCCGGCTTCTCCGGATTGCCGAAGTTCAGGCAATTCGTTGCGGCCACCGGCGTCGCGCCGGTGCAGGCCACCTTGCGCGCGGCCTCGGCCACGGCGTGCATCGCGCCGAGTTTCGGATCGAGATACGCCCAGCGGCCGTTGCCGTCGAGCGCCATCGCGAGGCCGCGCTCGTGACCCGGCGTCCCGGTGCCCTTGATGCGCATTACGCCCGCTTCGCCGCCGGGGCCCTGCGCCGTGTTGGTCTGCACCATGGTGTCGTACTGCTCATGCACCCAGCGCTTGGAACAGATATTGGAGCTTGCCAGCAGCTTCTTCAGGTCCGCCGTGTAGTCGCGCGGCTTGGCCAGCTCGGCCAGCACTTCGGCCGGCGGATCGAGCGGCACAGGCGCCTTCCACGAGCCCACGGGGCGGTGGTAGAGCGGCGCGTCGTCGGTGAGTGACTGGTTAGGAATGTCGGCGACCAGCACGCCGTGGTGGCGAATGCGCAGCCTTGGCTCCGGTTTCACCGTGCCCACGATTGTTGCGTCCAGGCCCCACTTGGCGAAGACCTTCAGCACTTCGTCCTCGCGGCCCTTTTCGGCCACCAGCAGCATGCGCTCCTGGCTTTCCGAGAGCATGATCTCGTAGGAACTCATGCCGGTTTCGCGCTGCGGCACATTGTCGAGTTCAACGTCGAGACCCACGCCGCCACGCGCGCCCATCTCGCAGGTGGAGCAGGTGAGGCCCGCCGCGCCCATGTCCTGAATGCCGACGATGGCGCCGGTCTGCATCGCTTCGAGGCAGGCTTCCAGCAGCAGCTTCTCCATGAACGGGTCGCCGCACTGCACGTTGGGCCGCTTCTCTTCCGAGCCCTCGTGGAACTCCTCGCTGGCCATGGTTGCGCCGTGGATGCCGTCGCGGCCGGTCTTCGCGCCCACATAAATAACGGGGTTGCCGGCGCCGGTGGCCTTGCCGTAGAAGATCTCGTCCTTCCGCACCAGTCCCAGCGCAAAGGCGTTCACCAGCGGGTTGCCGCTGTAGCAGGCTTCGAACTTGGTTTCGCCGCCCAGGTTGGGCACGCCAAAGCAGTTGCCGTAGCCCGCAATGCCGCTGACGACGCCTTCCACAATGGTGTGGTTCTTGTGCACAAGCTCAGGCTCGGTGCTGGCCTCGGGCACAATCGGCCCAAAGCGCAGCGAATCCATCACCGCCAGCGGCCGCGCGCCCATCGTAAAAATGTCGCGCAGAATGCCGCCCACGCCCGTCGCAGCGCCCTGGTAGGGCTCGATATAGCTGGGGTGGTTGTGGCTTTCGATCTTGAATGCGCAGGCCCAGCCGTCGCCCACGTCAATGATGCCGGCGTTTTCGCCCGGCCCCTGCACCACGCGGTCGCTCTTGGTGGGCAGCCGCTTCAGGTGCACGCGGCTCGACTTGTAGGAGCAGTGCTCGCTCCACATTACGCTGTAAATGCCCAGTTCCGTTAGAGATGGAACGCGTCCCAGAGCCTTGAGGATACGGTCGTACTCCTCCGGAGTGATGCTGTGCTGAGACAGCAGCTCCGGTGTCACCGTAGCCGGTTCGGGAACAACTGCAGAAGAGGCAGAAGTCATCACGATTGCCTCCATTGTCGCATGGGACGCGGGTCCGGGGTTCCGCGTCCGCATGTGGAAAGTGCGGCCGTCTTAGTCCACGGCGACTAAAGTGAGACGGCGACGGGCAGAGCCGCAGGTTCGCTGGCTTGCGGCGGTACGCCTAAAACGCAAACGACGCGGCCAGCGTGAACACCAGCGCGACGACCGAAATGATGGTCTCCAGCACCGACCAGGTCTTCAGCGTATCGGCCACGCTCATGTGGAAGTACTCCTTCACCAGCCAGAAGCCGCCGTCGTTCACGTGAGAAAAGATCACGGACCCGGCCCCGGTCGCAACCGCCAGGAGTTCCGGCCGTACGCCGTGAGCCGCGAGCGCGATGGGTGCAACGATGCCCGCCGCAGTGCTCATGGCCACTGTCGACGAGCCTGTAGCGAGCCGCAGCAGTGCGGCCAGCAGCCATGCAAGCACAAGTAACGGCACATGACTGTGCAGCGCCACGCCGATGAGGGCCTGCGAGACGCCGCTCTCCTGCAGTACGCGGCCGAACCCGCCTCCCGCGCCCACTAGCAGCGTGATCGTGGCCGTGGGTGCAATGCACTCATTTGTGAAGCGGAGAATGGTTTCGCGCGAAAAGCCGCGCAGGCGGCCGAGAGTGAAGAAGCTCACCAGCACGCCCACCAGCAGTGCCATGTCGGCGTTGCCGATGAAGTGCAATGCCTGGTTCAGTCCCGTGCCTGGAGCGGTCACGACCTCGGCCCAACTACCAATGAGCATGAGCAGCACAGGAAGCAGGATGGTGAAGACCGTGAGCGCAAAACCAGGAAGGCTGCGCTCTTCGCCGTGCTCCTCGAACTCTGCGGCCATCGGGTTGTCTTCGGCCAGCGGAACACGCGGCGCAATGAACTTGGCGTAGAGCGGTCCTGCGACGATAGCCGTAGGGATACCGATGAGCATTGCGTAGAAAATGGTGCGGCCCACGTCGGCCTTGAAGATTGTCACTGCCAGCAGCGCCGCAGGGTGAGGAGGCACAAGCGCATGCACCACTGAGAGTCCGGCGAGCATGGGCAAGCCCACCAGCAGGAGCGATGTGCGCGTGCGGCGTGCAACGGTGAATGCAATCGGAATCAGCAGAACAAAGCCGACTTCAAAAAACGCAGGCAAACCGACCACCAGGCCGATCACCATCATGGCCCAGTGCACGCGCTTCTCGCCAAATAAGCGGATCAAAGTCCGCGCAATCTGGTCGGCGCCGCCTGACTCAGCCATCATTTTGCCCAGCATGGTGCCCAGCGCGACGACGACAGCTATATGGCCAAGCGTTGCGCCGACGCCGGCCTCGAACGAATGCACAACTGTGGCCAGCGGCATGCCTGCAACTACGGCCAGGCCGAGCGAGGTGAGGAAGAGCGTGATGAACGGATTAAGCTTGTAAACCGCAATGAGCAGCACAAGGCAGACGACGGCGGCAAGCGCCGAGACAAGCAGAAAGATGCTGTGAGGATCGACCATGGACTCGCGGTTTCCTGTGCGGTTGCGGTGTGGCTGCCCCTGTTCCCGGAGCTTCAGGCCAGGATGATTCGGACGCCCTGGCGTTCAAAGGGTGCCAGAGCCTCAGGAGAGGCCCCCTGGTTGGTTATCAGGGTTTGGATATCGCTCGCCGGGCAGATAAATGCAGGGCTTACGTGACCAAGTTTGCTCGAATCGGTCACTACGATGACCTGTTTCGCCTGTTTCAGCATCTTGCGATAGATCAGCGCCTCGTCGGTTTCCAGTGTGGTGGCGCCTCGTTCTGCATCCAACCCGGTCACGCTCAGGAAGACCTTGTCCATATAAACATCGTCCAGAAAGGTGAGCGCGGCGTTGCCGGTCAGAGAAAACGACCAGGCCCAGGGAATCACCCCGCCTGTCAGGTAGGTGCGGATCCCGGGCAGATTGCACAACTCCATTCCTATATTGATGGCGTTGGTGATGACTTGGATCTTCTCACGATGGCGCAGGCTGCGGCCGATGTGTGTTGTGGTGGTTCCTGCGGTAAGCCCAACCGTTTCATTGGGTTGTATAAGCTCCGCTGCCGCCAGTCCGATACGCCGCTTCTCTACTGCGAAACGCTGTTCGCGGGCCAGGAAGGAGCTGTCGTAGCGGAATGGCTCATAGAGCAGTGGCTCCACGAGGGTGGCTCCACCGTGGGTGCGACGAATCAAGCCGCGGTTTTCCAGCCGCGCCAGATCGCGGCGAATGCTTGCGGCAGAAGAGCTGGCAACGGCGACAATTTCGTCGATCGAGGCAGTGCCAACGGATAGAAGGAACTTAATAATCTGCTCGGAGCGGCGATTGAGCGTGTCAGACATGGTGTGGCCCAGATTCTACACGTCAGGGGTTCCACAGTGAATGGATTTGCGCGAAAAATGCGTAGATTATTCGGCTTTTTAGAATGAATATTGCACTAAAGTGAGTGTTTTGCCGCTGTATGATCAATATGAAGGACGCTGCCAACAGGCAAGATCACACAGGAAGCAGGGAGACACAATGCAGGAGTTTCCGCATGCCATGCTGCGCGAGATCTACGAACAGCCCGACGCGCTGACCAGAACCCTCAAGGCTTATCTGTCCGGGGACGGGCTAAAGGCCGAGGTGGCCGCAGCGTTGGCTGGATGGGCTAACCCTGATGGCGAAGTGCTGATTGTTGCCAGCGGCTCGAGCCGCCACAGCGGTCTCGCGGCGGAGATCACGCTCGAGGACCTGTGCGGACTGGCGGTCGACGTGGAGTATGCCAGCGAGTACAGCTGCCGCGGTGGCCGTGAGCGCCGGCACCCGAGCGCCATTGTGCTGTCGCAGTCGGGTGAGACCTCAGACACTCTCGCCTCACTGCGCGAAGCGCGTCGGCGTGGGCACCGCACCTTGGCTATTACCAACGCTGCGGCTTCGACCATGGCGCAGGAGGCCGATGTTTCAATGCCGCTGATTGCGGGCGTGGAAAAGGCGGTTCCGGCCACTAAAAGCTTCACCTGCCAGCTCGCACTGCTCTATGTGCTGGCTCTCTACGAAGCCGCGCGGCTCGGGCAGATGGATGCGCCGACGCTTGCTGCGCACATCGCCGAGTTGCGCAAGCTGCCCGCCAGCCTGGCGGAGCAACTCGACGGCTGGCGCACGCAGATGTTCGTGTTGGCGCAGAAGTACGCCAACGCGGCCAGCTTCCTCTATCTAGGACGCGGCGTGCACTACGCCATTGCTCGCGAGGGGGCTCTCAAGTTGAAGGAAGCGTCTTACGTGCACGCCGAGGGTTACCCCACCGGCGAGTTAAAGCACGGGCCCAATGCGCTGGTCAGCGACGAGGTGCCACTGGTGGTGCTGGCCACGGTCGATCGCGCAATGGAAGCCTCCGTGCTGCGCTACGAGAAGACGGTGCAACTGCTCGAAGACATGAAGACGCAGGGCGCCAAGGTGATTGCGCTCGCCAACACGGGAGACGAAGATGTGAAGCGGCTGGTGAGCGACTGCGTTGAGGTGCCGCCGGCGCCTGAGCACATGCTGCCGATTCTGGAGGTGGTGCCACTGCAGTTCTTCTCTTACTTCATGGCACTGGAGCACGGTGTGGACGTGGACCGGCCGCGGAATCTCTCGAAGGCCGTGGTGGAGCAGCCGGCGGGATAGTTACGCTCGCGACGCGCAGGGGCACAAGAAAGAACGCAAAAGCAACGGCCTGGATCGAGAGCATCGATCCAGGCCGTTGTTTTTCTGCTGAGCAGTCAGGCTCTCGAGCCGCGCGACTCGAAGTACGCTTCAATCTCTTCCAGCGTTTTGCCCTTGGTTTCAGGCATGAAGAACGTGACCACGATGAAGTAGACCAGCGTGAAGCTTGCGAACAAGTAGAACATCGACGAATAGCCGTACTTGCTGACGAACGGCAGAAAGATGCCGGCCAGAAGGGTAGAGACCAGCTGGTTGATTACCAGCGCGATGCTCATGCCGTTGGAGCGGATGCGCGTGGGCATAAGCTCGGAGAGAGCTAGCCACACGCACACGCCCGGGCCTACGGCATAGAAGGCCATGAAGGCGTAGAGGCCAATGGCGACCAGCCAGCCGTGCCGCGCATTAGGCACGCTGCCCACTACGGCTTTCTGAATCTTCAACGGCGCGCTGCGCGCAGCGGCCAGGTTGGCAAAGGGATTCTTGAAGAAAGCTTCAACCTTGTTGGCCGGGATGCAGTCCTCGCGCGTGATGCGGATGGGCTCGGCTGCAACATCGTCCGAGCGAACAAAGCTGGTGGCCGCAGTAAAGTCGCCGTAGGAGTAGATGATGGCCAGCGATGCGCGGCCGCTGTCAATACCGCGGCCTGCAGATCCGGCAGCAGAAAGCAGCTTTGCTGCCTGGTCGCGATCGAACCGAAGTGTCAACTCCTGCGCAGGTGTAATCAGCGGCTGAATCAGGCTGGCGCTATCCACGCTGATCCGCTCGGTGGTGAGGAACAACGTGCCCACGCTGATCATCGAGACGATGATCCCGCTGGTACCCAGAATGAACAGGAAGCGGCGGCCCTTGCGATCCACCAGCAGCATGCCGCCCAGCGTGAACAGGAAGTTCACAAAGGTGAAGGCGACGTAGCCCCAGTGCGCACTCAGATCAGAGAGGCCGCTCTGCAGCAGGATGCCGACGTTGTAGCCGATTACGGAGTTTACTCCGGTGGCGGTGTTGCACGAGAGGATGGCGCAGGCCAGCAGGAAGGGGATGATGTACTTGCGCTTCAGCAACGACTCACGCACCTTGGTGCCGACAGACGGCTGCGCTGCAGACTGCGCGTTCTGCTCCATTTCGTGCAGTTCGAGCTCGGCCTGCTCCTGCGAGCGTGAGCGGAGCAGCGCGGTCAGTGCCTGCTCGCGCCTGCCGCGGCGGAAGAGCCAGCGCGGCGACTCGGTGACAAACAGGCTGCCGAGAACGAAGAGCACTCCC
>Ga0335069_10005032_pt1 | contig 19440 bp, 16 predicted proteins | sample Lox_Sample_11_FD_206714 | JGI IMG/M metagenome (GOLD analysis project Ga0335069, IMG submission 206714) | Soil microbial communities from Loxahatchee National Wildlife Refuge, Florida, United States - Lox_Sample_1.1 | ecosystem: Environmental > Terrestrial > Soil > Wetlands | place: USA... | reverse complement strand
CGGGCAGCTTACCGCCGACGTTAATCAGCATCGTGCGCGGTTTTTGCTGCGGCAGGCATTGCGTGGCCAGCACGTGCTCGACTTCCGAAGTGCCAATTCCGAATGCCATGGCGCCGAACGCGCCGTGCGTGGAAGTGTGACTGTCGCCGCAGACCACGGTCATTCCCGGCTGGGTGATTCCCAGCTCGGGGCCGATGACGTGCACGATTCCCTGGTCTGGCGAATCGACGTCAAACAGCTCGACGCCAAATTCAGCGCAGTTCTTGCGCAGGACCTGCATCTGCTTGTCGGCAATCTGGTCGAGAACGGGCAGGTGTTTCGGCGTGGTCGGAACGTTGTGGTCGATGGTCGCAACGGTTCGCTTCGGTTGGCGCACCTGGCGACCCGTTTCGCGCAGACCCTCGAACGCCTGCGGCGACGTCACCTCGTGCACGAGATGCAGGTCGATGTAGAGGAGCGGCGGCTGGTCGGCAGGCGTGCAGACCACGTGGGCATCCCAGAGCTTTTCGAAAAGAGTACGAGACATAAAGTCAAAACCAAATCCAACACAGAGACACAGAGGCACAGAGAATTACATAGAAAAACCAAGATCAATACCAAAGGCCCGGATCCGAAATCAGAAATCCAGAAAACTCTGTGTGTCTCTGCGTCTCTGTGTTGAAGCTTTTAAACCGCGTGGTACGCCCGTCGCCGGTCGACTACTTCGCTGATGGCGTGTTCGACCATGCCGCCCATTTCGGCGGTTTCGAGCACGTATTTTGCGTTGCCGTTGTCGAGGTCCTTGGTCCGATAACCCGAGTTGAGCACTTCGCGGATCGCCTCTTCGATGTCTTTCGCTTCCTGCTGCAGCTTGCCCGAGTGTCGCAACAGCATCGCAGCCGAGGCGATTGCGCCTAATGGGTTCGCCATGTTCTTGCCTGCGATGTCAGGGGCCGATCCGTGCACCGGTTCGAACAATCCGACCTTGCCACCGATTGTCGCCGAAGCCAACATGCCGAGAGATCCGCTGATCGCCGCGGCTTCGTCGGTCAGGATGTCGCCGAACAGGTTCTCCGTCAGCACCACGTCGAACGAGGTGGGATGCGTGATCAACTTCATCGAGCACGCGTCCACGTACATGTGCTCCAGCTTGATGTCGGGATAGTCTTTCGCCAGCGTGCTTACCACTTCCCGCCACAGTTGCGAAGTTTCGAGAACATTGGCCTTATCCACGCTGGTGACTTTCTTTTTGCGCTTGCCGGCCAGGTCGAACGCCACTCGGGCGACACGCTCGATTTCTTCGACCGAGTACTTCATGGTGTTGAACGCGGCATCGCGTTGGCCAACAAATCCGCGGGGCTCACCGAAGTAGAGCCCGCCGAGGAGTTCGCGAACGAACATGATGTTGGCGCCCTTCACAATCTCGCTGCGGATCGGCGAGCAGTCCGCAATCGATTCGTACGAAATCGCGGGACGCAAGTTGGCGAATCCGCCGAGCGCCCGGCGAATCCCCAAAAGCCCCGCCTCGGGTCGCTTTTCGGATGCCAGGTGATCGAACTCGGGAGTGCCTACGGCTCCGAGCAGGACGGCGTCGCTGGCGAGGCAGACGTCAATCGTCGACTGTGGCAGCGGCGTCTTGTGTTTCTTGATGGCGGCGCCGCCGATGGCGCACTCGGTGAAGCGGAAATCGTAGTTGTGCGTTTCGGCAACGAACTTGAGGATACGGACCGCTTCCCGGGTGACTTCGGGACCGATGCCGTCGCCGGGAAGAACACAGATGTTAAGTTTTGTGCTAGCGGGAGTCATAAACCAGTTGTCAGTTATCAGTCGTCGGTTATCAGTTTTGTCGTAGAGAGATACGCGTCAGTGGCTACCGGAACCTTTCTGCTGGATCGGGCTACTACCCACTACCCACTAACCACTACCCACTGATTTTAGGCTCTTCCGGCGCTGCGTGTGAATGCCTCCGACTCGATGGCCGGGATCGCCGATGCCGGGAACTCCTCGTGGATGATCGCCAGCAGGTGCCGGTCTTCGACGGTCTTGATCTGGTCGGCGAGCGCGACAAACTTCTTGTAGATCTTGTCGAGGTCGCGGCGCTCGAAGGCGAAGCCCAGCTCGGCACAGCGCAGTCCCAGCGCGTGACGTCCGGAATGTTTGCCCAGCACCAGCTTGTTCTCAGGGACACCGACCGACTTCGGCGTCATGATTTCGTAGGTCAGCGGATTCTTGATCACGCCGTCCTGGTGGATGCCCGCTTCGTGCGCGAAGGCGTTGCGTCCGACGATGGCCTTGTTCGGCTGCACAGCAACGTGCGTGATCTCGGTCAGCATGCGGCTGGTGGGGTAGAGTTCTTCGGCGCGAATGCCGGTTTCATACGGCATCACGTCGGCGCGAACCTTCAGCGCCATGACGACTTCCTCCAGCGACGCGTTACCGGCACGCTCGCCGATGCCGTTGATGGTGCACTCCACCTGGCGCGCTCCAGCGGCTACCGCAGCCAGCGAATTTGCGACGGCCAGCCCAAGATCGTTGTGGCAGTGCGAAGAGATCGTGATGTCGCCATACTTCCGCGTGCGCTCGAAGACGGCAGAGATGATGCGCGTCATGTCGGAGGGCACGGTGAAGCCGACGGTATCGGGAAGGTTGATGGTGGTCGCCCCAGCAGCGGCGACCGCTTCGGCTACCTGGCAGAGGAAGTCGAGGTCGGTGCGGGTGGCGTCTTCGGCGGAGAACTCGATATCGGCGCAGAGAGAGCGCGCGAACTTCACCATGTCGGCGGCCTGGTGCAGGCACTGCTCGCGCGACATCTTGAGCTTGTAATGAAGATGGATATCGGACGTTGCCAGGAAAACGTGAATACGGGGGTGGGCTGCGTGGCGCACGGCGTCCCAGCAACGCTCGATATCCAGACGTGTGGCCCGCGCCAGCCCGGCAATGATGGGACGGCGTATTTCGTTGGCGATCGCGCGGACGGATTCGAAGTCCCCGTCGGAGGCGATCGGGAAGCCGGCCTCGATGATGTCGACACCCAGTCGATCGAGTTGGCGGGCCAGTCGCAGCTTCTCGTCCAGGTTCATGCTGCAACCGGGTGACTGTTCGCCATCTCGCAACGTGGTGTCGAAGATTCGTACTCGAGGTCGGTCCATTTCGGCTTTTCTCCAAAAACAAAAATAGGCACAAAGCCTTGTGATCTAGGTAACGCTCCCTTGGGCAATAAATCAAGTTTATAGTTATTGCTTCAAGATAAGTACTGTTAATGATATAAGAGAAGCTTTGGGGCTGGTGCGGGAGTACGTCGCGTGGTTATCGCAGTCGAGGCATTTCGGGCATTATGGGCCAGCCGGGCCAGCCGCGGCAAACCGATATTACGAATGATACTGATCGAAAAAACAAGGACCTGACCGTGGACCTTTTTCAGCTGGAAACCTTCCTCATGGTCGCCCGCGAGGGCAGTTTCTCGCGCGCCGCGAAAAAACTGTACCGGACGCAACCGGCGATCAGCCAGACGGTGCGCAAGCTCGAAGACGAGATCGGCGAGCCGCTCTTCGACCGCTCTTCGCGCGAGGGGATCCTCACCGACTCCGGCAAGGTGTTGCTCGAATATGCGGAGAAGCTGCTGAACATGCGTGGCGAGGCGATGAGCGCGTTGCTGGAGCTAAAGGAGATGAGCAAGGGCAAGCTGTCGATCGCGGCCAACGAATTTACGTGCCTCTACCTGCTGCCGGTGCTCAACGACTTCCGCCGTATACACCCCATGGTCAAGGTGACGATCGAGCGGTCGCTCGCGAGCCGCATCCCCGACGAACTCCTCAATCATTCGGTGGAGATGGGCGTGCTCACGTTCCGTCCGGAAGAGGGCTTGCGGTCGATCGTTGTTTATCGCGATGAGTTGGCGTTCGTGGTACCGCCGAATCATCCGCTGGCTGGTTCCAGCGAGGTCAGCATCAAGCAGTTGGGCGCGGAGTATTTCGTCGCGCACCATGTGCCGTCGCCGTACCGTGCCAAGGTGCTGGAGACGTTTCAGCGCAAGAAGGTGCCTCTGCACATGGATGTCGAGTTGCCGACGATCGAGGCGATCAAGAAGTTTGTCGGCATGGGTAACGGCGTGGCGCTGATTCCGGCAATTTGCGTCGAGTCGGAGTTGCAGCGGGGCGAACTGGTTTCGGTGCTGGTGAAGGATTTGGTATTCGAACGGCGGTTGCGGCTGGTTTATCGCAAAAACGCCAGCCTCTCGCACGCCGCGCAGGCATTCCTGAAGATTGCCGAACAGTTCGCGGAACGCGTAGGCGGACGGTATATGTTTCAGGCGGAGAGATGAGTTTGGGTTCGTAGGATTATCTGACGTTGTCGACGTCAAAGACTATCGGCGACGGCAGTCCGTTGCGGGCGATTCCGAATTGCACGCGGACGCTCCAGGCGTCCGACGGCGGCGTGTACTGCACCGGGAAGGTTTCGAATCCCACGGTGCTGTCCTCCTGGAAATAGCGGAAGGCAGTGGCGGGCTGACTGCATGTTGATCCGTCGATGCGGAAACAGAGGATGTTGACGAAGACCTGCGGCCGTTGCGTGGGATCGGCCGATGGATTGAGGTCGCCGGTCCAGCTAAAGCGCATGTTGGCCGTTGTGGTGTATTGAATTCCGGGAGAAACCTTGATTGGGTCGCTCGTTGCTGTAACTCCGCCGTTAGTGGCCGAACCCGTTGCAAGACGCAAGGCGTGCGTGCCGCGCGTCAAAACTTCAGGCTGGCCGCTTTCCTGCGTGAGATCGTACCAATTCGCATTGCCATAGCCGGCAATGAACCAGTGGTCAGGAGTGGTTGAATTGGAAGAAGACTCGAAGGATGGGTTGGCGATTGACGCCAGGTGGAAACCTCCCATGTCGAGGATCTCTTTCTGCACCGGGTTGTAGGTGAAGGTGAGGCCGCGAATCTCGACGGGAGTGGCAAGCGTCGAGTCGGAGTCTTCGCTGTTGTTGAAACTTGCCCATCGCCAGAACGAGCCGCCCTCGACGCCGAACTTCTCCATCAGCGCATAGAAGTTTTCGACAGCGTGAGGCGTAGACCAGTTGGGGTCGACGGGAACATTGTTGCCAAACTCTGGAACGACAACGCGCGCGCCATTCGGGCCAACCTTGGCACCATTCGCGGTAATGAGTGAAAAAATGGTCTGGAACTCGGCGTCGTCCCACAGCGGAGCAATTTCGTCGGGAACGCAAGTGACGCCGGAAGTATTGAAGCATTTGCGATTTTCGTAGAACGACAACGCATAGGTCCTTTGCGCGTCGGGAATGTTGAGAGCGTCGAAGATCGACTTCATAACGCCAACGGTTTGCCAGAGGTGGCCGTCAGTGGCGTTCCAGCCGGATGGGATCTGCGCGTCGAGGATATAAGCGCCGACGACTTCTTCTGCCGACAGCTTTCGTGCCCCCATACCTAGCGACATGGCATAGGCGATCGCCCATTTCACGTAGTGCGCATTGACCGAGGTGGGGCCGAGCCAGAGTGGAGTTTCCGCTTGGCCACCGCACGAGTCCGGGATCATGTCATTGTTGGTGTCGATGGTCTTGAGGTCGCCTTCGAAGAGGACCAGATCGAGAGCAGGATGGTCGCCTATGGCTCCGAGAATTGATCCGAGCCATGTTTCCGCGTTCGTTGGCGGATTTTCTTCCTGATGGGTGTTGGTGAGGCGCAGCCAGATCCTCATACCTTTGCTCTGCACCAGGTCAAAGAATTTTGGGAGGTTGGTCAACTCGGTCGCCGATGGCTGCGGCCATTGCAAGCCGAGAACGGTGTTGATGTTGCAGGTGGGGAAGACAGTGAGATCGGTGGTTGGCCCGGCGGTGCGCAACTCGAAGGTGATGGTGTTGACGCCCATCGCGCGCATGGCATCGAGTTGAAGTGAGACTTCGTCCGAAACCAGGCTGTTCACGACGGAATCGAAGTTGGTGAATAGCTGGATGGTTTCGCCGGGGGAATATCCCGACGGCCAGCCGCGTCGTTCGAATTGGACGTATAGGCCGCGATTCAGCAGCAGATAACGTCCCCAGCCATCGCGGGTGGGACGCGGCGGGCGTGTGGGTGTAACGGAAACGTTGGGAACAGGGCCGCTCGCGACGGGAGCAGGCGGACGGAAGCCGAAATCCGCTGCGGGGTTCGAACCTGGCAATGACGGCTTGCCGCTGCAACTGCACAGGAAGATGAGGACGCCAGAGGCGACACTCCACGACTTCCGCAGCGAGCGCATACGAGATTACCGCCGTAATGGCGGGTAAGCGTAGCACAAAGCGCACGAAGCGGCAGCAGTGCATTCAGAAACTATTGTTTCCCGATCTTGCGAATTCGTTCCTGGATTGCCAGCTTGTCGAGACTCTGAAAGGGCAGCGCGAGGAAAAGACCGATACGGCGATCGAGCGCGACATAGGCATCGCGGAAGGCGCGCTCGATTTTCTCAGGCGTTCCGGTAACGGCGGCTGGATCGGGAATGCCCCAATGAGCAGTCATCGGTTGTCCGGGCCAAACGGGACAGACCTCGTTGGCGGCGTTGTCGCAGACGGTGAACACAAAATCGAGCTTGGGTGCCTCCAGGGAGGAAAACTCTTCCCAACTCTTGCTGCGATAACCCTCGGTTGGAAAATGGTGGAGTTCCAATTGCTGCAGTGCGTGCGGGTTCACCTTACCGGTCGGATGAGAGCCCGCACTGTAAGCGGTGAATGCCGGTTTGCCCACGCGGTTCAGGATGGCTTCCGCCATGATGGAGCGCGCGGAATTCCCGGTGCATAGAAAGAGCACGTTGTAGCGTTTCATGACTTTTTTCCGTGTAACTTAATCGACGCTACGGCACTGGCTGCAGCCATCGCTACCGGGTCGGTGCCGCAGCATCCTGAAGTTTCGCCTCCCAGGACGGCCGCGAGCTTGGAGCCGTGCATGATCTCAGGCACGGTGAGTTGCGCAAGACCCGCTTCGAGTGCCATGCGAATGTAGTCGCCCATCATGCTCGCGCCGGAGATGCAGCCGACATACGCGCTGACGTCGATCTTCACAACTTCCGGCAATTCGGCCAGCAAGACGATGTCGCTGACGGCGAACTGGCCGCCGGGCTTGAGGACGCGCGCAATCTCGCGGAAGACAGCAGGCTTGTCGGGGCTCAGGTTGATGACGCAGTTGCTGATAACGAGGTCGACGGAGTTGGAGTCGACGGGAAGCGCTTCGATGTTGCCTTTGCGAAATTCGACATTGGCGGCGCCGAGCTTGGCAGCGTTGTCACGGGCGCGGGCCAGCATGTCGTCGGTCATGTCCACGCCGATGACACGGCCGGTCGGTCCGACTTTCCGCCAGGCGAGGAAGGCATCGAAGCCGGCGCCGCTGCCCAGATCGAGCACGGTCATGCCGGGCTGGATTCCCGAAAGTGCGAGCGGATTGCCGCATCCCAGACCGAGATTGGCATCGCTCGCGAACTGGACATCCTCGTCGGAATAACCGATGGCGGCGGCGACCGACTGGGTCGAACCGCAGCCGCAACCGGAACGCTCGCCGCGGGCGACTTCGCCGTATTTTTGTTGCACGACTTCAAGAACCTGTAATTTTTCCATTAAGCGTGCCTCCTCCTATATATTCGCATTAGCGAATGTAGGCGTGCGCTGATATATTTGTCAAGGCGAATATAAAAAATGGCAGAAGATTCCGGTCCCAATATGGAATCCGTACTGCGGTCGCTTGGGGAACGGGTGCGGTTGCGCATCTTGAACCTGATCGGCGATCGCGAGCTATGCGTCTGCTTCTTCGTGGAGGCCCTGCAACTGCCGCAGCCGACAATCTCGCGGCATCTCGCGTATCTGCGGCGGGAGGGAGTGGTTAGCGCGCGAAGGGAAGGGTTATGGATGCATTACCGGGTGAATGAGCCTGGGGATCGTCACGTGGCGAAAGTCCTGCGCTCGACGATGGAGTGGGCGGCAGAGCAGCCGGAGATGAAACGCGATCGCATGCGACTGGGTAAGGCATGTTGTGCGCCGGAGAAGTTTGTGCGACTGGCGGGAGTGCCGTTGCCGAAGATTGCTGCGAAGCAGGGTTCCTCGCTTCGCTCGGAATGACAAAAGAAAAGGGGAGCTTTGCTGCGCCTGACCGGACAATCACCCTTAGCAAGCCAAGAGCAGGCTTGCCGGGGACCCCGATGCGAGGGCGCCCGGTTCCACAAAGGCAAGGTTCCACACAATCTCACTAGTTCTGCGTGTGCAGGGTTCGAAGCATGCTCTCGAAAGTTGGCTTGAGACGCTGAGATTCGGATTGCGGCGAAACGAAGACAACGTACACCACCGAGCCGTCGGGTTGCGGCAGAGTCACAAGCCAGTCGCGCTCGCGTTGCGGCTGCCCATTGCTTCCGGTAAACGGTGAGGGGCCATCGAGCATCACCGAACGCCCATGCACGCCGTTTACGGTCACGGGTTCCGGATCGCCCATTACCTGCATGCCGCTGTTTCCAGATTGCAGGGAGCGAATGATCTCGGATGTGGCCCGATCGATGTCACCGCTGCCGCTCTGCGGATTGAAGCCGTTGATGATCACGCCGACGCCGATGCCGTTGCCCACGATTCCCGCTCGCGGAGCAATGGTTGCGGACTGTCCCTGCTGTTGTGGGGAAAAGACTTCCCAGTTGTCGGGGCGGGAAATGCGTATCGGTCCGAAGTTCTCCGTCACCATCTGCGAACTGGGCGCCACGTCCTGCCAGGAGAACTGGCCCGAAGGCTGCGGCAAACCTTGCGATGAACGTTGCGGTCCGCCGGACTGATCGGAGGTGGGTCTTACGTTCACCCCCTCCGGGGCCTTGAACACGGCGCCGTTCTTGCGGTTAAGATCGGCCCAGCGACCGCTCTTGGCTCCGTCGGCAATTTCCTGAGCGGAGTAAGTTATTACCCGTTTCGCATCCTGCTGCATGCTGGCGAACTGCGAGGAATTCGTTCTCCACTGCTTTTGCGGCCATTTGTCGGCTTCGTTGAGGATGGCTTCCTGGCGATTGCCCGGATTGGGGTGGTCGCTGAGGAACTGCGGCCCGCGCGATCCGCCCTCCTGCTGCAATCGCTCGAAGAAGCGGGCGAGGGCGCGGGGATCGTAACCGGCGCGGTACATGATCATGGCGCCGACGGCGTCGGCCTGCGATTCGTCGGTGCGGGAGAACTTCATGCTCCAGGCTCCGCCAGCCAATTGCCCGCCGACGGAGGCGGCGGCGCCGCCGATGCCGCCGATCATGGAGCCAAGGATTTGGCCCAGGCCCGCAACGATGCTGGGGCCGGTGTTCTGCTTGATCATTTTGGCGGAGTGCTGCATGTACACGTGCGCCATTTCGTGCGCCATCACTCCGGCCAGTTCCGCTTCGCTGCCGGCAGCCGTGATGGCACCGATGTTGACGAACATCGGCCCGCCGGGCAGGGCAAAGGCGTTAATGTCTTTCTCGGCAATGGTGTGGAACTCGAACGGCCACGAGTATTCCTGTGGGATCACCGAGGCGAGCCGTTGCCCGATCTGGCGGACGTATTGCGTCTCGGGGCTGCTGTCGGGGAGCACCGGCATCTGCTGATAAACCTCGGAGGCAGCCTTGAAGCCGAGCTGAATCTGTTGTTCCCGGCTGATGGGCGGATTACCGGGATTGGGCAACTGTGGTTCTTGCGCGATGAGTTGGCTGGTCAACAGCAGGCACCCGACAACTGACCAAAGAATGCGTCGGGGGATACGAGAGCTGGGCATCGGTATTCTTCCTGGAAACAGCTTAATCCCTTTCTTAGATGCGCGCGGAACGAGTGTTTATGCGGCGAAACCTGCTGGCCTGCACCGGAAGCGGTGCCATCCGTTACAATCAAATGTTTGTAGCGGGATTAACCTTCCTATCCATGTTGCGCTTCTCCACTGCCGGCGAATCACACGGCGAGAGCCTGGTGGCCCTGCTATCGGGCCTGCCTGCGGGTGTGCCCGTGGAGCAATCGTTCATCGATCGCGATTTGTGGCGCCGGCAGCAGGGTTACGGGCGTGGCGGCCGGATGAAGATCGAGAAAGATGCCGCCCATATCGTGTCCGGAGTGCGTCACGGGAAAACCATCGGATCGCCCATCGCCATTTTGATTGCCAACCGCGACTGGCAGAACTGGCAGGAAATTCTTCCCGTGGAAACGGGCGATCCGGCGAAACATAAGCGGGTGGCGTCACCGCGGCCCGGGCACGCCGATCTGGCAGGAGCTCTGAAGTACAACTTTCCGGAAGCTCGCTACATATTAGAGCGCGCGTCGGCAAGGGAGTCGACGGCGAGAGTAGCCGGGGGCGCGATTGCGAAGCTTTTTCTGCGCGAACTCGGGATTGAAGTTTTAAGCCATGTTGTGGCCGTGGGCACGACGGCGCTGACACGGGATGCAAACTGGGAAGAGATCCAGCAGTTGAATTCGCGCGATGAGATCCTGCTGAACTGCGTGGATGCCAAGGTCGAGCAGGCGATGAAGGCCGAAGTCGACGGCGTGTATCGCACCGGCGATACCCTGGGCGGCGTCTTCGAAGTGCGGGTGCACAATGTTCCGGCCGGACTGGGGACGCACATCAACTGGGACGAGCGGCTCGATACTCTGTTGGCGGGAGCGGTCATGTCGCTGCAGGCTGTTAAAGGCGTGGAGATCGGGTATGGGATTTCGGCGGCGACGTCTCCGGGTTCGGCGGTGCATGATGAGATCACGTACGACAAGAACGCCGGAGAGGATCAATTCACGGGATTTCAGCGGAAGTCGAATCGCGCGGGCGGAATTGAAGGCGGCATCTCGAACGGGCAAGACGTTGTCGTGCGCGGCTACCTGAAGCCGATTTCGACGCTGCGGCGCCCGCTGGAATCGGTGGATTTTTCGACGCGTGAGCCGGTGAAGGCTGCGTATGAGCGGTCCGACGTGTGCGTGGTGCCGGCGGCGGGCGTGGCGGCCGAAGCCATGGTGGCGCTGGTGATGGCGCGGTGCGCGCTGGAAAAGTTTGGTGGCGATTCGATGACGGAGACCCTGCGCAACTTCAAGGGATATTGCGAGCAGTTGCGGAGTTTCTAACCGAAAGATGATTTATCCCATCGTTAAATTTGGCGACCCGGTGCTGGAACGGCCGACGGAACCGATCACGGAATTCGACACGCCGGAACTCAACAAGCTGGTCGAGGCTATGTTCGAATCGATGTACGAGGCGCATGGCGTGGGCCTGGCAGCGCCGCAGATCGGCATCTCCAAGCGCATTGCCGTTATTGACGTAACCTTCAAGGAAGATCCGAATGCCAAACTGGTGCTGATTAATCCGGAGATCATCGAGCTGAACGGGAAGATCTCGGAATCCGAGGGCTGCCTGAGCATTCCCGAGTTCCGCGAGAATGTAACGCGGGCGGTAAAAGCGAAGGTCCGGGCGCAGGATGCCAAAGGCAATTTCTGGGAGAAGGAAGGCGAGGGACTGCTGGCGCGGGCGTTCCAGCATGAGATCGACCACCTGAACGGGAAGCTTTACATCCACCGCATCAGCGCGTTGAAGCGCGATTTGATGAAGCGAAAGATTCGGAAACTCGAACGCGCCGGCGAGTGGAAGTAATTAAAGATTCAAGATTGTAGATCCAAGATTCATTCGTGACGCATTCGGCTGCACTGTCAATCTAAAATCTTAAATCTGCAATGAAGCTTGTTTTCTGTGGCACTCCTCAATTCGCCGTTCCGTCGTTGCGGGCGCTGCTCGATGCGGGGTTTGAGATTCCGCTGGTGGTGAGCCAGCCGGACCGTCCGAGCGGGCGCGGGATGCAGGTGGCGCCGACGCCGGTAAAGCAGGTGGCGCTCGAGCACGGCGTAGAAGTCGTCCAACCGGAAAAAATCAAGAACAATTTGGAGTTTCGCGCGCAACTGGAACAGATCGCGCCGGAGGCGATTGTCGTGGTCGCGTATGGGCGCATCATTCCGCAGTGGATGATCGATCTGCCTCCACTGGGGAATATCAACGGGCACGCGTCACTGCTGCCGAAGTACCGCGGGGCGGCGCCGATCCAGTGGGCGATCGCGAGCGGCGAGACAGTAACTGGCGTGACCACGATGCGGATCGATGCGGGGCTCGACACGGGCGATATGCTGTTTAAGCGGGAGACGGCGATTCAGCCGGAGGACACCGCGGTGACGCTGGCCCCCCGGCTGGCGGCGCTAACGGCAGAGTCATTGGTTGAGACGCTACCAGCTCTGAAGGAAGGGCGGATTCAACCGCAGAAACAGGATGAGGCGCACGCCTCGCTGGCTCCGATCCTGAGGAAGGAAGACGGACTGATTTCGTGGGAGCGGACCGCGACGGAGATCTGGAACCGGCTGCGCGGATTCCAGCCATGGCCAGGGGCCTACACGACGTTTCGAAAGAGAAATCTAACGGTCGTGGGGGCGCGGCCAACTGCCCCACTCAACCAGAAGAAGGTTGAATGGGGCACCATACTTGTGCAAGACGGGCGGGTGATGGTGGGATGTGGCGAGGATACCGTGCTTGAACTGCTTGAAGTCCAACCCGAAGGGAAGAAGAAGATGGCGGTGCGCGACTTCCTGAATGGCTACCGACCCCAAACTGGCGAACGGTTGGGGCAGTGATGGCCGTTACGCCAGCCCGCGACGCGGCGCTCGACATCCTGCTGAAAGTCGAGCAGGGCGGATTCGCGTCGGAGTTGCTGCACTCGGAACGTCTCGACAAACTTTCACTACAAGATAAAGGTTTGGTGACGGAACTCGTCATGGGCGTGCTGCGCTGGCGCTCGCGATTGGATGACGCGATCGGGGAGGTGTCGTCGCAAAAACTGGCGAAGCTGGACGCGGAAGTCTTGGAGTCGCTGCGGCTGGCGGTGTATCAGATCAACTTTTTGGAGCGGATTCCGGCTCACGCTGCCGTGAATGATGCGGTTGAGCTGGTGAAGCGCAAGAAGAAGAAGTCGGCAGCGCCATTTGTGAATGCGGTGCTGAGGAAGTTGGTGAGGGGCCCGGCACCAACGACATCCGAATCTCACGTTAGCCAAAAGATGGCGAACGTGGGGCACCCAAAGTCTCAACTGGGGCACCGATATGCGCACCCGTCGTGGATGGTGGAGAGGTGGGTAAAGAGGTATGGCTCGGAAGCAGCAGAGGATATCTGCGCCTACGACCAGCAAGTTCCTCCGATAGCGATACGGTTTCGGGATGGGGGGACGGAGCAGGAATTGCTGGCGGCTGGTATTTCGCTGGTGCCGGGAAGGCTGGTGCGATCGGCGAGAGTTGTCACCGCTGGTGACGTGACGAAGACGGCGGCGTTTCGCGAGGGGCGGGTGCAGGTGCAGGATGAGGGATCGCAATTGGTCGCGATGCTGGTAGGCAGTGGTGAGCGGTTGCTGGATTGCTGCGCGGCTCCGGGTGGGAAAACGGCGATTCTGGCGGAGAGAAATCCAAACTCAGCGGTGGTAGCGACGGAGTTGCACCAGCATCGAGCGAGGGATATGCGGGAGAGACTAAAAGGTCTTCCTAACGTTTCCGTTATGGAAGGCGATGCTTCCCGGTTGAGTGTCGGAGGGGGATTTGATCGCGTGCTGGCGGATGTGCCGTGTTCGGGGACGGGAACGCTGGCGAGGAACCCGGAGATCAAGTGGAGGCTGAAATCGGAGGACCTTACGGATTTGCACCGGCGGCAAGTGGCAATTCTGCGCGGTGCGCTGACGAAACTGCGGCCTGGTGGCAGGCTCGTGTATTCCAGTTGTTCCCTGGAGTCGGAGGAAAATGAGGATGTGGTGCGGGAGGCAGGGGCGAGAGTGGTGCCGATTTCGGAGGAGTTGGAGGCGTTGCGGCGGGAAGAGGAGTTGGTTGTGGAGCATCTGACCGAACTCCTGGAGGGGCCGTTCCTGCGGTTGCTGCCGGGAAGGTTTGGGAGTGATGGATTCTTTGCGGCGCTGGTGACGAAATAGCGGAGATTCGCTCCGCCATGCGGGCTTGGAAGCCCGCATCCACATTCTGCAGAGCCGTGGAATCTGGAACAATATCTTCTAGCAGTTCGAATCAGCTTGTGACTGTTTGCAATTAACGCAGCGATCGGAGAAACAGAGAAAAACCATTTTCTCGAACTCAGTAGCCGGGGCGCGCGGGCATGACGAAGCCGAAGGCTTTGACTTGTTCGTCGCGGAGCTGGCGTCCCGTGTAGTGAACAAACACGTCGTCGAGCGTGGTGTTCTGGACGGTGAGCGTCTTAACTTCGACGTTATGCTTGATCGCCAGCTCGACCAACTCGGTGGTGGTCCGCGAGCCGTTCGAGGTAATGATGCGGTACATGTCGGCGCTCTCATTCTGCACGTTGTGAACGTCGCTCATTCCGCGGAGGAGTTCTTCCCAGTTCGCCGGCGGATGCAGGAACTGTGCTTCAATCACATTCGAGCCCGGAATTGTTCGCTTGAGCGCCTCGGGTGAGTCGAGGGCGACGAGTTTGCCGTGATCCACGATGGCGATGCGGTCGCAGAGGCGGTCGGCCTCGTCCATGTAGTGAGTGGTGATGAGCACGGTGAGGTTGCGCTGGCTCTTGATATTGGTAAGCATTTCCCAGACGGCCACACGCGAAACGGGATCGAGGCCGGTGGTGGGTTCGTCGAGGAAGAAGATCTTCGGACTGTGCATCAGTCCTCGCGCCAGTTCAAGCCGGCGGCGCATGCCTCCCGACAACGTCTTTGTTTGCGCATCTCTCCATTTGGTGAGATCGACGAGTGCCAGCAGTTCGTCCATGTTCTTCTTCCGCTGCGCAGAAGGTACGTCGTATAGCTTCGCGTAGATAGAGAGATTTTCCGCGACCGTAAGGTCGGGGTCGCTGGTCATCGCCTGCGGGATGACGCCGATGGAGCGGCGCGCGTCGTCGGGGTCGGTACGAACGTCGTGACCGTAGATTCTCGCCTCGCCGGAGGTGATCGGCAGCAGCGTCGTCATCATGCGGATGAGGGTGGACTTTCCGGCGCCATTGGGGCCAAGCAAACCGAAGATCTCGCCTTCCGCGACCTGGAACGAAATGTCATCAACGGCCGTGAAGTCGCCGTATTTCTTAACGATGTGGGTGACTTCGATGGCGGGAGGAACTACCCCCTCGCCAACAGAAGGTGAGGCTGGGGCACCTGCAGGCTTGGGGTCCAGGGCCATCACTTGTTCTCCGCCACTTTGTTGCCGCTGGCGCCGGCGCGGTCGGGAAGAATAACGTCGGCGGTAAGCCCCGGAACAAGTTTGCGCTGCGAGTTGTCTACCTTGAGCTTGAGACCGATGGTTTTGATGTCGCGCTTGCGGCGGCTGACGTCGCGTTGCGTGGCAAAGTCGGCTTCGACGGCCTTGAAAATTACTTTCCCCGTGGTTTTGTCGCCCGAAGGAAGAATTACTGGAAGCGAATCGCCGACGGCGACACGATCGTTATACGTCTCGGGCATGGCGGCGCGGACCCAAGTATCGCTGTAGTCCACAATTGTGACGATGGGCTGGCTGGGTGCGACCACTTCGCCTTCCCGGGCAGCGCGGACAGATACGGTTCCCGTTACAGGAGCAAAGACACGGGTGTAGCCGAGTCGAGCTTCGATCTGGGCGATCTGGGCCTGGGCATTTTGCGCTTGCGCGCGGGCCGAGGCCACGTCACTCTGCGCGGCGTTCGCTTGGTGCGTGGCTGCTTGAGCGGACTTCAACTGCGCCTGCGCCGCATCCACCTGTTTCTGCAAGGAATCCACTTGCGCTTGCGCCTGCTTCAACGAGGCCACGGCGAGATCTCGCGACTGTGCCGACGCGACACCCTGGTCGGTCAGGTCAACGGCGCGCTTGGTGTCGAGTTTCTGTCGCTCGAGGTTCGCCTGCGCCTCGGCAAGTTGCGCGGTGGTGGATTGGATCATCGCCTGCGCATTCGCCACTGCGCTGGTGGTGGTGCCGGAAGTAGATTGCATCATCGACTGCGACTGCGAGAGCTTTGACCGCAGGCTGGCCAAGGTCGCTTCGGCGGCCTGCTTTTCCGCGGTCAGTTCGGTGCTGTCGATGACGGCGATGGGGTCCCCTGCCTTGACATCGGTGCCTTCGTCAACCAGCAACTTCTCGATACGGCCCTGGATGTTGGCGCTGACGATGACCTGGTTGGCATCAACGGTGCCAATCAGCGTAAGGCCTTTATTCGAGCCGGTGGTCAGGAAGTAATACGCGACTCCGGCCCCTAGGATGATGAGCAGCAGTATGGCGATGCGGCGGGCTTGCAAGCGTCAGGCCTCCGTAGCTTTCAGGGGCTCGCGAAAAAGAGCGTGACTGATGAAATCGAGAACGGCAGCGCGCTGGGCTGCAAGGTTTTCGGGCGAGAGGGGATCGGTGTTACCCAGCAACTGCGCGATCGGCAGCGAATTGAAATAGTGCGCAACAACATTGCCCATTGCCATGGCGAAGCGGCGGGGGTCGACAGCGCGAAACTCCCCAGCGGAGATACCCTCCTCGATCACTTCCAGCAATCGCGCGTAAATCGGTTGAAAATAGTTCTGGGCAAGGCGCCGGAGGTGGGGCGATTTCTGGCGCCCGGCGCGCATCGTCTCCTGCTGCACCAGGCGCGGATATTCCGGATCAGCAGCGATGGAATCAAAATGAGCGGCGGCAAAGTCCAGAATTTTCTGTCGGGGTGAAAGCTCACTGTTCAAAACCGCAAGCAGCCGTTCGCGCATGTTTTGGAAAACATCGTCGAGCACGGCGCCGTACAGCGATTCCTTGTCCTGGAAGTAGTAGTAGAGCAGCGCCTTATTAACGCCGGCCTGGCGTGCGATTTCGTCGGTCCGTGCGCCAGCCACCGTTTCCGAGGCGAACTCGTGCAGCGCGGCCTTCAGGATCGCGGCGCGAGACTTTTCCGGTTCACCACGAGTTCCGGGACGCGGGGCGGATTTAGCGCGGACAGGCATCGATGGAGGAATTAACCAGTTGGTTAGTTTAGCAACGGAAGCACGCGGAAGCAATGCTCACGTGGAAGGCTGATTCCGGGTGAAACCATGGCACCTGGCAACGGCGACACTCGAGAGAGAGAAAACGGCAAGAGCGGCACCATCATCGTACCTGCCAAGCGCGCTGCAATCCCGCAGGAGCTTTCGAATTTGCTGGTAGCTCGCGGCGGGTATGCGTTAAAAGAAAGCAATCGCTCTATCGAGGCGAAGTAAGTGAAGCCAGATGCCGCACGGTGCTGATTTCTTCCTGCTGGAACTGTTCGCCATTTTTGTTTGGGCGAAGGTGTTCGGCGAAATCTTCGAGCAGCTTTCATTGCCTGGAGTGCTGGGCGAGATCCTGGCGGGGGTCATCCTCGGCCCACATGCCACGGGATTGGTGTCGCCCGGCGACACGGTCGGCTCCATCGCCGAAATCGGAGCTATTTTCCTGCTGTTTACCGTCGGACTGGAGACTCGGCCTTCCGCACTGATTAGCGTCGGACGAGCTTCCTTACGAGTGGCGCTGGCGGGAGTAGCGGTGCCTTTCGTCCTCGGTTTCGGGTACCTTGCGCTGCGCGGAGAACCAAATCACGAGGCGGCTTTCGTGGCCGCGGCGATGGTCGCAACCAGTGTCGGCATTACCGCCCGGGTAATGACTGACCTGCACATCCTGAATACACCGGTTGCGCGCATCATCCTCGGCGCGGCTATATTCGATGACATTCTGGGCATGATGGTGCTCACCATCGTCGCCGGCATGACAAATGGCGCCGGCTTTCACTGGCTGCACATTGGGATCCTCATCGCGGAAGCCGTCGGCTTCGCCGTGTTCATGATCTTTATCGGGCCCAAGATCGTCGGTCGCATCCGACCGGGCGTGCAGCGCATGTCATCGCACGACGCTCCGCTGGTCCTGGCGCTCGCCATCTGCCTCGGCCTGTCGGTGGCGGCGACGAAGATCGGCATGGCGGCGATCATCGGAGCCTTCTTCGCCGGCCTGGTGTTCGCCGATTACGATCCGGAGTGGCAGCTCAGCCCTCGAGCGCGAGGCATCAACGAGTTCCTGGCACCGTTCTTCTTCTTCATCATGGGCTCGCGGCTCGACATCGATGTCTTCAACAAAAAGGTCTGGGCGACGGCCATCGTCATCACCATCCTGGCCATCGTCTCGAAGATCGTCGGCTGCGGTCTGCCGGTGCTGAAGCAGGGTTGGCGGGAGGCCATGCAGGTTGGGGTCGGGATGACGCCAAGGGGTGAGGTGGCGCTGATCGTGGCGCTCATCGGACTGGATTTGAAGGTGATTTCGTCCCAAGCCTATGCCGTGGTTGTCTTTATGAGCGGGCTGACCACTATTCTCGCCCCGATTGCCCTTCGTTACCTGTTCCGCGAGGAGACGGCGGCTGCAGCGGAGGCCGAAGAACCCGTCAGCACCGAAGCGGCGGGCTAAGTGTTTCTCCTGTAAGCTATTTTGCGGAAACCTCTTCCGCAGGGTTGCGTCTAAAGTAAGTAGCGGCTGGCTGGGGCCGGGAGCAAATCGGGCTATAATAAGCTCAAGCTTCCGCAGCTAATCCCAACCCCGAGTGTTAGGCCTGCCGAAGATCAGTAACCATGTCGAAAAAGATCAAGTATTTCCTTCTGACCTTGTCCGCATGCATCGTTGTTTTCACCGTTGTAGGCGGGTTGCGTGTTCGCGCATCGAACGATGATGGCGCGTATCGCCAGCTTGGCGTTTTCAGCGAGGTGCTGTCGCGCATCCGCACCGAATACGTCGAAGAGCCCAACATCCCGCAGGTGACCGACGGTGCTCTGCACGGACTGCTGGAATCGCTAGATGCGAACTCCAGCTACCTGACTCCCGACGAATTCAAGGATTACCAGAAGCACCAGTCGGAAGCGCGGGGCCACATCGGCGCCACGATTTCGAAACGCTTTGGCTACGCGGCAGTAGTGTCGGTGATCCCGGGCGGTCCGGCGGACAAGGCTGGCGTGGAGACGGGAGATATCTTCGAGGCCGTTGAAGGCAAGAGCTCGCGCGAGATGTCGCTGGCGGAAGTGCATGCGGCGTTAGAGGGCCAGGTAGGCTCGAACGTGAACGTGTCGGTAGTACGCGCGCGTCGCGCCGAGCCGCTGAAACTGGTGATCCAGCGCGACGTCGTGAAAATTCCTCCGGTGACGGAGAAGGTCTTGCAGAGCAACATCGGCTACATCAAAGTTGACGCTATGCCGAAGGGCAAGGCACAGGAAGTCGCGTCGAAGATCAAGGCCGCGCAAGACCAGGGTGCCAAGAAACTGATTCTCGACCTGCGTGACTCATCGGACGGCGAGGAGACCGAGGGCGTCGCGGTGGCGAACCTGTTCCTCGATCATGGAACCATTGCTTACCTGCAAGGTCAGAAGTATCCGCGCGAAACGTTCACCGCGGACAGCAAGAAGGCCGTCACCACTCTTCCGCTGGTGGTGCTGGTGAATCGCGGCACGGGCGGTCCATCGGAGATTGTGGCCTCGGCTATCCTGGAGAATGCCCGCGGCG
>Ga0335069_10005031_pt1 | contig 19444 bp, 13 predicted proteins | sample Lox_Sample_11_FD_206714 | JGI IMG/M metagenome (GOLD analysis project Ga0335069, IMG submission 206714) | Soil microbial communities from Loxahatchee National Wildlife Refuge, Florida, United States - Lox_Sample_1.1 | ecosystem: Environmental > Terrestrial > Soil > Wetlands | place: USA... | reverse complement strand
CGACCGGTGCCACGCCCACATTGCGCAGGTGATCCGCCGGCCCGATGCCCGACAGCATCAGGAGATGCGGCGAGTTGAACGCACCCCCGGCGAGGATCACCTCGCGCTCCGCACGGGCCCGGATCAGACGGCCGCGCCGCAGGTAGTCCACCCCCACCGCCCGCGTGCCGTCGAAGACCACGCGCGCGGCCAATGCCTTGGTCTTGAGCACGAGATTGGGGCGCCGCAACGCCGGCCGCAGGAATGCAACCGCGGCACTGCACCGGCGCCCCTGGCGGATCGTCGACTGCGTGCGTCCGAAGCCCTCCTGCTGCGCCCCGTTGTAGTCGGCGGTCTGGGCGAAGCCCGCCTCGCGCGCCCCCTCGAGCGCGGCCTCGAAGAACGGATCGGTCGTGTTCGACCGGATGACGGTCAAAGCACCGCCCGTCCCGCGGTAGCGGTCCGCCCCGCCCTCCCAGTTCTCGTAGCGCTTGAAATACGGCAGGACGTGCGCGTAGGACCACCCGTCGCAGCCATTGGCCGCCCAGCGGTCGTAGTCGCCGCGGTGCCCACGCACATGGGTCATCACGTTGATCGACGACGAGCCGCCCACGACCTTGCCGCGCATCGATTCGATCGAACGGTTGCCGAGGCCCTCCTCGAGCTCGGTATCGTAGCCCCAGTCGTGGAGGCGGTGCTCGTGCATCTTGCCGAGGCCGATCGGGATGTGGATCAGCGGATCGATGTCGCGCCCGCCGGCCTCCAGGAGAAGGACGGTCGCGTCGCGGTCCTGGCTCAGCCGGTTGGCGAGCAGGCAGCCGGCCGAGCCCGCCCCGACGATCACGTAGTCGAACTCCTCCACCCCCGCCATATGCATGTTCCCCGCCCGATGCTGATTTCTGACTGTATCGCCGATGCTATGATCGGTCCACGCGGCCGCGTGGGACGGCCCGGGGAGGGTTCGATGGACGTGAAGACGGGTGCGGATCACATCAAGTCGTTGCGGGACGGCCGCACGGTCTATATCGACGGGCAGCTCGTAGCCGACGTGACCGAGCATCCGGCCTTCCGCAACTCCATCCGGTCGGCGGCCGCGCTCTACGATTACCAGGCGCTGCCCGAAAACATCGAGCTGATGACCTTCGCGCCGGACGGCAACAACCGCCGCGTCAGTCGCTGCTGGCAGATGCCGAAATCGTACGACGAGCTGGTGATCCGGCGTCGCGCGCTGACCGCCTGGTCGCAGCAGACCTACGGCTTCATGGGCCGCTCTCCCGACCACCTGGCCTCGAGCCTGATCGGCCAGGCCATGGGGATCGAGGTGTTCCGCAAGCACGGGGAAGCGCGCGCCAAGGCGCTGCTCGACTATCTGCGCTATGCGACCCTCAATGATATTTTCCTCACCTACGTCATCATCAATCCGCAGGCCGACCGCGCCAAGGATTGGGGCGACCAGGACGAAGACCTCGTCGCACGCATGGTCGACGAAGACTCCTCCGGCATCACGGTGCGCGGGGCCAAGATGCTCGGCACCAGCTCGATCATGGCCAACGAGGTGTTCGTCGCCAACCTGCAGCCGCTGAAGCCCGGAGAGGAGGACCTCGCCCTCTCCTTCGCTGTGCCGATGAACGCAAGGGGCCTGCGCGTCCTCTCCCGCAAGTCCTACGAGGCCTCGGCCGTCTCGCGCTTCGACAACCCGATCTCGTCCTGCTTCGACGAGAACGACGCGCTCATCTACTTCGACGACGTCAAGGTGCCGTGGGAGCGTGTCTTCGTCTTCCGCGATACCGACATGTGCCGCGCCCAGTTCCACGACACGCTCGGCCACACGTTCCAAAACTACCAATCGCAGATCCGGCTTGCCGTGAAGATGAAATTCCTGGTCGGTCTCGCGCGGCGGCTCGCCGAAATCATCGGCACGTCTGCCATGCCGCAGGTGCGCGAGCAGCTGGGCCGGCTCGCCGCGCAGGCGGCGGGGGTCGAGGCCATGATGCACGGCATGGAGGCGGCCGGGCATCAGCAAGGCCAATGGTACGTGCCAAACAAGCATTTCATGTATTCGGCGCAGGTGATCACGCAAGAGCTGTACCCGCAGATCGTGAACAAGATCCGCGAGCTTGCGGGCGGGGCCTTGATCATGCTGCCGTCGTCGGTCGCGGACTGGGGCAATCCCGACCTCGTGCCGATCCTCAACAAGACGCAGCGCTCGCAGGTCGCGGATCCCGTGGGGCGCGTGAAGTTCCTCAAAGCCGCCTGGGATGCGGTCGGCTCCGAGTTCGGCTCGCGCCACACGCAGTATGAGATGTTCTATGCCGGAGCGCAGTTCGTGACCTGCGGCCACAGTTTCCGCACCTACGACTGGAAGGCGGCGGCCGGCATGGTCGACCGGCTGCTGTCGGGCTACGACCTCGAAACGAAGGGACACCCATGAGCTACCAGGAGCTGACCTACAACGTTGAGGACACGGTTGCGACGATCACCCTCAACCGGCCGGAGCGGCTGAACGCGCTGACCCCTAACATGGAGACTGAGATCCACCGCGCGTTCGACGAGGCGGATGAAGATCGGGCGGTCAGGGTCATCATCCTCACCGGCGCCGGGAACGCGTTCTGCGCCGGCTATGACCAGGGCCAGCCGGCCAAGCCGAGCGAGCGCCGGAAAACGGATCCGACCGGCAAGTCGCACGCCGAGTTCATCGAATACTGGCAGCGCAGCGACGGCTCGAAGATCGCGCACTGGCAGCATATGTGGCGGCTTGGCAAGCCGATCATCGCGGCCGTGAACGGCTGGGCGATGGGCGGCGGCTTCTGGTATCAGCTCGCCGCCGACATCACGATCGCCTCCGACAAGGCCGTGTTCGCCCAGCCCGAGGTCCGCCACATCTCCAATTCGACCTTCCTGTTCGCAGCGCTGTGCGGCTGGAAGGCAGCCAACCGCTGGGCCCTGACCGGCGACCATTTCGATGCGGCCGAGGCGCTACGCATCGGCATGGTGAACGAGGTGGTGCCCCATGAAGAGCTGATGGCGCACACCACGGCGTTGGCGCGCCGCATGGCTCTGGTACCGGAGCCGTCACTCCGACTGAACAAGGCGATCAACATGCTGGGCATCCAAGCGGCGGGGCTCCATTCCGGGCTCCTGCTCGAAGGGGCATTGGGCGCGCTCGCCCACGCTTCGCACAACGAGCACCGCGAGAAGCTCTTCGAGGCGCAGCGGACAGGCGGCCTCAAAGCCTATCTCGACCTGCGCGATGGGCCCTTTCAGCCCGAGCCGATGGGGCCGCGTTCCGCCAAAGGGCGCGCCGAGCGTGCGAAGGCAAAGAAATAAGCCGGTCGTTGCTCAGGGCACCATCCAGGCGTTGGCCGCGATCCGCAATTCGACGGCAGCCCCATTCGGCAGGACATTCCCGCTGACCGGCTGCAGGATTGTCAGCGTCAGGCCGCACGTCTCGACGGTGTATCGCGCGAGCATGCCGAGATAGTCGGACCCCACGACCGTCGCGGTCACGATCGAAACCGCTGGCTCGCGCGGGAAGCTCTGTCCGATCTGCACGCGTTCGGCGCGCAGCAGCAGCCGGATCGAGCTTCCAGACGCCGCCCTCGTCGCCGCCACCTTGACCGCGGCACCGCCGGGAAGCCGAACGACCAGATGCGGCCCATCCGTTCCGGTCACCGTCCCCGCCAGCTCGTTCACCTGGCCGAAGAACCGCGCCACGAACTCCGAACGCGGACGGTTGTATACATCGTCCGGGCTTCCTTCCTGCTCGATCCGGCCGTCGCGCAGAACGACAACGCGGTCCGCCATCGACAGCGCTTCCGACTGGTCGTGCGTCACGAATACCGTGGTTATGCCCAGCGTGCGTTGGATGCGCTTGAGCTCGATGCGCATCTCCTCGCGCAAACCCGCATCGAGCGCTGACAGCGGCTCGTCAAACAGCAGCAGGTCCGGCTCGATCACGATGGCTCGCGCGACTGCAATGCGCTGCTGCTGCCCGCCGGACAGCTGCGCCGGCAGCCGGTCCTCCACGTGCGGCAGGCGCACGATCTCGAGCGCCCGCTGCACGCGCCGCACCACCTCGCTCTTCTCGACCTTGCGATAGTTGAGCCCGAACGCCACGTTCTCGAACGCCGTTTTGTGCGGAAACAGGGCGAGGTTCTGGAACACCATGCCGAAATTGCGCCGATGTACCGGAACATCGTTGACCCGCCGCCCCTTGACCAGGATGTCGCCTTTGGTCGGCTGCTCGAGACCGGCGATCATGCGCAGCGTCGTGGTCTTGCCGCAGCCCGAGGGGCCGAGCAACGCCACGAATTCGCCGTCGGCGACCGAGAGGTTCACGTCGTGCACCGCGACCACCGGCCCAAAGCGCTTTTCCACGCTGCGCATCGCGATTGCCGGCGTGCTCATGTGCGGCGCATTCCGCTGCGGGACGTGGCCGCGCGCGCCTGCGCGTACAGGATGGCAAGGATGGGCAACGCGACGGTCGCCATGATCAGAACGGTTGCCAAGGCGTTGATCTTCTGGTCGACCGAATATTCGAGCATCGCCATGATCTGGGTCGGCACGGTCTGCACGTTGGGCGGCAACCAGAACAACGTGGCCGTGATCTCGTCGAACGAGATCATGAAGGCGAACAGCAGGGCCGTGACGATCGCGGGCAGCGCCAGCGGCATGGTCACCGCAAGGAAGCTCTGCAGCCGATTCGCCCCCAGGGTCTGGGCCGCCTCCTCCAGCGAATGCGGGATCGCTTCCAGCCGATGGCGGGTGGTGAGCACGACATAGGGCAAGGTGATCGCCACGTGACCCGCCACCAGCAGCGGGAAGCTCTTGACCAGGCCGGCCAGGTGGAAGCTCAGTAGCAGGCCGATTCCGAGGATGATGTGGGGTACGAGGATCGGAATTGTGAGGACCATCTGCACCATATCGCGCCCGCCGAAGCGGAAGCGCGCCAGCGCATACGCGGCGGCGGTTCCGAGCGACGTCGAGATGAGGCTGACCGTCACGCCGAGCACCAATGACGTCTTCAGGGCCTTGAGGATCGCCGGATCGCCGGTCAGCGCCGCGAACCAGCCCAGGGTCAGGTGCGTGATCGGAAATGTGGCAAGCGGCGAGGCATTGAAGGCGAGGGCCACGACCACGCCGACAGGGGCCAGCAGGAACGCGTAGAGGGCCACGGTCAGGCCGGCGAGCGCACCCTCTATCGCCGCGGCCCGCGTCATGGCTGGGTTTCGCGGAACATGGTCGAGAACCCGGCAAGTCGTCCATAGCCGTAGAGGCTGAGGGCCAGGAAGAACACGACGACCAGGGACAACGTGGCGCCCAGCGGCCAGTCCTGCTGCGACACAACCGTGTCGTAGACGAGGTTGCCGTAGTACGTCGTCCCCGGCCCGCCCAGCACCATGGGCGTGATATAGGTGCCGATCGCCAGGATGAAGCTGAGCAGGCAGCCGGCCGAGAGCCCGGGAAGCGCCAGCGGAAACGTCACGGCCAAGAACGCCTGCGCGTCACTGGCGCCCAAGGTGCGCGCCGCGTCGACCACATTGCGGTCGATCAACTGCAGACCGATGTAGATGTTGATGATCATCAGCGGCAGCAGATACTGGATGAGGCCGACATAGACCGAGAAATCGTTGTAGAGCAGCGGCAGCGGGGAGGAGACGAGCCCGCTCCCGAGCAAGGCGGTGTTCACAAGTCCGTTGGGTCCCAGGATATGCAGCCACGACATCGAGCGTACGATGTAGCTGATCCAGGACGGCAGGAAGAGCAGCAGCACGAACGCGTTTCGCCGCCGGGCCGGCTGCAGGGTCAGGTAATAGGCGGGTCCGTAGCCAAGCACGGCGCAAACGACTGTCGATACCGCCGCCAGCCGGATCGTCTTGAGCAGAATCTCGCCGTAGAACGGATCGGTGAACAGGTCGCGCCAGTTCTCGAGCGTGAAGCTCATGTTCACCGCCCCAGTCGCGAGGTGCGACCAGAAGGAATAGAGCCCGACGCATGCGACGGGGGCGATCACGAACGCAGCCACGCAGCACAAGGCCGGCGCGAGCAGGCACCACGGAATCGCCCAGGCCGGTGCGGCCGGTCTCGTCATCCCCTCCCCTTACCCCGCTCGACCGGACCTCATGGTGGAACAATCAGCGCATCGACCACGACACAGCCCTGGCCGGCCTGCCGTACGATCACCGGGTTGACGTCGATTTCGCGGACGCGCTCCCGCTCGGCGTAAGCGAAGGCTGCGATCCGCTCGATGGCTTGCACCAGGGCCCGGATGTCCGAGGCCGGCCGGCCGCGATAGCCCGCCAGCAGGCGGGCCAGGCGCGAGCGCGTAACCATCTGCTGCGCGTCTCCCTCGCAGAGCGGCAGCGGCCGTACTTCGACCTCGCCCAGAAGCTCGACCAGCACGCCACCCGCGCCGAACGCAATATAGGGGCCGGTCTCGGGATCGCGACCGATTCCGATCAGCACCTCGAGCCCGCCACTGACCATCGGCTGCACCAGCCGGTCGACCGACCCCGCCGCCACACCGAGGCCGGCCAGACTGTGATCGAGTCTGGACCACGCAGCCTCGAGCTCCACCTCGCTGCGCAAGCCTACGGCAATCAGGCCGTGCTCGGAGCGATGCGGAATATCGTCGCTCACGACCTTCAGGACCACGGGATACCCGAGCCCCGCCGCGGCGCGGATCGCATCGGGCAAGGTTCGGACGATCTGCTCGGGGACGACATCGATACCGGCCTCGCGTAGGACTCGCTTGGCATCGACTTCGCTGATGATTTTGCGCCCCTGCCGCAGCGCCGCCGCGAGCGTCGTCCGTGCCGCCGTCGGCGGCTGGAGGTCGAGAGCCGGCCGCTGTCTCCGCTGCGCCCACCGGCCCAGCCGCCCGATGGCGCCCAGCCCCTGGCGCAGGCCGGTCAGCATGCCAACGCCCGTGCCTTTGAATTTGGTCACGGTCTCCATGCGCATGAGACCGAAGCGCGTGTTCATGAAGTAGAACGGCTTGTCCGAACGCTCGCTCGCCGCCTGCAGGATGTCGGTGTAGCGCGTGGGCGTCATCGGCTGGCCGTCGTTGGTGTCGCTCACCAGGACGACCGCGTCGATCGCGGGCTGGTTTGCCAGGCAGTCGAGCCCCGCCGGCAGGTTCTTGGTGTAGTCGCCGTTGCCCCAGGAATCGAGCGGATTGCCGGGGCCGCTGATCGGCCCGATCGTCTTGCTCACCTCTGCCGCCGCGTCGGCCGGCAACGGCGGCAGACTGAACAACGTCGGATTGACCTCATCGAGGATCATCTCGACCTGGCCGCCCGAGGCGGTGACCACACCGATGCGAGAGCCCCGCGGCCGGCGTTTCGACTGACAGGCGGCCAGGATCTCTGTCATCTCTTCGAGCGACGTGACCTCGATCGCATGGTGGCGCGCCAGCAGGGCCGAGAACACCCGCCCATCGCCGGCCACAGCCCCGGTGTGGCCAACCGCCGCCTCGCGCGCATGCGTGCTGCGGCCGATCTTGAGGATCACCACGGGCTTGCCCGCCTGGGATGCTCGGTCGAGCGCGGCCGTGAACCGCGGCATGTCGCGCACCGATTCGATGAACGCGGCGATCACGCGGGTGGCTGAATCGTCGATCAGATAATCGATGTAGTCGGCCGATGTGACCACCGCCTCGTCGCCCGACGAAATCACGTGACTGAAGCCGAAGCGGCGGCAATCCCCCAGCATGCCGATTGCAACCGAGCCGCTATGCGTGACGAGCCCCACGTCGCCCAGCACCGGTGCCGGATCGAGCATCACCTGGAGATACAGCGAGCTTTTGCTCGCCGGACTGAACACCCCCATGCAGTTCGGCCCGCACAGGGCCATGCCGTGCCTCTCCGCGATCGCGGTGATACGGCCCCGCGGTGAGGTCACGTCGCCGGCGCGGCTGCCCATGCCTCCGAAAATGACGCCGGCGCGTGCACCCTTCTCAGCCGCCGCCTGCAGAGCCGCAGGCACGCCCGCACCGTCGATGCAGAACGCCACCGCATCGATCGCCCACGGTACCTCCTGCGGGCTGCGGTAGCATTTGAGGCCGAGCACGGTCTCGTTCGACGGATGGATGGGCGCGATCCGTCCGGCGAATCCGATCTTCTGCAGGCACTCGAGCAGCCGCCGGCCCGGAGCGCCTTGACGCTCCGAGGCGCCGATCACTGCGATGCTCTGCGGCGCCAGTAGCGGGCGCAGGTCGATCTTGCCTGTCACGAAGACCTCAGCTGCGGGCGATCACGCGCTGGTATTCCTTCTGCCAGGCATCGGCGTGGTCGGTCCAGTAGAACGGGTCGAAGGTCCGGTACCCGGCGAGCGTGCCGGTCGGATCGTAGCCTGGAAGCTGCTGAACCTCGGGCGGCATCGGATACTTCTTGGGATCGAGGAGCGGCACGTTGCCGACCGCGACGCCCAGCGGGATCATCACCTCCGGCCGCAGCAGGATGTCGAGGATCTCGTAGACCGCGTCCATCGGGGCCGACTTGAGCACCATGAAGCTGCCGAAATCGACATAGGCCCCCTGCGCCGGCCAAGTGTCGAAGTGCACGCCCTGCTTTTTGAGGTTGTAGCCGGGGACGAACCACGCATCGCCCACGACGGCACTCCCGGACGAGAAAAGCTGCATCTGCTCGGCACTCGAATGCCAGAATTTGACCACGGTGTTCTTGGCCGTGCGGATCTTGTCCCACACTGCATTCATATCCTTGATGGCGTTCGGATCCTGGCCGTCTTGCAGGGCCGCGAACCAGATCCGCTGCATCCACAGATCCAGACCGGTGGCACGGCCCTTGTATTTGGGATCGATGAGGATTTTGTATCCCTTCTCCTCCATCTCGGCCCGCGTTACCTGATCGGTGTTGAAGCCGAGCCAGCCACCGGACAGGCCGAAGGGCACGCCCGGGAGCTTTCCGCCGCCGAGCTTGCGATAAGAGTCCACGGCGCGCGGCACCACGTCGACCAAGCGCGGTATCTTGCTTTCGTCGAGCTGGGCCGCATAGCCGAGCCGCACGACGCGCAGCGCCGTGCCCTGCTCGGAGCAGTTGAAGAAACTGTAGTTCTCCACCCCGTCGGCCTGGATCCGGCTGAGCATCTGGTCCTGCGAGCCGAACGAGCCCTGATTGACGGTCTTCCCGGTCTTGGCTGTGAACGGCTCGAGCACGAGTTTGCTGAAGGCGCCCTGCGACACGCCGCCGTACCCGTCGTAGCGCATGGTCTCGGCGGCCTCGGCCGTCCCGGCGAGCCGCAACAGGGCGGGCCCGGTGACGCCGCAGGCGATCGCCGTCCGCGCGATGCGTCCGAGGAACGTCCGCCGATCGAGGCCGCCGTTGCCGTAACGCTCCAAAAGCCGGCGGTACTGCGTGTCAAAATCCATGGTCTCCTCCCGTTCAATCTCAACCGAGCGCGGCGGCCCTTGCACAGGGGCCGCCGGTTTCGCATATCATGCCCGCATGTCGCCCGAAGATCGATTGGCCGAACTCATTGACGATGCCGAGCGCGTGGTCGTGTTCACCGGTGCGGGCATCTCCACCGAATCCGGCGTGCCGGACTTCCGCAGCCCCGGCGGCGTGTGGAGCCGGATGAAGCCGATCTATTTCGAGGAATTCTGCACCAGTGAGGCGATGCGCCGCGAGGCGTGGCGCCGCACCTTCACCGGCGTCATGGGTTGGACGGGTGCGAAGCCCAATGCCGGACACATGGCCGTCGCCCGTCTCGTGGCACGCGGCAAGGTCTCGGCCGTGATCACGCAGAACGTCGACAATCTGCATCAGGATTCCGGCGTCCCTGACGACCGCATCATCGAGCTCCATGGCAATGCGAGCTACGCCACCTGCCTCGAGTGCGGACTGCGCCACGAGCTCGAGGTGCTGAAGCAAAGCTTCCTCGGCCGCGACGAGATCCCGAGCTGCCGCGACTGCCGCGGCCTCGTGAAGACGGCGACGATCTCCTTCGGCCAGCCGATGCCGCAAGGCCAGATGATCCGCGCCGAGGAAGCGACGCTTGCGTGCGATCCGTTCCTGGTGCTCGGCTCGTCATTGGTGGTCTACCCGGCGGCGGGATTCCCGCTGCTCGCCAAGCGGAATGGGGCAACGCTCGCCATCGTCAATCGCGAGCCCACCGAGCAGGATGCCTACGCCGACCTTGTCATCCATGACGGGATCGGCCCCGTGATGTCAAAGATCGTTCCGCCGGAGTAATCACGCGATCACTCGGCGGCCGCGGGCAGCGGCGCCTGCCAGACGTCCCGCACGTAGGCGCGCCTGGATTCGATGACCTCGCCCGCGCGCACGACCCGGGCGGGCACCAGGCGCGTGTTGACCTTGAGCACCTCGCCGCTGCCGTCGCGCATCTGCCACTCGCCCTCGACCATGTCGAGGATCGTGACGTCGGCGCGCATCCCGGGCTTCAGGGACCCGATCCGCTCCTGCTCGCGAAGCGCGATCGCGGGATTGCGCGTGGCCGCGGCGACCACCTGGTCGAGCGGCATGCCGAGCGCCCACAGCCGGGTCATCGCCCCGCACAGGCTGTAATCGAGCTTCGAGTTGTCGTGATACGAGGTGAAGTCGCCGTGCGTGTCGCTCGAGACCGTGCGCGGGAAGATCCCGGCATCCATCATCTTGCGGGCGATGGCATAGCTGAAGTTGATCCCATAGCCGATGTCGAACTGCACGCCCTGGGCGTCGGCCTGGCGCACGAACTCGGGGATGCCCTCGCCGTGGCCAACGATGCCGTCGGGCATCGAGCTGTAGACGTGGGCCAGGATGTCGCCCGGCTTCAGCAGCTTGAGCACAGCCGGCAGCACGTCGTGCGGCGCCGGGCGGTTCGCCTCGTCGACCGGGAACAGCTCGCCCGTGTGCACGTAGAGCGGCAGCCCCGCCAGCCGGCCGGCGCGCGCCGCCATCTCGAACACCTGCAGGCCCCAATGCGAGAACGCCCCGGATTCCGCGTGGCACTTGATGCCGCGGATGTGCTCGGGGTTAGCGCGGGCCAGCGCCACGAGCTCGTCGATCTCGACGAGGCTCGGATTGTGCAGGCGAGGCCCCTCCATCCCGCCCTTGATGGCGCCCAGCACGTTGATCGACACGAAGGCGCGCACGTCGGTCTTCGCCTTGTCGATCACGTGGGCCTTGAACCCTCCATAGGTCCACGCACCCGAGCTTCCCTGGTCGACGATCGTCGTGGCCCCCGCATCGACGCCGGCGTCGTCCGCCCACACGCCGAAATTCGTCACCCACTCGTAGACATGGACGTGCAGGTCGATGAGGCCCGGCGTCACGAGCGCGCCGTTGGCCTTCAACACCCGGCGCGCCGGGTGGGCGGCCAAATCTTTGCCCACCGCGGCAACGCGCCCCCCGATGATGGCGACGTCATAACGCCCGTCGAGTTGTTGCTGGGGATCGACAACCCGCCCGCCCGTGATCACCAAATCATACATTGTATCGGCCATGGGCAACCTCTTCCGCTCGGCAGGAAATCTTGCGTGCCGGGCCCTCTAGGCGCTTGGAGACACAGCGAAAGCCATGCCATAGTGGACCCGGTAACTGACCAAACGGCCAATAGTCTAATCCCAGGATCGGCGTGAAGCCCGCAAAATTTGAATACCACGCGCCCGCCACGGTCGACGAGGCGGTGGGGCTCCTGAAGCGCTACAACGGCGAGGCCCGTGTCCTGGCCGGCGGGCAGAGTCTCATCCCGATGATGAATTTCCGGGTGGCGGCCCCCGCCGCGCTCGTCGACCTCAACCGCATCCCCTCCCTCGCCTATATCCGCGCCGACGGCGATACCGTGCGCATCGGCGCCATGACCCGCCAGAGGGCCATCGAGTTCTCCCCGGTGGTGCGCGAGAAGCTGCCGCTCCTCCACGAAGCGATATCGTGGGTGGGCCACCTGCCGACGCGCTCGCGCGGCACGATCGGCGGCTCGCTCGCCCACGCGGACCCGGCGGCCGAGCTCCCGATGGCGCTGCAGGCGCTCGAGGGGGAGGTCGTGGCGCGCGGCCCCGCGGGCGAGCGCACGATCAAGGCGGGCGACCTGTTCAGCTCGTCCCTGACCACCACGCTCAAGCCCGACGAGATCCTGACCGAAATCCGCTTCCCGGCGAGCCCGCCGGGTGCTGCCTACGCCGTGGAGGAGTTCGCGCGCCGGCACGGCGATTTTGCGATCACCGCGATCGCCTGTCTGCTCGTCCGTGACGGCACGCGCTGCAAGATGGCGCGGCTGGCCACCGGCGGCGTCGGACCCGTGCCGCTGCGCCTGACGGCAGCCGAGACGATCCTCGAGCAGCGCGGGCTTGCTGAGGACGCGATCGAGGCGGCGGCCGCAGCGGCCGCTGCGGCGGTCGATCCGATGTCCGACCACCAGGGATCGGCGGAGTACCGCCGGCACCTCACGCAGGTCCTCACCCGCCGCGCCGTTCAGAAGGCGCTCGCGCGCAAGCCATGACGGAACCGAAGATGTCACTGGTCGACGTACGACTGACGGTGAACGGCAAGCCCTATGCCGGGCAGTGCGAGCCGCGCAAGCTCCTGGTCGATTTCCTGCGCGAGGATCTGGGGCTGACCGGTACCCATGCCGGCTGCGAGCACGGCATCTGCGGCGCCTGCACGATCCTGTTCAACGGCGAGGCGGCGCGGTCCTGCATCATGCTCGCGGTCCAGGCGAACGGGGCCGAGATCACCACGGTCGAGGGCCTCGCGAAAGGTGCGGAGCTGCATCCGCTGCAGCAGGCCTTCCACGAGCACCATGCGCTCCAGTGCGGCTTCTGCACGCCCGGCATGCTGATGGCGGCGATCGATTTCCTCAAGGTCAACCCCGCACCGACCGAGCACGAGGTGCGCGAGGCGATGTCGTCCGTGATCTGCCGCTGCACCGGCTACCAGAACATCGTCAAAGCCATCCTGGCGGCCGCCCCCAAGATGAGGGCCTCGGCATGACCATCGCGACCGAGAGCCGCTATGTCGGCAAGCCGATGGTACGCCGCGAGGACAAGCGGCTCCTTACCGGGCGCGGCCAGTACATCGCCGATTTCACCCTGCCGCGAATGCTGCATGCGGCATTCGTGCGCAGCCCTGTGGCACACGCGCGCATCAAATCGGTGGACCTGTCGGCAGCCCGCGCGGCACCGGGCGTGGTCTATGCGCTGAGCGGGCCTGAGCTCGCGAAGATCGTACCGCCCGTGAGCGATTCCCAGCTGTCGCTGCCGGCGAAGTGGAAATCGCAGATCCAGCACAAGTTCCTCAACCCGCAGCAACCGATGCTGGCGCACGACAAGGCGCGCCACGTCGGCGAGGCGATCGCGATCGTGGTCGCGGAGAGCCGCTACGCCGCCGAAGACGCGGCCGAGCTCGTCGCGGTCGATTTCGAGCCGCTGCCGGCCGTGGTCGATGCCGAGGCCGCGCTCAAGCCCGACAGCGCGGTCGTGCACGAGCAATACAAGACCAACACGATCGGCGAATTCGTGCTGCGCAAGGGCGACGTGGACACAGCGTTCGCCCGCGCCAAGCACAAACTGCGCCGGCGCTTCCACCACCACCGGTACGCTGCCATCCCCATGGAAACGCGCGGCGTCGTCGCAACCTACGACGAGCGCACGGATTCCATGACCATCTGGTCCTCGACGCAGGTGGTACACTGGGTGCGCAAAGAGGCGGCGACCATGCTGGGCATCCCCGAGGCGCGCATCCGTAGCGTCGCCCTCGACGTCGGCGGCGGGTTCGGCGTCAAGGGCCACGTCTACCCCGAGGACCTGTTGATCCCGTTCGTGGCGCGCGCCATCGGCCAGCCGGTCAAATGGATCGAGGACCGGCACGAGCACCTCATCAGCGCCTGCCATTCGCGTGACCAGATCCACGAGATCGAGGTCGCGTTCGACGACCAGGGGCACATCCTTGGGTTTCGCAATGACTACGTGGTCGATTGTGGCGCGTGGAACCCCATCGGCTCCGGCATCGCCTACAACACCGCGGTCCATATGCTGGGGCCGTACAAGTTCCAGGATTTTTCCGTGCGCGCCAGGATTGCCGCCACCAACAAGGTGGCCAATGCGCCATATCGCGGCGCCGGCCGTCCGGAGGCGGCCCTCGTCACCGAGCGGGTGATGGACCTGATCGCGCAGGAGCTTAAGCTCGAGCCCGACGAGGTCCGCCGGCGCAACATGATCCGCGCCGACGAGATGCCTTACGCGATGGGCGTGCCCTATCGCGACGGTCAGCCGATCGTCTACGACAGCGGCGATTTTCCAAGCCTTCTGGCCAAGGCGCTCAGCGCGCTGGGCGGGATGGGGGCGTTCCGCAAGCGCCAGCGCGAGGCGCGCGCGCAAGGCCGCTATCTCGGCTTCGGCCTCGGCTGCTACACCGAGGGCACCGGCGTTGGCCCGTTCGAGAGTGCCACCGTGCGGGTCGATCCCTCGGGGAAGATCTACGTGACCTCGGGCGCCTGTCCGCATGGACAGGGCATGGAGACGATCTTCGCCCAGATTGTCGCCGATTTGTGGTCGGTCGATCCGGCGGACGTGGTCGTACAGCTCGCCGATACCTCCGCGATCGCCATCGGCTTCGGCACCATGGCCAGCCGCAGCACGGTGACCGGCTCGGCCGCCATGCACGATGCGAGCCGGCGGCTGCAGAAGAAGGTGCTGGCGATCGGCGCCAATCTGCTCGAGTGTGCGGCCGGCGACGTCGAACTGCGCAAGGGCGGGGTCGGCATCATCGGCGTCCCCGGCAAGGAAATATCACTCGCCAAGATCGCGCACGCGGCGCGCCCCGGCTGGGACAACGGCCGGCCGCAGGGGGTCGAGGCCGGGCTCGAGGAGACGAATTACTGGGAGCCGCCGACGGTCACTTGGTCATCGGCGGTGCATGCCGCGATCGTCGAGGTCGATATCGGCACCGGTAAGGTGACGATCGACAAATACGCGATCGCGCATGACTGCGGCACGGTCGTGAACCCTCTCCTCCTCGACGGGCAGATCGTCGGCGGGGCGGCCCAAGGCCTCGGCGGCGCGCTGCTCGAGGAGTTCAACTACGACGCCCAGGGCCAGCTTTTGACCGGCTCGCTGATGGATTATCTGCTGCCGACCGCGAGCGACATCCCCAATTTCGAGCTCATCCATCAATCCTCGCCCACGCCGCTCAACCCGCTGGGGGTCAAGGGCGTCGGCGAAGGCGGCGCCATCTCGCCGCCGGTGGTGATCGCGAACGCGGTCTCCGACGCGCTGCGCGAGTTCGGCGCCGAGTTCAACTCGACGCCGATCAAGCCCGAGCAGATCGTGCGCGCCGTACGCGCCGGAGCCGCCCGGCGATAGCCGATGCCCGATTTCCGGTACATCGGCAAAGCCCAGCATCGGATCGAGGATCCGCCGCTGCTGGTCGGCAAGGGCAAATTCGTCGACGACATCGTGGCCGCCGGCGCACTCGAGGCGGCGTTCGTGCGCAGCCCGCACGCGCATGCGCTCATCAATGGCATCGATGTAACGGCAGCGCGACAGATGCCCGGCGTGCACGCGGTGTTCACCTTGGCCGACCTGATGCCGCTGCTCACCAATGAGCGCCTGCCGCTGCAGTTCCGCACGGCAGATCTACCGCCGAACATCACGCCCTTCGTCCTGGCCAAGGACGAGGTCTCCTACGTCGGCGAGGCGGTGGCGGTGGTGATCGCGGACTCGCGCTACATCGCCGAAGACGCCGCGACGCAAGTTGTCGTCGATTACACACCGCTGCCCGCCGTCTCCGACTGCCGCAAAGGTGCCGAGCCCGGAGCGCCGCTCGCCCACCGCGGGCGAAAGAGCAACGTCCTGACCGAATTCAAACAGGCCTACGGCGACGTTGCCGCGGCGTTCGCCCGCCCGGCCCACCGCATCGCCGTCAGCATCAAGCAGCACCGCGGTGGTGCTCATTCCATCGAAGGCCGCGGCATCGTCGCGGCCCTCGACCCGAACGAGGACCGCCTCACCATCTGGTCGTCGACCCAGCTCGCGCACGAGATGCGCGCCTTCCTGATGGCGCTGCTGCGCCTGGACGAGAACCGGCTGCGCGTGCTGGCGCCCGACGTGGGCGGCGGCTTCGGCGCCAAATTCGTGATGTACCCGGAGGAGGTCACGGTCGCGGCGTCGTGCCTGAAGCTGCGCCGGGCGGTCAAATGGATCGAGGACCGGCGCGAGCACTTCCTGGCTGCGATCCAGGAGCGCGACGAGTATTGGGATCTGGACGTCGCCTGCGATGCCGAAGGCCGGCTCCTGGGCGTGCGCGGGCGCATGATCCACGACGAGGGCGCGTTCACGCCGCAGGGCATCAACATGCCCTACAACGCGTCGACCGCGTTCCCCGGCCCCTACATGCTGCCGGCCTACGAGCTGCGCGTGCAGGTCGTCGAGACCAACAAGGTCGCGACCATGCCGGTGCGCGGCGCCGGGTATCCCGAAGGCGCGTTCGCCATGGAGCGCGTGCTCGATGCGGTGGCGCGCGAGCTCAAGCTCGACCGCGCCGAGGTGCGCCGGCGCAACCTCGTCCCGGCCGACAAGGTGCCGTACACCTCGCCGCTCAAGGCGCGCTCGGGCTCGGCGATCACGATCGATAGCGGCGATTTCCCGCATAGCCAGCAGACGGCGCTCGACATCATCGACTACGCAGGCTTCCCCGAGCGCCAGCACCAGGCGCGCGCGCAGGGCCGCTATCTCGGCATCGGGATCGGTATCGGCATGAAGGGCACGGGGCGCGGACCGTTCGAATCCGGGCACGTGCGCGTCGGCCGCTCGGGACGCGTCTCGGTCTACACGGGCGCCATGCCGATGGGCCAGGGCATCCGCACGGCACTCGCGCAGATCGCGGCCGAGCAGCTCGGCGTCCCTCCCGACACGGTCACGGTGATTGCGGGCGACACGGCGGTGATCCCGCACGGCCAGGGCGGATTCGCGAGCCGGCAGACCGTGGTCGCCGGCTCTTCCGTGCACATGGCGGCCGCGCAGGTGCGCGAGAAGGCCCTGGCCGTGGCGGCGCATCTGCTCGAGGCCAGCGTCGAGGACCTCGAGATCCACGACGGCCGTATCGACATCCGCGGCGTTCCCGGACGCGGGCTCACCCTGCAGCAGATCGCCGAGGCCGTGTCCGGCGTTCCCGGCTATGCGATGCCCGGCGGGTTCGAGCCCGGGCTCGAGTCCTTGCAGAATTTCATGCCGAAATCGCTCACCTATGGCGGTGGCTGTCATGCGGTCGAGGTCGAGATCGACATCGAGACCTGCCGCATCCATATCCTGCGCTACGTGGTGGCCAACGACAGCGGGCGGCTCATCAATCCGATGATCGTCGAGGGCCAGCTCGTGGGCGGGGCCGCGCATGGCATCGGCAACGCGCTGTATGAGTGGATGGGCTACGACGACGACGCCAACCCGGTGACGACGAATTTCGCCGAATACCTGCTGCCCAGCGCCACCGAGGTGCCGCGGATCGAGGTGAAGATGCTCGAGTACCCCTCGCCGCTCAATCCGCTCGGGGTCAAGGGCGTCGGCGAGGCCGGCTGCGTGCCGGCGGCGGGAGCGATCGTCTCGGCGGTCGAGAACGCGCTCGAGCCGTTCGGCATCGTGATCCAGGAATATCCGATGTCGCCCGCGCGCCTGTTCAAACTCATCAGCGAGGCGCGGCCGGGGCGCTAACCTCTCGCCATCGCCGCCTGGATCATCTCCCACACACGCGGCGGCGACAGCGGCATCTCGCGCGGCTCGATCCCGAGCGAGGACAGGGCTGAGGCGACCGCGTTGGCGATGACGCCGGCGACCGGAATGATGCCGCCCTCGCCCGCGCCCTTGGCGCCGAGCGGGTTGTTGGGCGAGGGGTGATCCTCGAGCGCGATCACCCGGATGCACGGGAAGTCGCTCGCGGTCGGCATCAGGTAGTCGGCGAGCGAGCCGGTCAGGAGCTGGCCGTCGCGGTCGTAGACCAGATGCTCGAGGAACGCGCCGCCGAGACCCTGGACGACCGCGCCCAGGGTCTGGCCGTGCAAGGTCTGCGGATTGATGATCCGCCCCACGTCCTCGACCGCGACATAGTCGAGAAGCTCGACATGGCCGGTGCGCGGATCGACCGCGACATGTGCCGCGTGCGCGCCGTAGCTGTAGGTGCGCTTCGCGCTGGCGAACGTGCCCTCGGTGGACAGGCCGTCGGCCGCCAGCTCGGCCCAGGTCACCGATTTGCCGCGTGCTTGCGCCAAGCCGTCTCCGATCTCGATGTCCTTGGGCGCGCAGCCCAGTCGGCGCGCGGCACACTCGCGGATGAGCTCGCGCAGCTTGCCGGCCGCGTCCAGGATGGCCGAGCCGCCCATGACGACCGAGCGCGAGCTGTAGGAGCCGAAGCCTTCGCTGACATGCGCGGTCGAGCCATGGAAGACCCCGCGGATGCGCGCCAGCGGCACCTCGAGCGAATCGGCGGCGATCTGGGCGCACACGGTCTCGAGCCCCTGCCCGACCGACGACGACCCGACATAAACCGAGACCCTGCCGTCGCCCTCCAGCACCAGGCGCGCGTTCTCTTTCGGGCCCGAAGCCCCGCCCTCGATGTAGCAGCCGAGGCCGAGCCCGCGATAGCGGCCGTCGGCCAGCTTGCCCTGCTGCGGCGCCTTCTCGGACCAGCCGATCTCGGCGAGGCAGCGATCCAAGGTCGCCTGATAATCGCCGCTGTCGGTCGAGGTGGCGATGTTGAGCGGCACGACCGTGGCCAGCGCATAGGGCATCTGCTCGGGGCGGATCAGGTTGCGGCGCCGGAACTCGACCCGGTCGAGGCCGAGATCCCTGGCCACGATGTCCAGCAGCCGCTCGCGGAAAAAATCGGCCTCGTAGCGGCCGGGCGCCCGGTAGGTGCCGACCGGCGTCTTGTTCGTCACCAGGAGCGAGACGTCGATCCGGATGTCCGGGATGCGGTATGGGCCCGAGAGCACCTGTGCCACGTTGCGCGACGGCGTGGCGCCGGCCGTGCGGACATAGGCGCCGATATCGGAGGCGGCCTGGCCGCGCAAAGCCAGGATCGTGCCGTCGCGCTGACACGCGATCTCGAGCTCGATCGCCACATCGCGCGCGTGATTGTTGGCGAGCAAGTGCTCTCGGCGGTCCTCGATCCACTTGACTGGCCGGTTCAGCCGGCGGGCGACGAACGGGATCAGAAAATCCTCGGGATAGAACTCGCCGCGCGTGCCGAACCCGCCGCCGACGTCGTTCTCGACCAGACTGACCGCTGCTTCGGGCAGGTCCATCATCTTGGCCAGCATGCGGCGGTTGGGAAACGCCACCTTGGCGGCACCGTACAAGGTCAGCCGGCCCGCCTTCGCATCCCACTCCGCCAAAAGCCCGCGCGGCTCCATGGGCACGGCGGTGTGCCGCTGCACGTGAAAGCGCTCCTTGCGCGTGTAGGGCGCGGTCCTGAAGGCGGCATCGGCGTCGCCGCGGATCGCACTGATCACCGCCGCGACG
>Ga0335069_10005030_pt1 | contig 19452 bp, 14 predicted proteins | sample Lox_Sample_11_FD_206714 | JGI IMG/M metagenome (GOLD analysis project Ga0335069, IMG submission 206714) | Soil microbial communities from Loxahatchee National Wildlife Refuge, Florida, United States - Lox_Sample_1.1 | ecosystem: Environmental > Terrestrial > Soil > Wetlands | place: USA... | reverse complement strand
AAGAAAGCAAAAAAAAAAGGGGAGGGGGGGGATCAGAGGACATAAAGGTATGCTGCTCCAAAAAGGATTCAACCATGCCAAGTTTGTTTCCATATTCAATTCCACTCTTACTAGTTGAATGAGGCACAATACGAGAAAAAAATTGAAGAAATGGAGAAATCAGATATCATATCAGAAACTTAGTGTTACAAGAAGGACAAGAATACAGTTGCTGGTCTTGTATAACCAATTTCTCCCTAGCTATATTCTCAGTGTCCTCGATTCCAAATTCAAAAGTAAGCCAGACATTCCAATTATTATCAGTCACATCAGGTCTGTTCTCCTCTGCCAAATGTGCAGCCATCCAAGAGCTGGTTTAGCTAGGTCCCATGCCCACATACTTGCTGCACAAATATCAGGACCAACTCCTGGTGGTGGTATTCCATCATACCGGTGTAAAGTTGTACCTTGGGCTAGACAAGACCTACATTAACCTGTGGTAGATTTGTCATTGAAGTTGAATGCACTTTGACGATGGACTGCAATTCATCACCAGTCATTGGAGATGGGATTGGTGGCCTGCCCAGCACTACTCTTCAGGATTCATTGACATGTGACATTTCATGGACAACCTGTTGACTTTAGTGATGGCCTCCCTATCTCCCTTGTCCATGCCCATAATAAATGTTCGAAGCCTAAAAACAATTAAATGTTAATAGGTCATTCGAGAGGGCAGAAAAGGAACCCACGGTATGATTTTACAAAACGGTTGTGATCAACGAGTCCATGACTCCCTGCTTTCTGGAGATGGTGGGTAAGGATTATTGAGGACAGACGACGAAGCAGACACTCACTGCCTGTTTTTCCATCTCTTGGTACTTCTGTAACACTTGTGAGACGAGATATATTCGATAAGCGGTTATATCCATACCTTCTTTTGAGCTTTGACACTAGACGTGCCGAAATGGGCTAGAAGGAAGGATGAGGTGTGTTTTCTCCTTCACAGGCAGGGAAAACTGCTGAGAATGGACCCACGCTTGGTAGAACTCTGGTTCGCACTGAAGTACCACCTCCAGGCTCCTGGAAATGGTGGTTTCAGGTTAGCAGCAGCAGCATTGGCCTCGTCGATTTGTTGGAAATATTGCCTCCTGAGAAAAACTGAGCGTACGACAAGAATACTTTTAATCACTCGTTATATGCGTACCTCTTTGTCTTCTTCGCTAAAGTTGTCCCAGTATACCTTTTGAAACATGAAATTTAGGCTAGCAGACGAAAGAACAAGTGTATCTTTACTCACTTCACCATTAGTTTATTGCCACAATTGACCCGCCATCATTTGTTCCTCACCCATCTTGAGTTTCTTCTTCAGGGCGGTGTTGTTGGCAGTGGGATTGAGATTGACTTCATAAGTGCTGTGAGACGATTTTTTGTGGTGGCAGCTCAGGAGAAATGGTGCTACAGTAAAAAGTCGAGGGAGATGAGGGTGGTAAGAAGTGAAGTCATCGGTATCACCACTTTTCGCTAAGTTCCCCTAGTATTCCTAATTTGGCAGTGCCATCCCCAAGAAATTGTCGGATCCTCAGCACAAATCAGTTCAAATCAGTTAGTATCGTTAGTACAAAGTACAGCATGACAGTACTTCCTAAGAAGTATATTTTTGACAGAGCCGATAGGAAGTTATGAAAACATTATGTTAACGCAGCTCACTACTTCTCAGTGTCAGTACTTGTATGTTGCCAGAGAATAGACCTGGCAGGGAAGCCACAGTGCTCTACTTGCGAAAGTTGCATAAAAGAGGGGAGGGAATAGATGGCACTTTTACCTACACAACTTGTAGCATGCACAGCACACAAAGTGTGCCCCACTTGTTGTCAAGTCTCGACGATCGGCCACTGCTTCCCAATTTGGCAATGCCATCGACCAGAAAACTTTCCGATTGGATGCGAACCAAGCCATAATCAGAACAAATCAAATCGAATCAGTCAATCAATGGGTGTGGAAGCACGATCCTGACTCAGAATCAATACGAATCAACTCAAATCAAATTACTCAGAGAAAATCAGTGCTAGTCATTGGGCATCATGTCAATTTTCACTGGGACTAAACAGTTGCCCTAGGAGAAGGTTACTGACTGTATACATAGGATATGTTGTCATCAATCAGCCCACCACCTCCAAGATGGTCTTGAGTCAAGTCTTTGCTTTGGATACAAATTCACTTCATCCTGTAATTTCACCACTTTCCCCTCCATTGCCTCCAGTCCTAAACGTGCAAATTCCTGGCAATCAGAATTTATCCAGGCATCAAAGACCCCATTCCATGCAGCTGATTGTGGAAAGGTGTCATTTAGATATATTGTTCGAAGGGCACCAGAATCAAGGTTTCTTGAGGTATTATTTTTTGATTTCATTTTTGAGAATCTGCGGATGAATTCCACAACTCCTTTGATTTTGAGGCTGGTCCCAACTACCAGAAGGAAGTCAGCCTGTCCCCCTGAGCCTTTTGCCATACCAAGGTCCTGGCTTTGTACATCAGCAATTTCGTCCTCCTGAGGATGGGGCTGTCCATATAGGATTATGTTGGGATACACGCCAGGAACTTTATGTGATTGTCGTTTTCCATCCTGTAATCGTTTTTGATTACGTGTCCTGCAATTGCCACACTCCGGCAACTCTCCACCCTCTAGAACTGAATAGTAGGCTCCAAATGCATATAGGGAGGAGCAGTGGTGACATCTGAGATGCTCCAATGTCCCATGTAGTGGGATGCATTTTGGAGGAATCTGGGGATGGTCCAGGTCAGGGTACATGCTGATCCCTGCCTTCAATTCAAGGAAGTCTATGTTTTGAGTGTAAATACGGAGTAACGTTCCTCGATCTTGCAGGGCCCGCATAAAATAGTGGAATGGTGTAGGCTTGGCAACTGTGGCTTTCTGATAGAAGGTTGCCATGACTTTGCAGTGCATTGATAACTGGTCTGGTCTCTGGTGAGGATTCTCAGTCATGAAGTGATTCAACATCTACACTTTGTCACTTACAGTAAGAGCTGAGTTGGAGAATAAATCAATGAGTTTGGTGTTTGGAAACTCTGGTAGGTTTCTTTGTCCATATATCCCATCCTTCCCAGTGAAACAGGGAATTCCTGCTGCCACTGATATACCTGCTCCTAAGATAAGCTTCAGAAATAAGCCATTGGGTGAGAAACTGAAGCAGTACCACATATGATTACAATTCTTTTAGCATCCAAAATTTGATTGATAACATCAAGGGTAAGTGCACTAGCATCTGTAAAGCTCATGTTGGAGGCAGATTGACAGAATGTTGGTTGAATGGTAAATATGCAAATATGGCCAAATACTACATGAACAATGAAAACTTGGAGAGAAATTGTGCCAGCTAAAACCGTTGACCTTGGCTTGAGCTTAAGGTCTACCAGCTACTAGTTCCCTCTGAACCTGAACCTGCTGATGAATTACCTAAATCCTTATCACAATACCCATCAAGATATTCAATATCTTCATCACCTTCAAGCTCATCACCTCCATCATCTTTGTAGCCCATCTTTTGTTTTCCCTTAGTGTTGGATGTTTTGGACCGAAGGTTTTTCAAAGCCGCTAATGGAATATTTGTAGTTTTTGAACGTGTTTTTGTCTTATCGGGTTGCTTGTCCACTGGCTTTCGAACTGGAGGTTTTCTCCATTTCTTGGACTGGCGATGGTCTTGTAATCTGATCTTGGAGTTTGACCCCATATGATGCTGTTGATGAAGTCTTCTTGCCAATTGAGGTACAGAGGCCTGTGGCCTTTTTGGCCCTGTGTTATAACCTGCAGGTTGAGTATTTCCCCCTATTCCCTTGACTCTATAGTGTCTTGGGTTTGCAATGAAAACAATTCTCCCATGGCTTGCTGTCCAAATGGAGTTACCAGACAGTGTACTTGGGGGGAGACACTGAAGGTGTGAAAAAATGTTGTCCAGGTCATTTTGGAGTTGTGTAACTTCTTCAGTGCTCCATTCCTTGAGATAATTAAAATATGTTGATATGTAACCTTGGTTTTCGGTGTATGGTTTCCAAATGGATTTTTCGGGAAACTGGATAGTGGGGTCTGGAAAGAAGATTGATCGACGGGCCAGAAATGAAGGCTGTCTTCTGAGATTTGAGGGAACTTTGCCTTCAAGACCATTGGCTGATGCCAAAAAACGACATCTGGTTTCACCCAGGACTGCTTGAATGTTGATGACTGTCCATGTTCCCATGGCATCCTCCAGTGTCTTGGGTTTGGGTAGCATCCCAGCTGATACAAAGCTGTCTGCCAGACTCAACCACAGCTCTGTTGTGAACTGTATGAACAGCAGTTCACATTGCACATGAGTAGGGTTCTTCCAGCTGTTCTTTAAATGCTGAAGGAGAAATGATTCGGGTTCAGTGTCCAAGAGCTGCTGAATTCTTGTCCATGATGGATTTGGACCCCAGGGAAATTCTCTTTCATCACTAACAGTAACCCTCTTGTGTGGTTGGGCATTGGTAAGGGTTTTTTTCTTGAGAGATTTCAAAGACCGCGCATATGCATGCAGGACAGCTGGTGTGTCCTCAGGGTGTAGTTCCTTCAGTGTTCCAGTTCCAATCTCCAAGTCATGTAGGAAGAACATTCCAAATCGGTTCATTATAGTGTTAAACCGAAGGTCACGTAGAGCCACCCCAAGGAAGGACTGGGTGATTCTTGGTGTGACCATGACAGACCGCATGATGTGCAGAATAACAGCAGTCATAATGCCGTAGTTGCTAGGTTGGAGATGAGCTAGGTGCAGCTGAACATTTCGAAGTTCAACCAGTCTACGGCTGAGAAACTGAAAGAAGACATCAGACTTGATCCAAAGGATAGGTTCAGAGTCCAGATAATCTGTAGCCTGGTTGGTATCAACATCTTGCATATTAGAAACCATATATATATATAGCTTCAATTGTGGGAAATACCTTTTGCATGGCATTTTGCAACACCTCCATGATTGCATTCCCACTGCCTCTGATCTCTTCTCTGACTCCATATGAATTCTTCTGGGCAGTGTGGAATAAGGTTTTCCACCGATCACATCCAGCAAGAAACCTGTCATTTATCTTGATGGCATCATCGTCAGTGCAGAGATATTGAGCTTGTCCAGGGTTCCGAATCACTTGAAAGCAGAGGTTGTATGTTGACCGAAAACAGAGATGGACCCTTTTCCGTCGCTCTTTCTTCATCTCCGCTTGCCACCCCCCATAGCTTTCAAGAGTACAGGAATGGTGGGTTGTTCCTTTTTGCATCCCCATAATCTGGTATGAGGTTTCAACCTGAGGCAACCTCCACAGACCCACTAGCGCCTCTCCCTCTTGAGGTGGGTGGTAAGATACACCCAGATCCAGAAATAGTTCACCATGGAGTCTGTTCATCATGTGGTTCCAATCTAGCTCAGGTATCATGGAGCATAAGGTTTGGTATGGGTCCTCGGTAGTCTGATGTTGTTTGGATAGGAGCTTGATCCCTCTTGCATCAACTGCAAAGAAAAATGACCCAAACCTGCCTAATAAATCTGCTTGACTTTGGACCAATTCTCGTAAGTTGGTTTGCAGTAGGAGAAGGGTTTGAGGTGTTAGAGGAATGGTCTTTGTTCCATGCCGATGTCCAGACCTCAAGTGCAATTCTTCCACGTTGTGAGGCAGATATTCCATAAGTCCAGGAAAATTATGCAAGGAGTTCCTAGCAGCTGGGATCACTGCTTCAGACAGCCAGAGATCCTGCACAACTTTGGGTATGAGAGTTGCCATCCTTCCATTATGACGGTTCTTTCGAATCATTCGGGGGAAAAAGATGTAGATATTGAGCTGGCCAGCTCCTTGTCCCATCTGACCAAAATGTGTATGAGGAATTTGGCTAAGTGAGAAAGTGCTGGAATGGCTGCTTTTTCCCTGGAGGTCACAGTTGTCAGGTGTTGGTGGAGAAAGGACTTTTACATAGACGTGGTTGTTGGTTGCAAATGGAGGCTTGTCTCCAAGCAGAGGAAGAAGGTGAAGGTTCATAGGTCCAAGAAAGGTTAAGTCGTATGTGACCCATATAATGCTGTCAATGTCAATGGACACTGCGAGGTCTTGTTTCAATAGATCCACCTTGTCTCTCTCCAAATCCACAAAGATAAACTTGTCATCTCTGCTCTTTCCACGTACAAAGACATTCTGGCTTTCGGGTGTGTTTTCAGCAGGTCCGGCTTCATCAAGCATGTCGTGTGCACTCATGGTAATGAGATCAGGGTGTGGACCTTGTAATAAAGCTTCTTCGGCATCAGGCTCCATGTTAGAAAGTCCTCGGTTTCCAAGTTGGTCTTCTCTCTCCATAGCATCAGGCTGCTTCTGGGTTTGAAGTATGCCAGGGCAATGTGGTAGCAAGTGGTCAATGAGTTGGGGAGCAACGTTTCCACTGAACATGGAAAAGAAAGAGCGTTCCAGACGATATCCTCTGTCCCGCCACAAGCTCCAGTGATGCTCCAGTACAAGCATTCCGGTGGCATCGAATGCCCATGTATTTGGCAAAATGTCAGGATCGTGAGGATATGACACTGACAGTGCTGAAGTGTAGTCATCAAATTCAGCTTCTTTCAAAGGCCGGTTTGATGGATTGTCGTTGTCAGAATCCTCCCCTGATGTGATGGGAATTTCCTCGACTGGTGGTCTTGTACCTTTTGGAAGATTGGATTCAATTCGAGAGGATGTGGCTGGAGATATGCTGATATGGCTGGTGCTGCTATCAGTGTCATGACTATTTGGGTCTTCATTTGATGGTGGATGAAAGGTGTCTGGAAAGTCCAAAGCCTGTAAGTTGGAGTTACAAACATGGCACCTCATCCTAAAGCTTGCTAAAATCAAAGCAGTATTCCTGAATCTCTGGAAACCAAGAGGTCCAGCATGCATGTCATCAATGACATCCTGGGAGGGTCTTGCAGAATATTTAAGCCTAGATTTGGCCTTGTCCCAAAACTCGTAGGAATAGGAGGCTTGTTGGAGGACTATATGAAAAGCCTTTTCTCGACTGAGATGAATGCAGGACAGCATAGGCGCAATTGGGTGCGTGTTGATGTCACTTTTGTATGCCCAACCATTTTCGTAGATGTGATTTGACAACGCCACTATCCAAGATCCAAAGTCTTGCTCAAGCTGCAGATTCAGTATTCAGCAATTCTGGCTAAGGTTCTGTCCTTGGTAACAATACAAACTCACCTGACCCCAATTGGGTTCAACTACCTTGGGGTGACGTTCATCGACCTCCCACCCAAATGCTCCACCAATAGCTTTCCAATGTTGATCACCATTCCAGTCCTTCCAACAAGCATGCATATTGGTATCCACAGGACCACCATTTGGATGCTGACAGAAAACAAACACTTCCAGTTTCGAGTAGTCCAGAATAACCAAAAAAGGCTTAGTCTGTCCAGGTTTTGTATGCAGAAACAGAATGGGAAGTTTCCTGATGGAGTCACCATCTGGCACTAAGATTGCATTGTGAATGCTATCACAATTATTTCCTTCCAGGAAGCTTGTGACTGTGAGCCTGTCAAGATAATAGACTCTTCGAATGGCTGTTCCATTTCGACCTCTTTGCACAGACAGATACCACTCTTGTAAGAGGTAGAAGTCGATCAGGTGAGGATGCAGAGAATATCCCGGAGTGGCTGTTTGGAGGGATTGATAAGCAAGGGACCATAATGATGGATTGCCCAATTTTGAGTCTGACAACAACTTATTTGAGAAGTGGAAGGTGATAACTGAATGATAACTGACTGATGTGAAAATTCTCATCTGATTTGTTAATGAAATTCTTGTCAGATTCATTGGTTGATAGCTGCAACCTGTCTTCCTTATTCTCTGCATCTGAGGCCACGTATACAGGGTCCAAGTTTATATCATCAATTGAGGAACATGATGATTCTGAAGCTGAAAGCTTGGTTTGGAGTTTGCTACTATCTTGGTTTCCTCTATGCCAGTGATCAATAATTTTCAAGGTGAAAATTTTGAATTTACCTCAGATTATAAGTTCTGTTTTTCTTGCCATTCATCCCCTTTCCCTTTTCATCCTGGTGATCTTTCTGTGACAGAGAAATTTTCATGATTTCCTCAAGTAGAGCTTCATTAGAATCACTAGAGGAACAAGGATCTATGACAGCCCTCTTCTAGGAGAGGAGAATACAGAATAATCTGTTAGCATTCATGTCTTATTGCATAAGATTATTCATTTACCTGAGGCATTTCAGATCTGCAGGAGTCATCTGAAAAGCCATTGCTAGCACCCTCCATTGGCAACTGATTTCGTGTGAGTGCATTTCTACTTCAGCAGTAGAATGTAATACCCTGGTTATGAGGGATCCTGTTGTGGGTTGCAGCTTTTGAGGGCCTTTGGTTTGAGGTGCAATTTTAGATGGTGAAGGCATTTTTAGAATCTTGGCAATATCGCTGTCATATGAACTGCTATCCTGTCATCAGGTATTCAGTGTCTCTGATATATATCAAAGAACCAGTGCTTGCTGTCTCACATTCTTGATAGGCATTGCAAGGATATTTGCCAAATCGCTATCATTAGAACTAGATGAGCTGTCTTTGTTCATGGCAGTGAAATATTCTTGGTGTGAACACAGGTCCAGGTACGTTATGTCACAAAAACTCGCCATGTGACTTGAACTAGCTTGAGCTTGCCAGCATTTAGTCATGTGACAACTGTTCTTCTCACCTCAATGTCAGCATCAGCATTGCAGAAAATCTGGAAGCAAGCTAAAAAGGTCCAAGTGTTTGAAGCAAAGGATAGAAAAGGTAGGGATGATATATCAACTTTCAATGTAAGACTTTCACTCAAGCTGTTGTATTCACAGGAGTCAAATATCTATTCAAAACTGCAGATTTGTTGGTTGGGAATAATTTGGATGTGACTGCTCACTGACCTTTATATTCTTAGTGTTCTGATAAGACCATATGACATGGAAGGTGACAACAATCCTTTGAATTCCTACTGGAAGGGAGAAATCAAAGAAATTAGATGTTCAAAAGTAGTATGCAGAACACATTTCTTATTTGACCTGACTTGATAATATCTGGTTGCTCTCTAGCAAAAATATCTACTTAAAGTAGCTTGGTTTTACACAGCACAAGACATGCTACAACTAGACCTTTTGCCAGAAATGAAGAGGTAATCAGTACCTGCCATTGCAGTAGTTGCAACTGATTACATGGAATATATTCTCAGATATCTGAGGACATTTGGTCTCCAGGAACTTTCCCCCTCTGATCACATAGACATCATTGAGGGTGATTCAGTGGAGTGTATGGCTATTTTTTCTGAGAAAAACAGGATTGATTCATGTGGAAACATTTATTCAGTTAAAGCAAGTGTTGTGTCCATCCAGAACTCCAACCCAAATCAGCCTCCAGTTCTGGAATACTATATGAGGTGAGTGGATTGTATATTCAAAACCTATCAATTTATGACACCATCACCATACTAGATTCTTTTTTGAAACATCTAAGTTGAGGCTCAAGGTGTGTTGTAATTGTCTCCTCTTGAAAAATACTGTTCTCATATTTTTGATCACCAAGGGAGAATCTCCAGCATGTGCTGCAACCCAGTGCACTGATCTCTGGGCTCCGGAGGAGCAAGAGCAGAGATATTGTTGGGGCTGCAGAAAATGGTACCATTTGGAGTGCCTTGAACCCTCATCTCCACTGGACCAATCCACATACTTTCTCAGAGTTGCTGAGGATCCCCAATTTCAGGATGTTCCGAAAAGCATACTGAGGGTTGCATTCCAGCCCACAGCCAGAGGGGGGCCAAAACATTTTGTTACAGGAAATATCCGAATTGTAAACATGGCCAGATCTCTCCTCAACCATGACTACAGAAAGGAGATACAAAGCAGTTATTGGATGGCTGCACATTTGGCAGAGGAGGAAAGAGCAGATGTCACTGATCATGATTGGAATGTCTGGCTTGGTGCTCAATTTGGAATACAGGACACTGAGAATAGAGCTAGGGAGAAATTGGTTATGGAAGATCAGCAGCTCTATTCTTGTCCTTCTTGTAATATTAAGTTTCTGATGTGATATTGTATTTCTCCATTTCTTCGAACTTCTCATGTTAAGCTTAATATTCAAGTGTCTGAATGTGTATTTACATGTCTAGCCAATACATTCACTGAATGAATTTTTCCATCTTGCTTTGCTTGACCTCAAGCACTACCAAGTTTCCTTAGCAAGGTAGTACACTTGTTGATGCCACAGGCTTTCTTATATTGATGCATAATGACTTTGCCACTGGAGACTATATATAACTTGCTATTCAGGATCTCAGCTATGGAAAAAGGGTAGATTTTGGGTTCAGTAATGGTAGGACTGTCAAAATAGCTGAGAAATTTTGTCATGTGATCATCAATACCTTTATTCTGCTCAACTCCCACTTTGCCATGGATCACAGTCTAGAAATTTCTTGGTGGCCAACAAATTCAGTTGAAATCACCAACCTCCCCTCAACTTCACGAGCTTTTCTTGGAAATGTGGCTAATAAAGACGCCATATCTGTTCAAATAGAAAACAACATCATTTTTTTACCAACCAAATGGAGGCCTATTCTTATGGTCATTGACATATGTCAATTACATGCACTTTTAGGAGCTAGTAGTGAGGTTAAAAGGGTGGATTTATACTCAAGATTAGTTGTGTGGTATGACAAGCTCCGATTCTTCACTTTGCAAGAGGCCAACAAGGAAACAACACGAACACCGGATTGGATGCCTATGGCCATGCACCAGTTTCTAGTCCGTCTGGAACTTGGATATGGACATAGTCCCAAAGCCTTGAACAAGGGTGGTGAGAGGCTGAAGGAATCATACTCCAAAAGAGCTCCTTGGTCCTATAGTGAGGAATCATTTTTCAAATCTTGATTTAACATCTACATTTTACTACCAACCCTACAGATCTTCTATCTTGGGTAGAAAAGAATGATTTCTCTTGGCTACCTGATATTCTGCAAGTGGTGGACAAAGCTTCAAACAATTCCATGGCTGATGTGGAAAGGTATATTAATGGTATCAAGAGTGATTGCTCAGGGTTTGGACTGAGTGATGAGGCAAAATCCATTCCCACACTTGTTGTAGAGACAGATGTTCAGTCAGATGTTCAGACTGAAGGTATGATGAATCTCCCTGAGCTCATCATGATGCTGAATCCTATGATACTACACCTTCTGTAGCCCTACCAGCTGGGAAAAAGCCAAGAGGACGTCCTCGAAAGGTCCCTATAACCATGGATGATATAGATGTTAAAGGTGGAAGAGTGTTGCGAGGGAAGGGAAAAGAAACAGATGTTCATATTCATGATCAGACAGAAGGCATGAATAATTTCCCTGAACTAATCATGATGCTGAATCATACCATCCTGTGCCTTTTATAGCCCCATTAGTTGGGAACAAGCCAAGAGGACATCCTCAAAAGGTCCCTACAACCATAGATGATGTCTATGTTGAAGCAAGAAAAGGGAAGGAAAAAGAAACTAAAAGTGTTGATGATGCTGGCAAGACAGCTGCTGGAAAAACAGCTGCCAAGGCAGCTAGTAAAACAGCTTCAGATGTCTTCCTAGCTGTAAATCCTGGAACTGCCTTTCTGGCTTCTCTTCCAGGCCTTACACCAGTTAGCCCAACTAAACAGAATCACAAGAAGTCCCATTTTGTTTACTATATTCAACTATCATCAAACTAACTCAAATTGGTTTCCAGAACTGTACAAAAGAAACCTTCTAAGGAACCCAATCTATCTGAGATGAAAGCTTCTGAGCCTTCTGCAAGAAAGATGCAACAACGAAGGTACTTGGTTCTGTCTTAGAAACCTGAACTTTCAATAATTTAGTTTCATATTCCAGAAATGAAAAAACAGAGCAGTCCGAGACAGACATTGAGATTATCTCTGATGGAGGAGCTGGAAATACTGCCAGAAATCATATTGAAAACATCAAAAGGTCAACATTTATTATCATTTATATGATGCTTAATCTAACTGATTTCTAATAGAAGGGATGAATCCTTGACAACAACAACATCAGTCAAAGAGTATGTTTGTTTTTTCAAGCTTAATTGCTTAATCAAATTGAGTGTTATTTCAGCAAGGGAAGAGGAAAGCAGGCCAATACACAGATGAAAGATGGAGTGAATGCAGAAGCACCTTGGACCAATAATCTATCAGGTCAGGCCAGCAGCTCAGTTGAGTTTTCCTAATTCTGAATTTTCCTTGACATTGACATTATTGTTGAAGAAAAACACAGAACACAGCAATGCTGTTGTTACCAGCATTACGAAAAAGAAAGATGTGCCAGAGTGGCTGCACATGGTGATCCAGCCATTTCCACAGGAAAAAATTGATCTTGTGAACTATCTCCAAGCTCTCTCAACATCTGTGGGAGATTTAACAAAAAAGGATATCATGATGGCCATGATACAGCTGCTGGACAATGATGTAGTATGTGGCCAATATTGATGTCTTCAGCTTGTATTCTGGGTCATGATCCTTCATTTGAACAGATGATAAGAGCCTCTGACTTGTGGAAGAAGAACAAGGACAATATGAAGTCTGTAGCACCAGATCTGTATAAGTCTCTAAAGGCTTTACGTTTAGCCTTTGGAGTTGTTTGGGGCTGTAAGGAAGGGGAGGCTTTGGAGAAGATGAAGGTTTTCTATCAGTAACATGTGTATTTGGATATATCAAGTAACCACTCATCAGATCATGTGTGTCTGATATGGCCAATTCAACACCAATACCTACAGGTTCGTGGGGCATGCCTATATGTCTAGGATGTGTTTCAGATAATGGAGACAAGAGGTGTGAATGGATGTGCTGAACACACGCTACTCATAATACATCTTGAATTAAGCATCTCTGGTCCTCACACCAAGTTCTCAGCCACATGAAAATAAAAATAAAAATGAATTATATAAATACTCAGTCTGTGGATGAACATACAGACATATATTATGCATACTGGACATATGAATACATGTCTATGATGATTTCATGTAACCTATAACAGGTTTGTGGACAAGAAATATATTCCCAGGTCCATTATAGATGTACCACGGATAATGTGTATGTGTGCCTGCACTATTCATACACATGTCATTTATTCACATGTCTGCCACCAGTCCTATGTGTCTGGGAAATGACTAATATAAATGTACCACAAATAGTATATGTCTGGAATGTGTACTGACATGTCTAGGACCCTTTCCTACATGTTTATAATGTAATCTTCATGTACCAGATAGCTGGCCATGTAGACAAGACATGATTTACAGATGAAACCTGTGTAACATCTTCATTCACATGTCTAGTACCTATACCTATATCAATAAATATAGCTTTCAGATAAAAAGGCATGGAAACAGGAGATGTACATTCACATGTCAAATATACATGTACCATAAAAGTGTTTGTCTGGCATGTTCATTGACATGTATCAGATAGCTAGCCATGTGAAGAAGACATGTGAAGACATGTATTCATTATGTAGAATATAGATAGCATTTGCATGAATGTGTATAGTATACATGTACTCCTCTGCAATGTACATTGATATGTATAGGACCCATTCCCATATGTTTGTGACGTCAATATCATGTATCAGATTATATGTCTATATACATGTACCATAAAGAGTATGTGTCTGGCATGTTCATTGACATGTTAGATGGTCAGCCATGTATAGAAGACATGTATTCATATGTTTATAATGTCATTGTCAAGTACCAGATAGCTAGCTATGTACACAGTTGCAGTACCAGCAGATTGGTATATCAAGTCTACACAGACAGAAGATGTATATTTCCATGTCCAATAAACAGTTACCACAAATAGTATATGTCTGGCATGTCCACTGACAATGCTAGAACCTTCCCTATGCTTGTATGATCAAGTATTGGACAGCTAGCATGTGTCTGGCATATCATCCATTCACATGTCCAAGTAGACAGACATACCTTAAAATATGTTAATGTATATTCCTTGATGATAGACAGGAGATGTACATCTGTATGTATTATGTACAACTAGAAATAATATGTGTCTGGCATGCCCATTGACATGTCCAGGACCCTTCACTATATGTTTATATTGTAGTTGTCATATATGAGACAGCTAGTCATATAAGCAGGCATGTAATTATATGTAAAACATAGATGTTATGTGTCCAGCATATCAATTCATATGTCTAACACACATTAGAGGTGTATTGGCAGGCTAGCCATGAAGATATGACATGTAGACCATGTAGAGTATAGATAGCATGTGTCTGGCATGTTTGTACACATGTCTAGTACCAATACCTATATGCCAATGAATATACCTTGCAGATAACAAGCTATATAGACAGGTGATGTCTAACTAATATACATGTAACACAAATAGTATGTCTCTGGCATGTCTGCTGACATGTCTGTATGTTTATGGTGCAATAGTCATATATCAGATAGCTAGCCATAAAGACAAGACATGTAGAATATGTACTATATGAAATATGTGTCTGGCATGTCTATTACATATCCAGAACCATTCCCTATATGTTTATGATGTAATCATCATGTATAAGATACTTGGCCATGTAAGCAAGAGATGTGGAACATAAATGACATTGATTTGACATGCCCATCATATCTAGCACACATACCTATATGTCAATGGATATTCCATTCACATAACAAGCTATGTAGAGAGGAGATACACATTTGTATATCTAACATTCATGTACCATGAAGAGTAAGTGATTTAATTGTCATGTATCAGATAGCTAGCCATGTAGAGAAGACATGTATTCACATGTAGAATAAAGATAGCAAGTGTATAGCATGTCCATTTACATGCCTATGTCTATTTACAGATCTAGCATATATACATATATGTCATGTAGAGAAGACATGTATTCACATGTAGAATAAAGATAGCAGGTGTATGGCATGTCCATTTACATATATGTCAATGTGCCTTTTGCATAACAAGCTATGTATACAGGGGATGTGTGGTCATATGTCTAATATACATATATCAAATTCAAAAAATAGCATGTCTATGTCATGTCCACTGACAGACAGGATTATAATAAGACCTTTTCCTATATATTTACAATGTGAGTTTTATGTTTACATATGTACCCATGTAGATAAAACATTTGGAACACAAATAGCATGTATTGGACATGCCCATTCCCATTTCCAGCACCTATACCAATATGTCAAGGGTATAACTTTCAGATATCAAGCTAAAGACAGGACATGTACTATAAACTTGAATAGTACATGTCTATTGACATGTCTGGGAGCCTTCACTATGTTTATGAAGTAATTGTCATGAATTGGATAGCTATTCATGTATTCATATGCCAAACATAAATATTATGTGTCCAGCATATCTATTTTCATGTCTAACATACAAGACATGTAGCACATAAATGACATGTGTCCTGCATGCCGAGTCACATACATTTACTGTAGGAGATGTGTATTCATCATATATGTACTAGATGTACCATAAACAGAATCTGTCTGCTATGTCCATTGACATGTATAGAACCCTTCTGTACGTGTTTAGTGTATTTGTCATGATATTCAGTTGCCTAGCCATGTAGACAAGACAACATTGTAGAACATCATTGGCATGTATCAGGGATGCCCATTCACATATCTAGCACATATAGCCATATGTCAATAATATACTCTTCAGATACCAAGCTATGTATACAGGATATTTACATGTCTACTATACATGTACCACAAATTGTATGTATATGGCATGTCATGAACATATCTAACACCCTTTCCTATATGTGTATGATACAATTGTGATATATCAGATAGCTAGCAATGTAGAGAAAACCTGCAGAATATGGTGAGTGGACATGTATAGGGTATATATACCACAAACAGTATGTCCCTGGCATGTACATTAACTGTAATTGTTGCATATCATAAATAGTATATATAGGCATGTCTATTAACATGCCTAGGACCTTTCACTGTATGTTCATGATGTAATTGTTATGTATCAGATACATGTAGAACATAAATAATATGGGTCCTGCATGCCCACTCACATGCCTAGCACCCATAGCTATATATCCTTGATATAGTCTTTAGATACCAAGCTATAGACACAGGAGATATATATTGACATGTCTAATATACATATTCTTTGTGTGGCATATTCATCGACATGTCTACTAGTAGGAACACCTTCTCTGTATGTTTAGAATGTAATTTTGATGTATTGATGTATCAGGTAGCTAACCATAGAGACAAGCCATGTAGACAGGTGATGTGTATCCATATGTGTAATATACATGTACCATAAATAGTAGGTGTTTAGCATGTCTATTGACCTGTCTAACACACTTCCCTATATGTGTATGATATAATTGTCACAAATGAGATGGCTAGCTATGTAGAGAAGATATGAAGACCATGTAGAATATATATGGCAAGTGTCTGGCATATCCATTCACATGTCTATAGGTTTCAGACAACATGCTATGTAGACAGGAGATGTACATTCCTATAAAATGTATCTGGCATGTCCATTGACATGTCCAGAATCCTCTCTATATGCTTATGATGTGATTGTCATGTATCAGATACTCAGCCATGTAGACAAAAGATGTGGAACACAAATCTGTCAATGAATATACCTTTCACATAACAGGCCATATAGACAGGAGATTGTCATTCATGTACCATGAAGAGTATGTGTCTTGAATATCCACTGACAAGTCCAGGGGCCTTTGCCTATACTAGTATGTTTATGATGCAATTGTCTTGTATGTAATGCTCTGGTATCAGATAGCTAGCCATATAGACAAGACATGTATTTGCATGAAAAACATATATATTATGTGTCCAGCACACAGACAAGTGATTTAGACAGGAGATATGTATTCATATATCTAATACAGATGTAGCCATGTCCATTGACATGTCTACTAGTAGGACCCTTCTCTATGTGTTTATGACATGATTATAAACACATGGGAAGCACATCCAAAAAGAGTACATGTATACTATGCATGTCCATTCAAATGCTATTGATATTCTATATATGAATACATGTCTTGTCTACATGGCTAGCATCTGATACATGTCAATGAATATTCATTGATATAGGTATAGATACTAGACATGTGAATAGACATGTGACACACATGTTAGCATCTGATAGATGAAGATTACATTATAAACATATAGGAAAGCATCCTAGAAAGCATCCTAGACATATCAGTACACATGCCAGAAATATACTATTTGTGGTACATTTATATTAGACATGTGAATATACCATCTCCTGTCTATATAGCTTTGTATCTTGACATATTGGTATGGGTGCTGGCCATGTGAGTGGGGTTATCCAATATATGCCATTTATGTTCTACACTTGTCTATATGGCTGGGTAATCAATGTCATTGTCATGTATCAGATAGCTACATGTCTAATATACATATACCATAAAGTATGTCTGGCATGTGCTGACATGTCTAGGACTCTGTCCTATATGCTTATAATGTAATCTTCATGTATCAGATGGCTGGCCATGTAGACAAGACATGATTCATGGATAGAATGTGTGTATCTGTACTGTAGAATGTCCATTCACATGTCTAGTACATTCATATGTTTAATATACATGTACCATAAAGAATATGCATCTGGCATGTTCATTGACATGTATCAGATAGCTAGCCATGTGAAGAAGACATGTATTCATATGTAGAATATAAATGGACATGCATAGTATACATGTACTCCTCTGGGATGTACATTGACATGTACTGATGATGTACAGGACCTATTCCTATATGTTTATAATGTTATTGTGATATATCAGACAGCTACATGTCTAATATACATGTACTGTAAAGAGTATGTATCTAGCATGTTCATTGACATGTGTCAGATAGCTAGCCATGTATGAAAGACATGTATCCATATCTATTCATATGTTTATAATGTTATTGTCATGCTAGTTATGTAGACACAACATATATTCACATGTAGAACATAGATGCCATATTTCTGCCATGTCTATTCACATTTTATGAACATGAATTCACATACCACAGTTATACTTTACCACCACTGTATAGTTACAGCACTACCAGCAAATGTAGAGAAGACACATATTCACATGTAGAATAAAGATAGCATGTGTGTAGCATGTCCATTCACATGTTTAGCATATACATGTATATGTCAATATACTCCAAGCTATGTAGACAGGAGATATGTGGTCATATCTCTAATATGCATATATCACAAATAGTATGTCCATGTCATGTCCAACAGGATTAGAACCTTTTCCTATATGTTTACAATATGATTGTCATGTATCAGATACTTAGCCATGTAGACATGACATGTGAAACATGAATGGTATGTGTTGGGCATGCTCATTCACAAGTCTAGCACCCAAACCAATATGTCAATGCTATACCTTTCAAATACCAAGCTAAAGACAGGACATGTACCATACATGGCATGTGTCTGGCATGTTTATTGACATGTCTGGGAGCCCTCATTGTATGTTTATGATGTAATTGTGTATTGGATAGCTAGTCATGTAGGCAAGGCATGTGTTTATATGTTGAACATAGATATTATGTGTCTAGTATATCCATTCACATGTCTAACACACATAAGACATGTAGCACATAACTGACATGTATCTTGCCAGTGCATGCCAAGTCACATACATTCAGGAGATATTTATTCATATATCTAATACAGATGTACCATAAACAGGATGTCTGGCTTGTCCATTAACATGTCTGGGAGCCTTCATTGTATGAATTGTGTATTGGATAGCTAGTCATGTAGGCAAGGCATGTATTTATATGTTGAACATAGATATTATGTGTCTAGTATATCCATTCACATGTCTAACACACATAAGACATGTAGCACATAACTGACATGTATCCTGCCAGTGCATGCCAAGTCACATACATTCAGGAGATATGTATTCATATATCTAATACAGATGTACCATAAACAGGATGTCTTGCATGTCCATTAACATGTCTAGCACCCTTCCCTATGTGTTAATGATGTGATTAAGATGTATTGGTTACCTAGCCATAGAGACAAGACATGTAGAATATGAATGGATAATCCCATTCACATACATTTATATGTCTAATATACATGTACCATAAAGAGTATGTGTCTGGCATGTCTATTGACATGTATCAGATAGCTAGCCATGTAGAGAAGGCATGTACTTATATATAGAATATAGATAGCATGTGAATGGACATGACTGCAAATAGTATGTCTCTAGGATGTACATTGACATGTGCAGGACCCTTTCCCATATGTTATAATGTCATTGTCATATGTCATTGTCATATCAGAGAGCTAGCTTTGTTAGTATGTTGACAAGACATAT